>JAEEGL014332263.1_pt1 | contig 10091 bp, 6 predicted proteins | sample 9134231 | NCBI WGS metagenome assembly JAEEGL01 (sample SAMN16246548, study PRJNA631951) | gut metagenome | biome: gut microbiome; feature: rumen; material: fiber-attached | host: Bos | place: Iran: Karaj | collected 2018-10 | reverse complement strand
GTGAATTAATTGCCGAGAGCAAAATATCCTGTCCTTTTATATACGTATAGGCTGCGGGAATAATAAATATGCATCTGTCATCAGGCAAAGTGAATGGGAGATCCTGTGATATTTCTGGGGGAATATCCACAGGAACGGGTAAGGTATTTATATCATAAGCATAATGAGCGCGGAAACCAGCTGCGGCTCCTTCAGAGGAAGCAAACAGTCTAAAATTGGGGCTGAGCAGATGAGGATTCGGGAATCCCGGAAAAGAATCTTCAATAAGCGACGGTGCTTCGTGTATCCACCAGTAAACCGGCAGGTCAAGGTTCTGATAGAAGAACGAAAATGTATATACGGCGGCTGTATTGAGGAAAATGACATCATAGTTCTTCTGAAGTCTTTGCCGGAATTCGGGCGTGGGATTAAGTCCATCCAGTATGTCTATATGATCCTGTCCGATTAAATCTGAATATGAAGCAAGAAGCTCTCCGGCACCATAAGTGAGAATGAAGATTTCATATTTATTGTTCCTACGGATAATGCGAAGAAGACCATACAGAGCTATTGGAGCTCCGCTTTGACTTAGATCGGGAGTAATACATAATAAACGCTTTTTCATAGTGTTGTTTACCTGGCTTCTGGATCAAATGAATTGACTACATTATACAATAGTATGATTCAGGGGTCAAAAGATCTTTGCGTGTAAACATACTTACAGAGGGAAAGAAAAAATATATATATTTATAAAATATATGTGCTGTTCTGAATAGTTACGGAAGAATTACGAAAGGAATTATGTTCATGGTAAATGAAGAAATTCTTTCAACACTTGAAGGATGCCTTAATGCACACAGAAGTGTTGAGCGTTTGATTTATGAAAGAAGTAAGCAGATATTAGAATTATTGGAGGTGCTTCAGGATACGGCTATATCAGTAGGAGAAGCAATCGAGAAAGATTATGGCATGAGACAGGCTGCAGTTTTGCGTCTTGAGGAATACTGTGAGCTCTTGTATCAGATTCATGTTAAGGCAGAACAGGATGATTATGATCTGAATGAACTAAAGGGTATGATGGAAGAAGCAGATAAAAAAATAGAAAAATCTCTTCTTCTGATGAAACGTGTAATGGGAATAGATATATCCGGACAGTTTCGTACCTTTTATGACAGACCCGTGTATGCAGATGAGGTAGGTATTTTTTCTGAGAAAAGACTTAAGCATAAAACAGCAATAGTCATGCAGGGTCCAATAAAAAAAGAGAAAGATTTTACTCTTGAAACCGTTCGCCTGTATAAGAATTTATACCCGGATTGCATTTTGATACTGTCTACATGGTGTAGTGAAGAAGATTATTTGAAACCGTTTTATGATGAACAGATTACAGTATGTGTGAGTGAACCGCCTAAGCATTCAGGAGCACTTAACTGCAGCTACCAAGCCTTAAACTCATATGTTGGTATCGCCAGAGCTGCAGAGATGGGATGTGAGCGGGTATGTAAAACAAGAACGGATCAAAGATTCTATTTGCCGGATCTTTTCACGTATCTTGAAGATATGCTGGATGCATTCCCGCTGCGTATACAAACAATACAGAAAGAAAGACTGATATCTATCAGTTATACAACATTATCAAACCGTCCTTATCACGTTTGTGATATGTTCCTGTATGGCACTACCGAAGATGTATTGAGATATTTTCCGGGATTAGTGGATGACAGGGATTGGAAACCAATACAATGGACAGATAATATCGAGTATTCCAAGCTTAGAGCAGGAGAAGTATGGTTTACTGCCAATTATATTGAATCGCTCGGATATGAGCTCAAGTGGACAGTTGAAGATAGTGATTATTATTTAAGAGAACTGTTTCTTATCCTCGATACCACGCTTCTTGATCTGTATTGGGCAAAGTATACGGACAGTGAGCATGGAGAAAGATTATACAATGATAACAATTTCCAGAATCAGAGAGTTGTTACATTCTTTAAATGGTTGAATGATTATCGTGCCCATTCTCCTGTTGGCTCTGAATAACTGTTGCAATACATGAATAAGTCTCTTATTATGGACATTTAATCATTACGTTATTAGTGATGTACAGATCTAAAATTAAAGGAAAACAGTGGTTGATATGACAAATAATTCAGATGGGATCCTGGTAGTTATCGTGTCTTATAATTCATGCCATCTTACTCAGGGATGCATTAAGAGTGTGCGGAGTAAGATGACTGATTGCTGCTATAAAATTGTAGTGGTTGATAATGCCTCGACAGATGGAATAACTGACTGGCTTGAGGAACAGGAGGATATCCTGCTTATAAAGAATGCTGATAACATCGGGTTTGGTCCGGCATGTAATCAGGCTGTTAAAGTTACCGAAGATACTGAGTATGATAACTATGATGTATTTCTTCTTAATAATGATACGAGACTGACAGATAATGCAGTATACTTCCTTAAGAAGGCTTTGTACAGTTCTGCAGATGTCGGAGCGGTAGGAAGTGTGTCTAATTATGCGGGTAACAGGCAGCAGGTGGATGTTACCTTTGATAAGGTTGAAGAATATCTGGAGTATGGAAGGCAGAATAATAACGAACGCAATAATATTGTCGAAGAAAGAATCAGACTTTCCGGCTTCGCAATGCTGATCAGACGGGAAGCATGGAACAAAGCCGGGGGATTTGATGAGGATTTTGCACCGGGATATTTTGAAGATGATGCTCTGTCAATGGAATTACTTAAGAATGGGTATAGGTTACTGCTTGTGCGGAACAGCTTCATATACCATGCAGGAAGCCAAAGCTTCTGTAAGACCGATTATAATAAACTTCTTAACGATCACAGAGAACTGTTTATTAAGAAGTATGGTTTTGACATTATTGAATATGCTTATCCGGATGAAGGAATGCTGGAAGAATATAAGAACTGCCGGCTGAGCATCAGTGATCATGATAAGAATGAAAGAGTTTCCCTGTGCAAGGTTCTTCAAATAGGAAGTGGATTGGGTGCTGAGCTTAAATCGCTGCGAAGTTTATATCCTGAATGTGAAACTGTGGGGTATGAACCGGACAGGGCTATGTGTAATATATCCGGATACACGGAAAAAGTATTTGGTTCTCTTAACGAATTGAAAGAAACATATGGAGAGGAATATTTTGAAGTATTGCTTGTTAAGGATAGAGTAAAGAGTATATTAAGTCAGGATGATGAAAAACTTATAGATAGCCTTTGTAAGAAAAATGTATCTGTGTTTACGGGTAAAGAACAGTATGAAACCTTTCCATATGATAAGATTAAGCTCATTATTTGGGATTTGGATGATACCCTTTGGCTTGGAACCTTAAGCGAGAGTGAGGTTAAGATAACTGAGTCAAATATCGGACTTATCAGGACGCTTGCAGATTGTGGTATTGTAAACAGTATATCAAGCAAGAATGATAAAGTAACTGTTGAAAAGAAACTGGGTGCTGCCGGTTTATTGGATTATTTTGTGTTCAATAATATAAATTGGGATGAGAAAGGAAGCCAGATTTCTGAGAAGCTTACGACTATGGGACTAAGAGGAGAAAATGCTCTTTTCATAGATGATAATACAAGAAATCTTGAAGAAGCCAAGTTCAGTGTTCCGGAACTTATGACCGCGGAACCTGATATCATACCATATCTGCAAGCATATTATTCGAAGCTTTCTCCCAAGGATATTGAACATACAAGGCTTGAACAGTATAAGCTGCTTGAAAGAAAGACTGATGCAAGGTTATCAGCAGGTGGTGTATCTAAAGAAGAGTTCCTAAGAGACAGTAACATCAGAATAACTATAAACAGAAACTGCCTTGAAGAGCTTGACAGGATTCACGAGATGGTAATGCGTACCAATCAGCTAAATTATACCAAGAACAGGGATAACAAGGATCTGCTTGTACGGCAGATTACCAATGATTGGAATGACTGTGCCTACATTAAAGTAAGAGACAGATTTGGAGATTATGGAATAGTTGGTTACTATTGCTATAATACAAGGGAAAAGGTAATGGAGCATTTCCTGTTTTCCTGTCGTGTGCTTGGCATGGGCATCGAACAGTATATTTATAACAAGCTTGGATGTCCAGTTATTGATGTTAAAGATCCGGTAGCAACAAGTCTGTCAAAAGATATCGATATTACCTGGATAAGCGAATCTGATGATGAATCGGTTACGGAGGACAGGCTGCTTAAGAATCGCGTGCGGGTTCTTCTTAAAGGCCCTTGTGATATGAGTGCGATAGAGCCATATCTTGCAGGAGCGAATATAACAACGGAGTTCAATTATATAAACGAGTATGGATTTGTTACGACAGGTCAGAATCATACTGAGCATGTGCGAGAGAGTGCGGAACTGTCTTATGAAGATATTGAAGAGATTACTGTAGAAGCCCCGTTTATTATAAGAGGTGATTTCGAAACAAAGATTTTTACGGAAGAATACCATGTAATATGCCTGAGCCTGCTTCAGGATCTTTCGGCCGGATTATATCGAAATAAAAATACAGGAAATTATATAAGTTTTAGCAGCAGGAATTATGATCTTACAGATCCTGCAAACATAAGCAGGTTTATTAATAAGGAAATTCAGGGACATGGCTATCCGTTTACGGAAGAGATAATCAGAGATTTTCGAAACAGATGGGAATTTGTAGGGAATACGCCGTTTGAAATGCTTCTTGGCAATCTTGACTATATATATGAGAATGTACCCGGAAAACCTCTTATCATTCTGCTTCTTGGCAGTGAGATTGAATGTGAGCATAATACCGGGGAATTCGCCGGAATGTGCGAAATATACAGAGAGATCAATCCTGTCATAAAGGCTTTTGCAGAGGATCATGAGAGAGTCAAAGTGATAGACCCTACAGAATTTATACATTCGCAGGATGATTTCGCAGATTGTATTAACCACTACAGCAGGAATGTATATTACGAGATCGCAGGAAGAATATGTGAGTATATCAACAGATATGTATAGTACAATAGATGGTACTATTATAATGTATAGCATGTAATAAAAAGATGGGATTGGTACAAGCAATGAAACTTTTATCTGTGGATGTTTTTACGGATTTTGAATGTATAGGGGGAGAGTGCCCGATCAGTTGCTGTGGAGGACACTGGGGAATATATATAGATGATGAAACTATGGATTACTACCTGTCTGTAGAAGGAGAATTCGGTGAAAGACTGAGAAGCAGTATAATAAAGATAAATGGGGATAATAATGCATTCAAGCTGGATGATAACAGCAAGGATTGTGTTTTCCTGAATGAGGATAAGTTATGTACAATATACAGGACTTTGGGACCGGATGCACTCTGCTATACGTGTAAAACTTATCCAAGGAAGGTGTTTACTGTCGGAGATATTATGTTTTGCTATTTATCCAATTCCTGCCCTGAGGTTAACCGTATGATCATGCAGCGGAAAGATCCTGTTAAAACATTATTTGATGATTCGGTTGATGATCTTATAGAAGTTAATAATACGGATTGGAACAAGTTCAACGTTACGCTCAGGGTATTTACGGCAGGAATGCATATTGTTCAAAACAGAAATCTGGAATTGAAAGAGAGGTTATTGCTCCTTTTACTCTTTGTTGAGAGATTTCAGGTTCTTATGAAAGAGGATAAAGATCCATCTGATCTGATAACTGTTTTTTCTGAACCTTCTCTGTATACAGAATTTTTGAACAAAGACAGCTTTACAAACATGGATTATGTGAGCAAGATACATGCATTTATGATGGCATTCAGGTCTATGATTTCCGATTCATATGACCATCCCATGTGGAGAAAATGTATTGAACTTGCGGAGGCAATTGGAAGAAATGAATTGAATGATGCAGTACAGCTTGGAACAGCATTTGCTAAGACGGATACAGAAGAAATACAGACAGAGCTGGAGCAGCTCATGGCATATCGGTATTTTGCTGTATTCATGCAAGGATTTGAGAAAACAGATTTCTTAGAGAAACTGGCATATGAATATGTGATGTATGGGGCTTTGATTACTTATATAGCTATGACTGAAGTATATCAGGAGGAAGGATGTACACAGGAAGACAGAATACTGTTTGTTTCATTGTTTGGAAGGATTGATCACGCTGATAACAGAAAGAGAGACTTTGATAATGTAATAATGAGAGATGGATTTTATGATGTTGAAAAACTGTTTGGATTGATAGTATAGATATAATCTGGCATTATGAAATGGGTTTGCCTGTTTTATACAAATATACAGTTTAAATGGCACAAAGGGGATTGGTTTATGAGAACACTCGATATTAATGATACTGATAAGATTTTGATTATTGCACCACATCCGGATGATGAAAGTGTTGGCTGTGGAGGCTTATTGGCTAAATATAGTAGCCAATGTGAGGTATGGGTGCTGACAGATGGGAGATATGGTGGTAAACAGGATGAGGAAACGGTTAAGAATATAAGAACCAATGAGTTTCAAAACGAGATGAATGCACTTGGTATAGAAAGGTTCAAGAAATTTGACATTTATGATCTTCATTTATTCGAAAAGGAAGATCTGTTAATTAATGAGGATCTTAGTGGATTCACTAAGATATTTGTTTCATATCGTTTTGATGAGCATATGGATCATCAAATGGCATATAAAATAATCAAAAGAGCAATGGAAGGAAAAAACATATCTGCAGAATTATATGAATATGAAGTATGGACACCATTGCAAAGGGCAACACATTTTCTTGATATAAGTGATGTTATAGATTTGAAAGAAAAGTCTATATCCTTTCATGAAACTCAATTATTGGATACTGATTATTGCAGGATGATGAGGGGCCTTGCAGCTTACAGGGCAGAGTCTATAGGGATTAGAGGTGGATATGTTGAATGGTATTTGTCAATTTAAGAAATAAAGAGTTATAAAGTATCGGGAACTTATAAAATTGATTAAGGTCTGTTTGAAATGAAGATAAGCAGAGTATTAATGTTTCATGGAACTCAAATGTGTAATAATACACTTAACATATTTGCTGACGATGTGGCTGATTCTTTGAAATCAAAGGGCATTGATGTCGGATTTGTTGATCTTAACAAAGTGGGAGATGATCTGGCTGAAGAATACATAAGAGAGATGAATCATGGGTTTGATGCTGCAATTGCATTTAATTCATGTGGCCAGCATGAAACCACTATGGAAGGCCGTAATATATATGAATATATGCATGTCCCCTTTTACAATTGGATTTTAGATCATCCGTGTGAGCATGTTGAAGATATTCTGAGTGATATGCAGAATTACCATATAATCTGTATTGACAGGGATCATGTTAATTTTGTTAAGAGATATTTTCCATTGGTTACGGGAGTGCATTTTATTCCATTGGGAGGATATTACCGGGATTTGGATCATTCCCATGATTCTTTTTTGCAAAGAAAGTATAAAGTAATATTTACCGGAAGTGTTTTTTCACTTGAGCAGCTGGGAAAAACTATATCAGAATTACCGCCCGATGCGCGGAATGTTGCGGTAGACATGATCGAGTATATGATTGATGATCGTACATGTACCAATGAAATGGCTCTCAGAAGGGCCATGCAGAATAATAATATTGAAACAGGCAGGGATGAACTGCGAAAATATGCTTATCTTACAAGAAAGACCAATCCGTTTATGAGGACGTATGTAAGGGAGGAGATTATGCGTTATCTTGCTCAGAGCGGATTGGAAATAGATGTATTTGGCTCCGGATGGGAATCAATAGAAGACAGGGGTAAACTGAGAATTCATAATCCGGTTTCCTATGAGGAATCGGTAAGCTTATGCAGTGAGTCAAAGATCTGTCTTAACATCATGCCTTTGTTCAGGGACGGAATGCATGACCGTATACCGACTGCAATGCTAAGCGGAGCTGCTGTTATGACGGATAGCAGTGGCTATATCGAGCAGGAATTTGTAACCAATGGAATAGGAAAAGAGTTATATATATATGATGCAAGTCATCCGGAGATGTTGGCACAGCAACTATCCGATGTATTAAAGAATGAGGATGATCTGTATGCTGTTGCATGCAGAGGATTAAATAAGGCTGAGCATACCTTGACCTGGGATAAAAGGGTCGATGAGCTGATCGGAATTATGGAGTCGAGATAAGAGGATATACCAAATGATAGATCATAAGATTCCTGCGGATTTTCTTAAACAGGAGATTAGAAACGGGTTTACCGTAAGTGAAGTTATGAAACGATCATGGGCTGCTTACCTTGAAATCCTTGATGATATCAGGGGAATCTGTGATAAGCATTCTCTTAAGCTGTTTGCCTGTTATGGGACGCTTCTCGGAGCAGTAAGAGAGCATGGGATCATCGCATGGGATGATGATGTGGATGTGGGACTTGTGGGAATGGATTACGTGCAGTTCCTGGATGTGCTGTCCGGGGAGTACGGAGACCGGTATTCTATTTTGAATCCATATACTAAAACATGGTACAGTATGAACTTCACTCATATAAGCAATACTCTTAAGGTCTCTTTTGGCAGAGATCATTTAAGAAAGTGACATGGCTGTCCGTTTATGACCGGACTTGATGTATATCCGTATTATTATATTCCAAGAAATACTAATGATGAGAAATTCATTTTGGATTTACTTGCTAAGATAGATACAGTTATCGGAATGAACCGACAGCTTGTGGCTCAGACTTATAAAGAGGATACATCATCTCAAAGTGGTTTGCTTGGTCAGGCAGTGGCGGTTAAGCTGGTGGAACTTCAGCGGGAGACGGGATATGAATTTAATACCGAAAGACCAATAGAGAATCAGCTGGAGATATTATATGATCAGGTATGCCGTCTTACTCCTGCAGAGGACGCGGATTATGTGGCGCGATATGATGAGTATGCTAAGGACAGAACAAGGAAGATCCCAAAGGACTATTTTGAGACAACTGTTTCAATGCCATTTGAATATACAACGGTGCCGGTTCCTGTAGGATATGATGCAATCCTTCAGGGACGTTTCGGGAACGGTTATATAATGCCAAAAAGAGAAAGAGGCGCACATGATTATCCTTATTATGGGAAGCAGATTGATGATAGGAAATATTACGAAGCACAAATAAATGATCCGGGTCGTAAGAGATATTCTGCGGAAACAGAAAGGACTGACCGGAATAAAAGAACAGTTCTCTATCACACCGGAATGCGGGAGATGCTTATTCACTGCGACAGAGTTATTGATAAGATTAGGAATGTGATCGGATATACTAAGGATAAAGAAGAGACCGTAGAGCTTTGGTGGATGCCGGATGTTTTCCTTAAGTCGGATGAAATGGCACTTGATGAGGTGGCACCTGAACTAATGAAGCAGTATGAGGCAGTGATAGATGATTACATCAGACAAAGCGGGAATGTATGTGATATAGAGACGGATATAGACAGGCTTATCGAAAACTGTGACGAATATTATGGTGATCCCGGTGTCATAGCTGACAGGTTTAAAGAAGCCGGTAAGTTGGTCACCATACAGGATTATTCGGCAGACTCAATAGAAATAGACCGGAATTATACAGGGTGTATCATCAGGGATGAAAGCCTCTGTGTGAAAGACCTGCAAACGGACAAGACCATTACCGATGCGAAAGATGAAAATACAGGCAAAGATAGAAATATAAATGCAGAGAGGGAATCTAAGATAATCCCCGATGCATGGAAATCTGTTATTTACCGAGAGGATGGAAGCCGTAAAAAAATCATTCTGTATGTAACCTCGGTAAGTGTACTGTATCAATATAAAGAAAAAATGCTTGATAAGATACGCGATACTATGAAGATATTCAGAGATCATACAGATGATATTGCGATCTTATGGAGATTTGACCCGATATTGTCCGATATAGAGGACATTTTTGATACAGATTTTATAGATCAGATCAATGATTTTATGGATGAATATCGTAGGGAATGTTGGGGTATTCTGGTAGGAGATGATACGGAAGATGCGGTCATGCTGGCTGATGCGGTATACGGAGATGCCGATGAAATGGTAGCAAGGTGCCTGAAGCGGGGCATACCGGTAATGTTGGAGAATCCGGAATGCT
>JAEEGL014141890.1_pt1 | contig 10091 bp, 10 predicted proteins | sample 9134231 | NCBI WGS metagenome assembly JAEEGL01 (sample SAMN16246548, study PRJNA631951) | gut metagenome | biome: gut microbiome; feature: rumen; material: fiber-attached | host: Bos | place: Iran: Karaj | collected 2018-10 | reverse complement strand
CTCATACCGCGCAAGACTGGGGCAAGCATAACACCTCGCATGAGCGAGGTGTTTTTTTATTCCTGAATGTCAATTTTCAAGAAAAAGAGCATCTCCCCTTCCGGAAAAATGCTCCATAAATCCAAATATGTAATACCTTTACTCTCCTTTAATCGCCTTCTCAATATCCTCCTTACCGAAAGTGAAAACATGCCCAAAGACCCCGACGGAAACCGTCTTCTCCTCGCCGGCCGGAGTCGATATCTTGCCGAAACTGCAAACAAAGTAATTCTCCACCGTCAACTGCTTGTCGATGAAGAACCCGGCAATTCCAGAGCCGATGGACCCAAAGAACTGTGACAGCCCCGTCGTATCCGTCTTATCGGGATCCAGATTATCGTTGACAACCTCGTTCACCACCGTCATAATGGCATCCTTATGCGCCTGCTTATCAGGGCACGACACCACAGCCGTGCAACCAAGGCCGAGAAGAACGAGAAGCGTAATGAGTAACTTTTTCATAAGCCGATAGTTTTGTGTCCTCGCAAATATACTATTTTTTCATCTTCCTCCCTTACCAAGTTTTCCATTACTACCCTCCTCTGCTTTACGGGGATTCCATATCGCTGATATTTCTGAATATTCGCTATATTTACAACACAAAAGAAAATTGATTAAGCAGAGCATCTTTTTTATTAAGGCAGTAAAGCACTCAAGCCTATGAAAGTCGGGATTTATGAGCAGATAATTAACCAATTGTTCGAATCAAAGATCGCAGCAATTGATCAGAACCGTTTTTTTATCGGGGAACGATTCATAAAAAAAGAAGAGGCAGCAAAGCTTCTTTCAATGTACCTGACGTGCATTTTTGAACAAGTGCTTTCAGGCATTACAAATGACAATGAGGATGAAGACAGCGTCGATGAAGAAAACGAAAGCAATATTAAAAAGGAAGTAGATTTAGCTAACGCTATCATTCATAAACTAGTCAACGAGTTCAACTTAGACTCCGGAAACCTAGTCTCTGCGCAAGCAAAAATCTTGACAGCAGTCATTGACAAAACGCAATCGGACTATCCAGATCTAGCCAAGCGCATAGAAGAGATGATTCCGATGAAGGGCTTGGTAAACGGCGCATTGTTTACGGGCAAAGGAATTAAGATGTACACCGAGTTACAGAAAGAAATTTCTTCTGCCGATGAAATCAGGTTAATGGTGTCATTTATCAAAAAACGCGGGCTTGCACTTATCTTACCACAACTAAAGGAGTTCACAAACAGAGGTGGCCATCTAAAGGTTGTCACAACCACCTATATGCAAGCGACAGACTATGAGGCTGTCGTTCAACTAGCGTCGTTAAAGAATACAGAAATAAAAATCACCTACGACATTACTTCTGAGCGTCTGCACGCGAAAGCCTATATTTTCCTCCGCGAAACCGGGTTTAATACGGCCTACATTGGGTCTTCAAACATTTCACAACAAGCGCTTGACATGGGTGCAGAATGGAACGTGAAAGTAACTCAAATCGAGCAGCCTAGAATGATGAGAACCATTCTTGATGCCTTTGATGCATCTTGGTGGGCTGAAGGTTACGAGTCCTTTATTAACGGAGAAGATGATGATCGACTAAAAACGGCTCTCAACAAAGGATGCGATAACGAAATCGATTTCTCGACGCTCAAAGGGTTGATACAGCCGTTTGACTATCAGCAAGAGATCCTAGAACGGCTACAAGTCGAACGAAGTGTACGAAACCATTGGAAGAACCTTGTTGTTGCAGCAACTGGAACAGGAAAGACAGTTATGGCCGCTATCGACTACAAGGCTTTTTCGGCGAAACACGAACGCGCACGTTTGCTGTTCATTGCACATCGAGAAGAAATTCTCCGGCAGAGCCTTCTTACCTTCCGTCAAGTGCTCTCCGACTATAATTTCGGAGAAAAATGGTTTGGCGGAGAAGAGCCCAAAAACTATGAATACGTCTTTGCGTCAAAGGACACGCTGAACAACCGATTGGATAGTCTTTCGTTGCCCTCTGACTATTACGACTTCATCATCATTGACGAAGTGCATCACATTGCCGCCTCCTCTTATCGAAGGATCATCAACCATTTCTCTCCAAAGGTATTGCTAGGACTAACGGCAACTCCCGAACGCATGGATGGCGAAGATATTACTAAAGATTTCGATGGGACCATCTCAGCAGAAATTCGATTGGACGATGCATTGAACAAAGGACTGTTGGTACCATTTCATTACTATGGAATCACAGATTCTATCGATTATTCAGAGGTCGCATGGGACAAAGGTCATTACGTAGCAGCAGAGTTATCAAGAATCTATAATTACAATGATGCACGCACAGCTTTGGTTCTAAAATCATTGCAAAAATATCTAACCAACATCCGAGATGTTAGAGCCTTATGCTTCTGTGTTGATAAGGAGCACGCAAAGTATATGGCATCAAAGTTTACGCTATGTGGACTAAATGCAGATTTCCTAACCAGCGATAATTCCCAAATGCGAACAACTCTTTATAATCGACTAAAGAGTAAGACAATCAACTATTTGTTTGTAGTAGACATGTTCAACGAGGGTATAGATATACCCGAAGTTGACACTATTCTATTCCTTCGGCCTACCGAAAGTCTTACGGTGTTTATACAGCAGTTCGGACGAGGGCTTCGTAAAGCCGATGGGAAAACTCATGTGAACGTACTTGATTACGTAGGCAACAGCCGTGCGGAGTTCAATTATTCTGACCGAATGCGCGTTATGATGGGCCGCACCTCAATGAGCGTAATCGAAGAAATGGAACGAGATTGCCCTCATCTTCCTTTAGGGTGCCGGATTATTCTAGAGCCCAAAGCGAAGGAATACATCTTGAACAACATAAAAGGATCCATCCAACTCTTCTCCATACGAAGAATTGTAGATTCCGTGCGAAAATTCGAGAGCCAGTATTCTATTCCCCTCACCCTTGCCAACTTCGTCAAAGTAACTCAGCTTCCTCTGGAGAGAATCTATCGTAGCAAAACATGGAGTCAAATATTGTTCGAGGCGGGATTGAAAGATAATCAATCTTCATACAACACAGAATTAGGCCGTGCGGTTTTCCGTAAATGGCTAGCCACGGATTCATATTCATATCTAAGCTTCATCGAAAGGATATCTCAACTGTCGTTCAAGATAAAAGTCAATGAAATGAATGCGATAGAGCAGAAACGATTGTTAATGCTCTATTATGATTTGTTCGAGACGGCAGGGAAATTCCTCAGCCTACAAGAAATGGTTGACGAACTCGCAAATGACACGTGTTTTTGTGAAGAGATTAAAGAGGTCATTCCATTAATCCTCAAGAGTTGTTGCGCTTACGAAAAAAAAGACAACTCTCTTCTTCCAGACTTCCCTCTAATGTTGCACGGCGTTTATACTAAGTCCCAGATCCAGGTCGCGATAGGGACCTCAACACTTTCTCACAAATCGACCGCACGAGAAGGAGTAGAACGTAACAAGCAGATGAACGTTGAGGCCATGTTCGTAGACATCATAAAGGATCGTGAAGAAGGTTCAACAACTAATTACGACGATAAAGCCCTTACTCCACTTCTGTTCCAATGGGATACACAGAATCGAGTAAAACCCGAATCAAAGGAAGGAAAAGATTATATTAACCAGAAACAAACCATGTTATTATTTGTCCGAGAGCAGAAGAATTTTGCAGAAGACAAAAACCGAACTTTAGGGTTCGTTTATTTGGGACGGGTATCTTTAAATAGCTGGCAATATAACGACCTAGGCACACGCCATCAAATGCAAATAATATGGAATACAGTAGAGCCAATTCCTGGTAGCGTGATGCATTACGCAAGAATAAAAGAGATCGCTTAACATTTTGCACTCACCGCCAACCGATTGTACAATATAATTCGACACTCATTTTATTGTATTAGCCTTTATTGCACGTATCTTTGCAAAAAAAGGAGTTGTCGCAATGGCAAAAACAATCGGAAAACTCATCGAAGAAGAAGTAAGAAAACAAGGCTGGGTTATAAAAGACTTCGCCGAGAAAATATGTTGTACGCGTACCAATGTGTATGACATATTCGCCCGAAGCAAAATGGATGTGTCGCAGCTAGAGCTGATTTCTCGAGTTCTGAAACACAATTTCTTTAAAGACCTGGCAGAAAATCCAGAACTAGCTGATGCAAATAACCCAGAAGTGGAGAAGGATCTTCAAAACCGAAGAGCCGTTGCTCAATTCTTTGAGGTTATGCCTAAGGTCCTAAGAAATTTGCATATCGATACGAATATCGTGATGCCTATCATGCCGAACGAACTCAATTCCCCGTTGCCAGATTATGGTTTTTCAGATTACGCTATCTACTTCACCACAGGCGAACGACTGTACGATAGATTCGACAAAGAAGCGTTGGAAATATTTGAAGTACAAACAGATTATGCTCCGGGCCATCTTCCCGTGGACATATGGCACAACGTCATAAACCATCAATGGTTTGTAGATGTGAAACTTGACTACAAAACCGAGCAAGAGTGGGGAGACATCATCATTCACCTGTTCAAATGCTGGATGATAGCCATAAAAATGCATTTCGACGAGTAACCATGGAAACAAATTACCTAAACGGCTTTACAGAAGAGAAAGTTTGTGAATACAAGGGACGCCAGTACTTCGTGCGTGACAACGGTGCTATCTATCGTCAATGCAAAAGCGATGGAATAAAACGGTGCTGGGATGAGGAGTGGACTTTCGGGAGGTTTGACCAAAACACTGGCTATATGTTTATTGGGCAGGAGCGTGTTCATCGAATTGTTTGTACTGCATATCATGGTGTTCCAGAAGGAGATAGAAATATCGTGGACCACATTGACACGAATCGCTGTAACAATCGTCCAGATAACCTTCGATGGGTAACTAAGTTGGAAAACATACTACTTAATCCCATTACTAGGGCGAAAGTGGAACTAATTTGCGGCAGCATAGAAGCCTTTCTTGAAAACCCGGAGCTTCTATTTAATCACGAGTCAGAGGATCCCAACTTCTCCTGGATGAGAGTAGTTTCACCCGAAGAGGCAAAACGATCCTTAGAGCGCTGGAAAGAGTGGACAAATAAACCAAAAGAACAACGATTATCTATAGGGGAAAGAAAAGGACCAGGAGAATGGATTTATGATCCAATTCGTGTTTCCACATCCGCCAACGACCGTGATTTTGAAGATGAAGACGAGTCCACTTATTATGACTCGTTAACACCAAATGCTAAGCAGGTGGCCTGGAAGACTCCTACCGAGTTTCTAATGTGCCCTACAGGAATGCCGGAGAATCCTCTGGAGGCATATAAGCAAAACATGGAGATAGACAAAATCTTTTGCCGTAATTGCTACGGGGAATCTTTCCTAAAAGACGTTGGTTATACTCCCGAAGGAGACGCTTTAGTTGTCTTGACATATCAACCGGAAGGAGTCAAAACATGGTATCTCAGCGGTATCTATATTGAGAATGGCAAATTCATCCACGAATCAATCAGATCATACTTTGAAGAGACTGGGGGGCGTAAGTATTTCACCATTCACACAGGAGGAGCCTGGACTGGAGGAGACGTATTTGATGATTATTGCTAGCATAGGAAGTATTATCCCCACCCACACACAGAATAAAAAAGCCATGATTGAAGCAAACAGTAATTTGTTTATCTTCGAGTCCTCAATTAATACCTTGATTCATGCGCGCAGTCATTCAAAGAGTCTCATCTGCCTCCGTCACAATTGACGGAACGGTAAAGTCGGCTATCGGTCCTGGTTTGCTAGTGCTTCTTGGCGTGGGCCACGAAGACGGGCAGGAAGACTTGGATTGGCTCGTAAAGAAGATTGCGGGGCTGAGAATCTTCAATGATGAAGAGGGTGTGATGAATCGCAGTGTAGTGGACGTTAACGGAGAGGCGTTAGTGGTGAGCCAGTTCACGCTAATGGCCTCAACGAAGAAGGGAAACCGGCCATCCTACATTGGGGCGGCGGGGCATGACAAGGCTATTCCGATGTATGAGGCATTCTGCAAGGCGCTTTCGGCGGCCATCGGGAAACCTGTTGGCACCGGCGAGTTTGGCGCAGATATGAAGGTTGCGTTGGTGAATGACGGGCCAGTGACTATTTGCATTGACACTAAGAACAAAGAGTAGCCAGCGCGGCAACCAGATCGTCCAGGTTGCCCACTACACCATCGAATAACTTGTACATCAACTCGGGCTCAATCATCTCAGGGATGTAGGCAATGACCCGCTTCCCTGCCCCGGCCATCCAACCGGCCTCGGTGTGAGCGCTGCGGCCACAAGGGAGAACCAAGACGCAGGTGTCGGAAGATTTGAGGGCATCCAGATCTGCAGCAAATTGACGTTCGGAGAGCGGATGGTGCAGTCCTTCGGCGTACTCCTCGAAGGTCCAGTTGGGAGCATTCTCGTCTACATCGGTCCAATGGAAACCAGCACCACCGTGAGGCGGGTTCCGGAAATCATAGACATCGTGCCCTTCGGCCCGAAGGCGGTTTACCACTTCTGGGTAATAAGGGTTTCTCCAGCTGGAGGCTACGTAGATATGAGCCATAGAGATTTTGATTGATTTACGCGAAGATACGCATTATTTTGGAGATTTCTCCACTCGCTGCGCTCGGTCGAAATGACAATGACGAATCGGTAGCCGCACGGGAGGGAGAAATTGTCGTTGTTTGCAAAAATAAAGGCAAACAGGTATTTTTGCAGAAAAGACCACAATCATGAAACGAATAATCCTTTTTCTAGTTGTTCTATTTGCCGCCTTTGAATCATTGTCTGCACAGGCAACAATGGATTTGAAGATTAACTATGACGTTAATGGTAGAAAAGTCGAAAAAGAATCGAGCCCAGATTACTATCCTGAAGCCGGAATAATAAAGGTAAAAATCCGTATTAACAAGTACGGCTCCGTTCGTAATCCCGAGATAGATAGCACGGCTACGACGGTTTGGAATGAAAAGCAGTTGGACGGAGCGATATTAGCGTCATATGAGACACACTTCAACGAAGACATGAATGCTACAGATAGCTTGTACGGAGCCATCACCTTTATCACGCGCCGGCTTGGCCAAGAACAGTTAGACTCACTCAGAACCGAGAAATTGGCCGAGATTGCAGACAACGTAAAATCAATTTACCCCACGACAGCTAAACCTGCATATAGGCTCTATCCGACAGACAACATGTGGAACTTTATTGAGTTGGACACTATTACAGGGATGCTCTGGCAAGTTCAATTTGACGTAAGTAAGGATTCAGGAAAATACCGCTTCAGAACGGCCCTTGATTTAACAGATAAACGAACAAGCACGAAGTATTCAGAGAAAGAAATACCTGGCAGATATGAGCTGTATAAAACTCAGAATATGTATAATTTCATTTTGCTAGATACGATTGAAGGGTACACATGGCAAGTGCAATGGTCTTTGGAGCGCGAGAAAAGAGGCGTAATACCAATATATTATTATTAAGCTTAACGAGCAAAGAGCCTATCTCAAGATAAAAGCCGGTGGTTCCTAACCATCGGCTTCTATTTTAAAACGGTGTTGACACTATTTATCGGACATAGCCGCATTTCTCAGCACTCCGGGAGGACGGGATTTCCGGGATTTTGGGCTTCCCGGAGTGCTACTACCCGAGAGATTGCCGGTCGGAGCCGGCAATGACGAAGATATGCCCGATCAGGTCGGGCAATGACGAGGGTTCGGCAGCCGAACGGGAGGGAGTGGGGTTGGCGGGACGTAGAAGGCGTAGGGAGAAGCGAGTAGCCGGGACGCCCGGTTCGCGCTCTGCGCGAATGGCGACAACTGGTGTGAGTTTCCACCGGAGGGGTGAGCGTATAGCTGCGGAGGGTGTGGTGTCCTCGCGGGATGAGGGACATTGTTGGCGCCAAGGGCGGCACGGCGTCAGGAGCGCCTACGACTTCGTGTCCCGACGGCCCCAGCTCCCTGCCGGGAGGCGGAAGATTGCCGGTCGGGGCCGGCAATGACGGGGAGGTTTTGTGATTCGGAAAATTATTGCTATCTTTGCGCGCTTAAAAATCCGTAATGGTTTTTGGTGCAATGGGGTGCTTGAAAGAGAGCACTGAGTAACACATTTTTATTCAAACAATTCTATGAAGCATTTTACGCTTAAAGGCGAAATCCGCCAGAAAGGCAACAAGGCCGCTCTGAAGGCCTACCGCGAACAGGGCCTGGTTCCCTGCAACCTCTACGGCCAGGATGTGAAAGAGAACATCCTCTTCACCGTGAACGAGAAAGAGCTGAAGGGCCTCACCCACACTCCCGCCTCCTACATCGTGGACCTGGAGCTGGACGGCAAGACCTACACCGCCATCGCTCACGAGTATCAGTGGCACCCGGTGGAGGACAACTGCCTGCACGTGGATTTCCTCGCCGTTAACGAAAAGAAGCCCATCGTGATTTCCCTGCCCCTAAACCTCACCGGCCACCCGAAAGGTGTGCTCGTAGGTGGTAAGTTCGTTCAGAACGCCCGCAGCCTCAAGGTTTGCGCCCTCATGAAGAACCTGCCGGATCAGCTGGACATCGATATCACCGAGCTGGAGCTGGACAAGCGCATGGTAGCCGGCGACCTCAAGTTTGAGGGTCTGCAGATTGTGTCCGACAAGAACACCATCATCTGCGCCGTGAAGACCACCCGCGCCATGCAGCAGGCCGCTATCGAAGCCGCCAAGGCCGCTCAGTAGTAATAACGATGGCTGCTACTTACCTGGTTGTCGGACTGGGAAATATTGGTGCAGAATACGCCAATACCCGCCACAACATGGGATTCATGATATTGGATGCCTGGGCTCAGGCATCCAATGTCCTTTTTAAGACCGACCGTTACGGAGACGTGGCGGAGGTCTCTTTCAAGGGACGTTGGTTTGTCCTTCTGAAACCTTCCACTTACATGAACCTGAGCGGAAAGGCTGTTCGTTACTGGATGCAGCAGCTGAACCTTCCGCTGGAAAACCTCATCGTCATTTCTGACGACCTCGCCCTTCCCTTCGGCACCGTCCGCATGCGCGCCAACGGTTCCTCCGGCGGGCACAACGGACTCGAGAACATAACCCAACTGCTGGAAAGCGACAAGTGGGCCCGGATCCGCGTGGGAATCGGCAATGAATTCGCCCGGGGCGGACAGGTGGACTATGTATTGGGAGCCCTTTCAAAGGAAGAAATGGATCAAGTGCCGGCGCTTGCCGCCAAGATAATTCAAGGCATCAAGGATGTGTCCACAATTGGAATCGCCCGCGCCATGAACACCATCAACACCCGGCAAAAAGCGCAAAAACAGGAGCCAAAAGGCCCGAATGACGAAAAAAACGGCATTTATACGCCTGAAATGTGATTTTTTCTTAAAAAGTATTTTGTCATTTAATATTTTTTGTCTACCTTGCACAAAAGTTTGACCCATAACATTTAACAAACCAATAAATTACAAAACCATGAAAGCACTTGTTGAAAAAATCAATGCCGCTTACGCAGAATTCGCTAAGAACGCTGAAGCTCAGGTAGTTAAGGGTAACAAAGCCGCCGGTGCCCGTGCCCGTAAGGCCGCCCTCGAACTCATGAAGGATTTCAAGGAATTCCGTAAGGTTTCTGTCGAGGCTTCCAAGTAAGCGAACTTCACCAGAAAAAAAATGTTGCAGAAAAAGAGATTTTTCTGCAACATTTTCTTTTATTTTGCATCTATATTATAGGTTTAGGTTTTAGTACACGTCAAAAAGCCGGTTCCGAGGGTTCGCCCAAAGACCGGTTTTTTGCACATTCTGGGCATTCGTCCAACGCCACCCGCTTAACTCCCTCACGCCCCCACTTCGCCGCACCACTTAAAGCACACTTTTGCCCTTTTAACCCCCATCACCGTGCTTTAACCTTTGTGCCGCCATTTGCCTCGGGTGGGCAACGGCAGCCATTTTCTGGGCCCTTCCACGGAGCCCGGAAAATGGCTGTCCGTAGCAGGCCCTCCTGCTTTCGAGGGCCTGCGGTGCCTGCTCGCCAAGACGCAATGGCCGGCGCGCCTCGTTTTTGCGCGCCG
>JAEEGL013883502.1_pt1 | contig 10091 bp, 7 predicted proteins | sample 9134231 | NCBI WGS metagenome assembly JAEEGL01 (sample SAMN16246548, study PRJNA631951) | gut metagenome | biome: gut microbiome; feature: rumen; material: fiber-attached | host: Bos | place: Iran: Karaj | collected 2018-10 | reverse complement strand
TTTGATTTTTAGTTGGTTAATCAATTCATTCCAAGACGCATTACTTGCTCGTACCGGCACAGGTTGTAGACCAGGTTTGTCAGGGTGTTGTAGGCCGCGTTCCGCGCAAAGCCGACCACTCGGCTGGACATTCCGTGAAGGCACTCTTCCATGTACCCGAACACATGCTCCACCCTAGCCCGCGTCTTCTGTTGCGCTGGCGGGGCACCTCCACGAAACTGCCCATCGCTGAGATGGTACATACGCTGGAGCACGAGAATCTTGAACATCAGCACATAGTCATAAGGTTTGGCACCAACATTGGTGAACTTCTCCTTGTAGAGCCCCGCCTCCAGTTTCTCCCTAAACATCTCAAAATCAACGACTCTTGAAGGTTTCTCCATAGGATTGCCCAGAGAATTGAGCTTGTCCATAGTATCTTCGCTATCGAAAAAGGCTGATGTTGCCCTGTTTCTTGTAAGTCTGCTTCGACTGTTCCATTACCGTTCAAATTTTCTGCAAATATACGAATAATTATTTGAATAACAATGGATTATAAGGATTTTATCACCAATTTTGACCAATAGGCAAAAAAAATCAATTTAACGACCCATTAACGCAAACGGGGAAAACAGGTGCAAATTTTGGCTGATTTTTGCTTGTATTTATTTGATTGTCGGAGAGAAATAATTAGAAGTCACCTTCAGCCATTCACCTCCAGCCACTCCCACTCTTTGTCCTCGATGAGTTTCTGCAGGCGTTGGTATTCGGCGTAGAGTTCGCCCGAGGCGATCTGTTCGGCGAACTGCTCGGGCATGGCGAGTTTGGCTTCGATCTCCAGTTTCTGTCGGGTGAGTTCGGCGATCTCCTCTTCCAATTTCCTGGCCTTGTTGTTGCGCTTGCGCTCGGCGGCGTCGGCGGCCTTCCGCTGTTCGTACTGCTGCTTGTTGCTGCTGGCCTTCGCCGGGACTTCGCCGCCCGCCGTCGGCTTCTTCGCCGCTTGCTGCAACGCGTTGAAGGAGTCGATTTTCTTTTTCTCCAGAAAGTCGTAAACGTCACCCAAATAGGTCTTGATGCCGTGGTCGCGGAACTCCACCACCTTGCCGCTCAGCCCCTGCAGGAAGTCGCGGTCGTGCGACACTAAGATCATGCTGCCCGCGTACTGCAGGAGGGCGTTCTTGAGCACGTCCTTCGACTGCATGTCGAGGTGGTTGGTCGGCTCGTCGAGGATGAGCAGGTTGAAGGGCGACAGCAGCAGTTTGGCTAATGCCAGACGGGCCTTCTCGCCGCCCGACAGCACCGACACTTTCTTCTCGGTGTCTTCGGTGGAGAAGAGGAAACTGCCGAGGATGGTGCGGATTTTGGGGCGGATGTCGCCCACCGCTACCTCGTCGATGGTCTGGAAGACGGTCTTGTTGGGGTTGAGCATCAGCGCCTGGTTCTGGGCGTAGTAGCCGATGACGACCTGGTGCCCGAGCTTGATGGAGCCGCTTTGCGGTGCCAGTTCGCCCACGATGGCCTTCACCAAGGTCGATTTCCCCTCGCCGTTGCGGCCTACGAAGGCGATGCGCTCGCCGCGTTCCATGTGGAAGTCGATGTCTTTCAGCACCTCCAACTCGCCATAACCTAAGGTGAGGTGCTCCGTCTCCACAGTCACGCGGCCGGAGTGCGGCGCCGGCGGGAAACGGAACGAGATGTGCGAGTTGTCGAGGTCGTCCACTTCGATCTTGTCCATCTTGTCCAACAACTTGAGCCGGCTCTGCACCTGCTTCGCTTTGGTGGCCTTGTAGCGGAACCGTTCGATGAACTTCTCGATCTGCGCGATCTCTTTCTGCTGATTTTCGTATGCATTCTGCTGTGCTTCAATGCGTTCCAGCCGTTGTTGCACGTATTCGGAATAACTGCATTTGTAGTCTTGGATATTGCCGAAGGTGATCTCGATGGTGCGGTTGGTGACTCGGTCGAGGAAGGCGCGGTCGTGCGACACGAGGATGAGCGCGCCCTCGTAGTTGGCGAGGTAATCCTCCAGCCACTGGATGGACTCGATGTCGAGGTGGTTGGTCGGCTCGTCGAGGAGGATGACCTCGGGCTTCTGCAGCAGGATCTTGGCTAACGACACGCGCATCTGCCAGCCGTTGCTGAACTCCTTCATCGGGCGGGGGAAGTCCTCCTTGCGGAAGCCCAGTCCGATGAGCACCTTCTCGGCGTCGCCCTCCATGGTGGCGCCGCCTAATTGGTGGAAGCGGTCGGTGAGGTCGGAGAGCGACTGCGCCAGCTTGGCGTATCCTTCTGTCTCATAGTCAGTGCGGTCCGACAACTCCTGCGCAATGCGGTTGATCTTCCGTTCCAGGTTCCGCTGTTCCTCGAAGGCCGACAGCGTCTCCTCCCAGATGTCGGTCTCGTAGTGGCCGTACAGCTCCTGCGGCAGGTAGCCGGTGCGGTGCCCCGCCGTGATGGTGATCTCGCCCGACTCCGGCTCCTGGATCTTGTGGAGGATCTTCAGCAGGGTGGATTTGCCGGCGCCGTTCTTGCCCACCAGCCCGATACGGTCGCGGTCGCCCACCACAAACGACACGTTCTTAAATAGGTAGTCGCCCGTAAAATTTACCGAAAGGTTGTTGATGGCAATCATGCTAATCTTTCAAATCTCTCAAATCTCTCAAATCTCTCAAATCTTTCAAATCTCTCAAATCTCTCAAATCTCTCAAATCTTTCAAATCTTTCAAATCTTTCAAATCTTTCAAATCTCAAAATTATTTGTTGTTCGCTTCGCTCACATTTGTTGTTCGCTTCGTTCGCATTTGAACTCGCTGCGCTCGTATTAATAATCTCCAAATCTTTCAAATCTCTCAAATCTCTCAAATCTTTCAAATCTTTCAAATCTCTCAAATCTTTCAAATCTCTCAAATCTTCAAATACCCCTGCGCATATCCTCTAATCTGTTGAATCATAGATGAAAGCCCGTTGGAGCGGGTGGGGGAGAGGTGCTCCTTGATGCCGATCTGGTCAAGGTAGTCCAACGGCGCCTCGGCGATCTCCCGCGGGGTGTGTCCCGACAGCACCCGGATGAGCAGGTTGATGATGCCCTTGGTGATGATGGCGTCGCTGTCGGCGCGGAAATGGAGCAGCCCGTCGGCAAATTCCGCATGCAGCCACACCTGCGACTGGCATCCGGGAATGAGGTGCCGCTCGTCCTTGTACTGCGGTTCGATGAGCGGAAGAGACTTCCCTAACTCAATGATATAGTTGTACTTGTCCATCCAATCGTCGAAAAGCTCGAACTCTTCGACAATCTCTTCTTCGGCTTCTTTGATGCTCTTCATTTCGTTTGTGAGTTTCAGGCGGCAAAGTTACTACTTTTTTCATAAAAAATCGTACCTTTGCACTTGCTAAATAGTAACGTCCATGAGTTTCCTTTCCCAATTGGCCCATCATGTTATAGATTGCAAGAGTGTTGATTATCAAAATGTTGCGATCATCGTCCCGAACCAACGTGCCCAGCAGGGGCTTTACCTGGAGATGTCTTCACTGCTCTCCGAGCCGATCCTGGCGCCTACGGTGCTCTCTTTCGACGACCTGATCCAGTCGCTCTCCCCCTTGCAATCCATCGACAGCTCCGAGCAACTCATCGAACTTTTCCACGTCTATCGCCAGTGCGCGTTCTGCACCGATGACGCCTTCGTCAACTTCATGAACTGGGCCGGTGCCTTCCTGCACGACATCAACGACATCGACCAATACCTTTGCGATGCCGACCAGATCTACTCCAATTTGGCCAACATCAAGGAACTCGACTTCTTCGGGCAGTCCAACCTCTCAAATAACCAGCGCAAATACCTCGACTTCTACTATCATCTCAACGAACTTTATGCCCAATTCAAACAGCATCTTTATGCCCAAAAGAAAGGTTATAAAGGAATGATTTACAGGGATGTGGTGGAGCATATCGGGGAATATGCCAAGGATTTCCGATATCGGCGTGTCATCTTTGCCGGACTCCTGTCGTTAGCGCCGGCGGAGCAACGGATCGCCCGCTTTTTCCGTGAGCAGGCGGCGGCGGAGTTTTTTTTCGACCTCGACCATTTTTATTATGACAATGAGAAACTGGGCATTCGCCGCATGGTGGATGAGGTGAAGCTGCATGTGGGCTTTGAGAAGGTTGAAGTGGTTGGCAATGATTACGTTGAGAAGCCCAAGGAGATTACGATTACGGGTGCGGCCCAGGCGATGGGGCAGGTGTATGCCGCCGTGGATGCGCTGCGCGGAATCCCCGAAGAGCAGTTGGGACGCACGGCGGTCGTCTTCGCCGACGAGAGTTTGATGGTGCCGTTTGTGCATGCCTTCGGTCACGAAAGATGCAACATCACCATGGGCTATCCTGTGCGTCACACCCATGCCGCCCATCTCTTCCAAAGTCTGATGAACGCCGCGCAGAACTTCCGCCGGCTCAACAACTTGGAGCACGCCGACGCCGACCGCGCCGGCTACTATTACAAGGACGTGGTCGCGTTGCTTAGGAACCCGCTTTTCGCCCAGGCCTGGTTTCCCACGGATCTCGACATGCGGAACCTCTGTGGCGACATCGTCAAGCGGAATCGCGTCTTCATCTCGCGGGAGGAACTGAACGGGATGCTTCCCCTCGAGTTCCCCGACCTTTCCATTGACGGGCGGCCGCTTATCGAAACGGTGTGCGGTTTCCTCACGGCAGTCGCCGACCGCCTCGGCGACGATCCCGAGAACGTGGAGCGCGAGGTGCTCCGCCTGATGAACGAGGAACTGCGGAAGGTGGCCGCGCTGCTGGAGAACTTCACCGACGCGCCCCTCGACTTCCGCACCGTCAACACGTTTGTTTCGGCGCAGATCAACGCCCTGGGCATTCCCTTCATCGGCAATCCCAGTCAGGGCCTGCAGCTGATGGGACTGCTGGAGACACGCACCCTCGACTTCGACAACCTCGTCGTCGTGTCGGCCAACGAAGGCGTCATCCCCACCGGCCGGGGCACCGACTCCATGTTGCTCTTCGAACTCAAGCACCACTACGGACTGCCCACCTACGAGCATGCCGACACCACCTATGCCTACCACTTCTTCCGCCTGCTGCAACGGGCTTCCCGCATCCATCTGATCTATGACATGGACACTTCCGAATCCGCCAATGAGGAGAGTCGGTTCGTGCGCCAACTCGAATACGAGGTGCTGCGACGGAATCTGTCCGACCGCATCCATATCGTGCGCCGCAAGGTGGCCGTGCAGCCGCGCCTGACCACCGAACTGCGGGAGCTCTCCATCCCAAAGACCCCGGAAATCCTGCAAAAACTCCGGGAAATGCCCTATTCGGCCACTAATTTGTCGCAGTACATCAACTGTCCGCTGAAGTTCTATCTTGCGAATATCGCCGAAATCCAACCGTCGAAAGAGATCGAGGAGAATGTCGAGCAGAAGGCCATCGGCACGGTCGTACACCACGTGATGGAGGATCTGGCTAAGAAAATCATGGAATCGCCAGAGCGATTTGCCGAGCATATCGAGACATTCAGCCGGCAATTGGAAGATGAGGATTTCTTGCAACATCATTTTTGGAAAGTTGATGAACTGAAGAACCAGGACCTGAGCCACGGGCGCCCGCTGTTGGCGGTCGAGGTGGTGAAACGCCAACTGCGCAAAACCTTTGTGTGGTTGAAAAAAGAGATGGAGACTCCTGCATTGAGTATCAAAATCATCCGGCCGGAACTCAAACTGGAAAAGGTATTGTCGGTGGGCGACGCGCAGGTGAGGTTGAAAGGGTACGCCGACTTGGTGGAGGAACGCGGCGGCAAGACCTCCATTTTAGACTACAAGACGGGCCGGATTCACAACCTGAACTTTACCGAAATGAATGCGGTTTTCTCCGACCCGGAGAACCTGCAACTCTGTCAGTTGCTGATGTATGCCTATCTCTATTGGAAGACGCAAGGCGTGGATCCCGAGAAGATTTTCTGCGCTTTGATCTCGACCCAGCATATCATGCAGGGGACAGATCCCTTATGCTCGTTGACGCAGCCGCGGGCGGACGGCAAGCGGGGCAGTCAGTCTTTGGATATCACGCAGCATTTGTTGGAGGATTTCGAGGATGGGTTGAGGAATCTGCTGGCAGAACTGCTGCATCCCGACGTGGATTTCCAGCAGACGCCGGAGATCGCCCATTGCAAATGGTGTGATTATCAGATGGTTTGTGGAAGAAATGCGTAATCCGGCGCGTTATTCGCGGGCGTTCTTCCAAGTGCGGGCATGATGGGATTTCCCCTGTGGACTAATCCAGTTTCAGCACGGCGAGGAAGGCCGACTGCGGCACTTCCACGTTGCCGATCTGTCGCATCCGCTTCTTGCCCTGTTTCTGTTTCTCCAGCAACTTGCGCTTTCGTGTGATGTCGCCTCCGTAGCACTTGGCGGTCACATCCTTGCGCACCTGCTTCACCGTCTCGCGGGCGATGATCTTGGAGCCGATGGCGGCCTGGATGGCGATGTCGAACTGCTGGCGCGGGATCAACTCCTTCAACTTCTCGCAGATCTTGCGGCCGAAGGGATAGGCGTTATCGACGTGCGTGAGCGATGAGAGGGCGTCCACCGAGTCGCCGTTGAGCAGGATGTCGAGTTTCACCAACTGCGCGGGCTTGTAGTTGGAGATGTGATAGTCGAAGGAGGCGTACCCTTTGGAGATGCTCTTGAGCTTGTCGTAGAAGTCGAAGACGATCTCGCCGAGGGGCAGGTCGAAGGTGAGTTCCACGCGGTTGGAGGCGATATAGACTTGGTTGAGCAGGGTGCCGCGCTTGTCGAGGCAGAGTTTGATGATGGGACCGATGTAGTCGGCCTTGCTGATGATCTGGGCGCGGATGTAGGGCTCTTCCACGTGGTCGATGACGGTGGGGGAGGGCATGCCGGAGGGGTTGTGCACCTCGATCATCTCGCCCTTGGTGGTGTACAGGTTGTAGGAGACGTTGGGGACGGTGGCGATGACGTCCATGTCGAACTCGCGGTCGAGGCGTTCCTGCACGATCTCCATGTGGAGCAGTCCGAGGAAGCCGCAGCGGAAGCCGAAGCCGAGGGCGGCGGACGACTCGGGCACGAAGGTGAGCGAGGCGTCGTTGAGTTGCAGTTTCTCGAGGGATGCGCGCAGCTCCTCGTACTGGTCGGCGTCGGTGGGATAGACGCCGGCGAAGAGCATGGGCTTGACCTCCTGGAAGCCGGAGACGGCCTTGTCGCACGGACGGGCGACGTGGGTGACGGTATCGCCCACGCGCACCTCCTTGGAAGTCTTGATGCCGGAGATGATGTAGCCGACGTCGCCGGCGCTCATCACCTGGCGCGGCTCCTGAGTCATGCGCAGCACGCCGATCTCGTCGGCGTTGTACTCCTTGCCCGTGGAGATGAACTTGAGCAGGTCGTTGGTGTGCATGGTGCCGTTGAAGATGCGGAAGTAGGAGATGATGCCGCGGTAGGAGTTGAAGACGGAGTCGAAGATGAGGGCCTGCAGCGGGGCGTCGGGGTCGCCCTTGGGCGCGGGAATGCGCTCGATGATGGCCGCCAGCAACTCCTCCACGCCCAAGCCGGTCTTGCCGCTGGTCTCGATGATGTCGCTCTCGTCGCAGCCGATCAGGTCGATGATCTGGTCCTTCACCTCCGCCGGCATCGCGGCGGGCATGTCCATCTTGTTCAGCACCGGGATGATCTCCAGGTCGTTGTCGATGGCAAGGTACAGGTTGGAGATGGTCTGCGCCTGCACGCCCTGCGTGGCATCAACCAGCAGCAGCGCGCCTTCGCAGGCGGCGATGGAACGCGACACCTCGTACGAGAAATCAACGTGGCCGGGGGTGTCGATGAGGTTCAGGACGTACTTCTCGCCCTGATAGACGTAGTCCATCTGGATGGCGTGGCTCTTGATGGTGATGCCACGCTCGCGCTCAAGCGCCATGTCGTCGAGCACCTGGTCCTGGAAGTCGCGCTCGTTCACCGTGCCGGTGAATTGCAGCATCCGGTCCGCCAACGTGCTCTTCCCATGGTCGATATGCGCTATGATACAGAAGTTTCTGATGTTTTTCATAAGGCGGCAAAGATACGATTTAATTGGGAATTTCAAGGTCCTTCGGCAGAATTATTTTTCATATTTGAACAACCCGCCTTTTTTTGGTGTTTTTTTCAAATAGAAGAATTATCTCAAAATAATTGTGTAAATTTGCAGCCGCTTTTGAGAAAAGACAACATATTATCAAACAAAAACAAATACAATCACTATGGACAAAACCGAAATTCGTCAGACCATTGCCAAGAGAGCGGCCAAAGAACTCCATGATGGAGACATCGTTAACCTCGGAATCGGTATTCCGACTATGATTCCCAACTACTTGCCGGAAGGCGTGACCGTGACGTTGCAGACCGAGAACGGCATGGTGGGCATGGGTCCCACTCCCGAAGCAGGCAAGGAAGATCCTGAGATGGTCAACGCCGGCGGCGGCTTCATCACCGCAGTGCCCGGTGCCGCCTCCTTCAGCTCCGCCACCTCCTTCGGCATCATCCGCGGCGGCCACGTCGATGCCACCATCCTCGGCGCCATGCAGGTAGATGAAAACGGAGACCTCGCCAACTGGATGATCCCCGGCAAACTCACCCCCGGCATGGGCGGCGCCATGGACCTCATCGTCGGTGCCAAGCGCGTGATCCTCGCTATGGAACACACCCAGAAGGGCAACCCGAAAATCCTCAAAAAGTGTAACCTGCCCCTCACCGCTAAAGGCCAAGTCAACCTCATCATCACCGAAATGGGCGTGATGGAAGTGACCCCCAAGGGCATCGTGCTCAAGGAGATCCACCCCGAATTCACGGTCGATCAGGTGAAGGCCGCCACCGAGGCCGATCTGATCATCGCCGACGACCTGAAACCGATGCAATTATAAGGGAGTTAACAATTTACAATTAGTAATTGATAGTTTGAATCTTCAAATGTGAGCGAAGCGAACATCAAATCTCCAAATCCTCGAATGTGAGCGCAGCGAACATCGAATCTCCAAATCTCAAATGTGAGCGAAGCGAACATCAAATCTCCAAATCCTCGAATGTGAGCGCAGCGAACATCAAATCTCCAAATCCTCGAATGTGAGCGCAGCGAACATCAAATTTTCAAATCTATCAATCTTCAAATCCGCAAATCTGTGAATTACAATTATCTAAAAACCAGTTGTGAATCCGGCATCTGCATCCTGACCCTTTCGGCACCGAAGTCGCTGAATGCGCTGAACTCCTCACTGCTGAAGGAGCTGGATGATTTCATCACGAACCTCGGCAAGGAGGTGCGGGTGCTGATTGTGACGGGCGACGGCGAGAAGTCGTTCGTGGCCGGCGCCGACATCTCGGAGATGCAGAACCTGAATGCTGCGGAAGGCGAGACCTTCGGTCGCCTCGGCGCGCAGGTGTTCCGCAAGATTGAGACCCTTGACATTCCGGTGATTGCCGCAGTCAACGGGTTCGCCCTTGGCGGCGGCTGCGAGCTGGCCATGGCCTGCGACATCCGCATCTGCTCCGACAACGCCAAGTTCGGGCAGCCCGAGGTCGGCCTCGGCATTATCCCCGGATTTTCCGGCACCTACCGCCTTGCCAAACTCGTGGGGATGGGGTACGCCAAGGAGATGATCTACACCGGCAAGGCCATCCGTGCCGACGAGGCGTTGCGTATCGGTCTGGTGAACGCGGTGTATCCGCAGGCGGAACTGATGGAGCAGGCCAAAGCGATGGCCGCCAAGATCTGCGCGATGGCTCCGATCGCCGTCCGCTATGCCAAGCAGTGCATCAACGCCGAGTACGACCTCGACGCCGATGCCGCCATCGCATACGAGAACAGGATATTCGGCCAATGCTTCGCCACCCAGGACCAGAAAGAGGGAATGACGGCCTTCCTCAACAAGGCGAAACCCGTCTTCAAAAACGAATAATTAAAAATCAAACCATTAAAAATAACGAATCATGAAAATTTGTGTTATTGGAACCGGAACCATGGCCAAAGGTATCGTGAAGGCTTTCGCTGCCAAGATGCCCGTGGTTATGAAAAGTAGAACCCAAGCCAGCTTGGACAAAGCATTGGCTTC
>JAEEGL013815620.1_pt1 | contig 10091 bp, 8 predicted proteins | sample 9134231 | NCBI WGS metagenome assembly JAEEGL01 (sample SAMN16246548, study PRJNA631951) | gut metagenome | biome: gut microbiome; feature: rumen; material: fiber-attached | host: Bos | place: Iran: Karaj | collected 2018-10 | reverse complement strand
GCGACATGAATGATTTTCAGTTTTTTTTCTGGATTACCCGCAAGTTCCGCCAGAGGATACATTCTGTACAGAGAATAGTTTGCGGGGTCATGTTGCTTCCCTGCATCCTTTTCTGAATCATAGAAGCACTTGAAAAGGTCAAAGAAGGCCTTCTCAGAAACAGGATCAAAATCACGCATATCGCAGAAAAATGATTCTAATCACTTATCCTTTGGGGCATTGAGTTTTGCCTCAAGGTCAGCAACTTTCTTCTCAAGGTCCTCAATGGTCTTCTTGTTGGGGAACAGCGACTCTCCGTGGTTCTTGATGATATCAATCACTTTGTCCTCAAGTTCCTGGCGGGCCTTCTTACCCTCTTCTTCAAAAGTCTTCAGAAATGACGAACCCTCTTCTGGTGTTATCTTGCACTGCTTAATTGCCTCTTCAACAAAAATCTCTGCATTCTTCTTGGTGAGAGAAAGCGCACCAAGGCCGAGAAGAAATGACTTTTCAAGTAAATCAAACATTGTTCATCTCCATTTTAGTGGTTATTAATATAGTCTGCAAAGTAGATGTCAGACTAAACATAATAGCATTTTTACAAAAGGCAAATTGAAAAGACCATAATGATGAAAAAACTCAAAGGAGGCAATCGTTTAGCATTAGACATTTCATTTTTTCTGAATCGGTATGACTTCATCTTCCAGACGCCTGAAATGAGAGATGATGTCTATGAATGGCCTATAGCGCTCTGTAACAGGCACATACTCCTTCTCTGCATCATCAACGACCGCCGCAATCTCATTCTGTCGTTCCAAGGCTTTGGCCAAAGCCTCGCGCGCATTGTGTAAGTCATCATAGAACTGCCTAGAGTCGCCCGAAGTCAGCCCGCCAATCGCATGAGCATACATCTCCAAAGCAGGTCTGACAATCGGAGAACACTCATTGGCAAGTTCAAGGAACTGCGCTTCTCGACGTACAAGAACTGACTTGTCTATCTTTAGCTCCATAAATGCGGTTGGCAATTCATCTATGGTCACTCTCTCGACCGAGTAGTCCTTTGTCGCGTTCAAAACCGAAAAGTTCTCCAATTCCTTCACACGTGCAGGAATACTCTTGTTCATTCGTGACGACCGTTCGCGACGGCATGCCTGCCTCGCATGCTTCTCAAACCATCCTTGGAGTGTCGTACCTTCAGGAAGCGACTGGATAATCACTGTTCGAATAGTCTCCTTAGTTGGAACGCCACTAGAATCCACCTCCATCAGGCGTCTAATGAAATCGCCACGACGGCCTGGAAAATGTTCAAGGCTGTAAAGCATTAGGTCGCAGTACATTGCATTCAACTGGAACAAGTACTGGAAAGAGGTCGGAATCGGCTTCGAAAGCAACATTTCCGCATTCGGGAACTTGCCATTTGCGAACATTGTCCTTGCAGGCACATAATCCCAGTCATACCCTCCGGAGTGCGAATACAAATCCATGATTCGTCTGAAAGTCAAAGCAGCAGCCAAAAATTCAGCCAACTCACCATTGGGATTGTTCTTTTCAAAAAACTCCCGGACACGGCGTCTCACTAGCTTGCGCATGAGTCGATAGGTGAAGTCATGCATCTCAGTCTTTGAATTGAAGTACATCTTACGCTCTGTATCATCTGGAATCTGCAAAGCAGAGTTTGCCTCATGAATGTCAAGATACTCTGTGGGCATGGTTTCAACACCGAACAGCCTGTCAACCATTCCAGAGCAGTCAGTCGCATAATTCGCCACGCCATTTGTCTGCTCGGAGGAAAAAGTAGCAATGCGAATTCGGATTGCGCGCCTGTTCTCCTTGATGACAACAGCGTGGAGCACTGACACTGCGAGCAGCAGCAATATTAGAAGTTTTCTATTCATTCCTTATTTGAAATCAAAATATATACAAGAAGAATAGCGCCGAGGACAAATGCTCCCATGAAGCCCATGATTCCCAGAACAGAGACACCTCTTATCTGCGGTTCAATATGCGCATGAACCAAGAGTCCAGACGATATGAGCATACTTGCGATGATTATACTCGCGCAAAGCTGTCCAGCGGAAACCTTAAGGGATTTCTCAAGGTTGACAAAATCCTCAAGATTGTGGTTGAAATGGATTTTACCATCATTCAGTTTCTCTACCAATGGCTTGATATTGTCAGGCATCCAAGCAAAAAAACGATACCAATCCTCTCCAAACATAAGGGCATCACGCCCCCATTTCATTACATTAAGACGACTTATCGCCTGAGAGAGAACAAATGGCTTCACATGGTTGATTATAGCAAAGTCAGGGGCAAGTTTCCTCCCCATGTCATCGGCGTAGCCAAGGGCCTTTAGCATCTTATATACATGTGGTTTCAGGCAAATTCTGTGCTTATGACATACGGCATAGAAATCCTGCACAGCCTGAACGACATTCAAATCCTGCAAATCGCCTTTGAGATGACAATCAATCAAAGAGGCAACTGAACGTTCAAGTTCGTCTGGGTCAATCTTCAGTTCAGTGGAAACTAATGACATAAGAATCTTGGTCGCCGACTTGTTATTGCCCATGACCACGTATGTCATCAAACGCACGAAACGCTCTTTCTCATCTTCGGTTATGCGCCCCATGTCTCCAAAGTCAATGTAGCATAATTTATGATCAGGAAGCACGAACATGTTTCCTGCATGAGGGTCAGCATGGAAGAAGCCAAATTTGAAAAACTGTTCAAGAAGAAGTGTCGCGCCTGATTCCGCAATCACCTTTGGGTCCATGCCCGCGTTCCTGATTCCCTCTGGATCGTCAGGTCGCCATCCTTTGACAAAATCCATCGTCAACACTCGTGTACTACATAAGTTATTGTATGGTTTTGGAACCCAAATCTTGTCATTGCCACTAAATTGCTTGGCAAAGTTCAGCATATTGGTGCGCTCATTGTTGAAGTCTAATTCGCGTTCCAATCCATCAGCGAAATCCTCAATAATCCGCAAGGGTTTCAGGAACGCAAGGTCTTCATTATTCTTCTCAAATTGCGCGGCAAAATACTTCAAAATCTCCAAATCATCGACTATGTTTTGTCGTATTCCAGGACGTTGAACCTTGACAAAAACTTCTGTACCGTCTTTGAGCACGGCGCGATGCCCTTGAGCAATGGATGCCGATCCTGCGGGATTCTCGTCAAAACTGCTGAAGAAATCCTCTATCTCTCCATGCAAATCTTCTTTTATAATCTCGCGAACCTTCTCAAATGGAAATGGAGTGACACGATCGCGTAGCTTCTCCAGCTCCTTCACAAGTGATACAGGGAGAATATCAGGGCGGCACGAAAGAATCTGACCGAGCTTGACAAACGTCGGCCCAAGCTCAATTAATGTCTTGCGGAGACGTTCTGCCCATTCATCGATTGTTTCTGGCGATGCCTGTGAGTTCTCAACGTCCTTGCTGTTCAGTCCAAGGGCGGCAAGCATCCTCAGGTCCTTGAAGAAAGTGCCGAATCCATTGGCCAGCAGCACTGACAGAATCTTACGGAACCTGCCAATGTTCCTGTATGTACGGCCTATGTTTCTTATGGTCTGTAAGCTGTTCTGCATGGAGGTTACCTCCCATGAGTTTTATAACACGCAACTTTATGCGTGTCAGATAATTGCACAAATTCTGGAGGAAGTTTTCGGCACTCTTCCCCTGCTAATGGGCACCTTGGATGGAATGGACACCCTGACGGCGGGGCAATGGGGCTTGGGACCTCACCGACAATGTGGTTTCGTTTGCCGATACCATCCCTGTCAATGCTCGGTGCGGATTCCATAAGCGCCCGTGTGTAAGGATGCGCAGGCTGTTTCAAAACATCATCCGCACTCCCCTGCTCCACTATACGGCCAAGATACATTACTGCTATGCGGTCGGCAATATATCCGACCACGCTCAAGTCGTGCGTTATGAAAAGATATGACAGGCTCATCGAACTCTGGAGCGTCTTGAGTAGGTTGAGTATCTGTGCGGAAACAGAAACATCCAACGCGCTGGTGCATTCATCGCAGATTATAACCTCTGGCTCTACCGCCAGCGCACGCGCCAGTCCTATTCGTTGGCGTTGCCCGCCCGAGAACTGATGAGGATACCTTCCAAGTGAATCCGCTGGAAGACCGACCTTCTCCAAAAGCCCCTTGAGAATCTCTTGCCTGTCATTGAGATGGAGCCTATGCGCGTCCATGCCCTCTGCAATTGTCTCGCCTATCATCTGGCGCGGATCCAAACTCGCGAAGGGGTCTTGGAATATCATCTGCAAACGCTTTCTATATGGCTTCAACTCACTTGCCTTAAGTAAAGAGAGTTCTGCACCGCCAAGTCTCACTGTTCCGCCCGTCGGTTCCACCAAACGCATCAGTGCCTTGCCAACAGTTGTCTTGCCGCAGCCAGACTCGCCTACTAACGCGAGCGTCTCGCCCCTATGCAGTTCAAAGGAGACATTCTCAACGGCATGTACAACCTCATGCTTCTTGGAAAACCATGATCCTTTGACAGGAAAATGGACAGTCAGCGCCCGCACGTCCAACAAAACATCCTCCTTTTCATTGAATTCAAGCGCGGAAGCCGCTGCCCGCGCCTCCATTCCAATCAAAGGTTTCACACACGCGACAAGATGCCCGTCTCTCACGCTCTTCAGAGCTGGCTTGCCGTTGTCGCATTCAGTGGACGCATAGGGGCAACGCGGTGCAAATCGGCATCCAGGAAGCACTTGAGATGGTGCAGGCACCTGCCCTGCTATTGACGCAAGACTTGTCCCACGCTTCTCCATTGATGGAATCGCCTGCATCAACAATCTTGTGTAGGGATGCGCTGGCTGTGTGAAAAGCGTCTCGCGGTCAGTCTGTTCAACGATGTTGCCAGCATACATGACAGCAACTCTGTCCGCCTGCTCACGCACCAACGCCAGATTATGAGTGATAAGAAGAACCGCAGTGCCAAACTCCTTTCTCAGTTCAGCAAGCAAATCCATTATCTGTGCCTGCACGGTGACATCCAAAGCAGTCGTTGGCTCATCAGCAATAAGAAGTTCGGGACGGCAAGCAAGCGCCATTGCTATCATGACGCGCTGTCTCATGCCGCCTGACATGTTGTGCGGATACTCGTTGATGCGCCGTGCGGCGTCCGCGACGCCAACTTTGTCCAGCAGTTCGACAGCACGTCGTTGGCATTCGTCAGCAGAAAGATTTTCGTGCCTTTTGAGCACCTCGCAAATCTGCCAACCAATTGTCAGCACAGGATTTAGTGCGGTCATTGGTTCCTGGAAGACCATCGAGATACGGTGCCCACGCAGTTCGCTAAGTTTGACGTCTGAAGCTTGAAGCAAATCAATGCCATCGAAAATGGCCGTTCCGCCTTCAATAACAGAGGTTGCCTCTGGGAGCAGCCCCATAAGCGAGAGCGCAGTGACAGATTTGCCCGAACCAGATTCGCCGACAAGCGCCATCATCTCCCCGCGCCTGATGTCAAAACAGGCGTCATCGACAGCGCGGACAGTTCCCTTGCCCTGCCTGAACGCAACGCATAGTCCGTTGACTTTGAGAATTATGTCGCTCTCTGTGCTCATTGTGTCCTTATCCTTGGGTCAAGAGCGTCCCTTACGGCATCTCCGAAAAGATTCGCGGGAAGGACGAGCCCCATCATAAAAATGAACGCCGATGTCAACTTCCACCATATGATAGGATAGCGCGTCAGCTCTGTTCTTGCATCGTTGATCATTGTTCCCCAAGACATTGTATTGGCGTCAACGCCAAGCCCCAAATATGTGAGCGTTGCCTCAGCAAGCACAAGTCCAGAGAACTTCAGCACAAGATTTATAAGGACTATATGCATGACATTCGGCATGATATGCTTGATTATTATACGCCAAGACGAGACTCCAAGCGCGACCGCCGCCTGCGTGAAATCGGCCTCACGAAGCCGCAGCGTCTCCCCGCGGATCAGTCGGCAAAGACCAGTCCAGGAGGTTATACCTATAGCAATACATAGTTGCGGCAAACCACGCCCCGAAATGACCATGATCGCCGCGATAAGCAACACTGAAGGTATTGAACTGATGAGTGTACAGAGATATTGGATGACATCATCCACAAAACCGCCATAATATCCTGACGACATGCCAGCAAGCAACGCAAACGGCACGACTATCAATGTGGTCAGAAATCCAATGATGAGTCCTGTACGGATGCTTTTCAGTGACATGCAGAGTACATCCTCGCCGATTATGTCAGTCCCAAGAATATGACCTTTTGGATAGTTTAGTTCTTTCCGCACTCGAGTTGCTCTGCCATTGACATCGGTTCCCACGCTTGTCGTGAAGAGTGTCCTTGCAAGCGGTGCTGAATAAGTGCTCTCCTTCCTTGATGAGAGCGGACGGATGATACGGTCCAGCGCGGATGCTCCTCTGTCAAGCATCACCTTGCCCGTGACGGGATGCAACGAAGGCTTGCCGCTGGTCTGGTCGATTATCGGACTGCGCCAGCCTATGCTGTCCAGAAATGCCACCGATGCGTAAAGCACAAGAATAACGAACGAGATCATTGCCAGTCTGTTATGCATGACCTCTCTTGCCGCAACTCGCCAATATTCACGTCTGGACAACATAAAGGCAATGGCTGCAACGATTGCCACGATTCCAATGGTTATGGCATTCTGAACGGCCCAGCTGCTGAAGAATGAGTCATTCATGGTGTCACCTCATCCTCACTCGTGGGTCAACCAGAGAGTAGCAGATGTCCGTCAGTAACAGTCCCAACATATACAGGACAGAGCCAAGGAACACCATAGAACGCACAATGGAAAAGTCCTGTGCGTTTATCGCACTTATCGTATAACCTCCCATGCCTGGAATACTGAAAAAGTTCTCCAGAAGGAGACTTCCCATGATAAGTGTAAGCAGTTGCACTGGAACATTTGTGAGAATCGGAATGAGTGCGTTCTTCAAGACATGCACGAAAAGCACGCTGTTCTCCGACAGCCCTTTCGCTCTGGCGGTGCGAACATAGTCCTTCCCAATCTCCTCCAGAAAGAGCGTCCTATAGAATCTTATTCCACTGCCCAAGTTGCCGATGACACCGATTATCACAGGCAACGCCAGAAAACGCACCATGTCCCAGCCTGGCAGGAAGCCTGACACTGGAACCAAATGCAGTATCCGCGCGAATAAGAACTGTCCCGCAATTATATAAATTAGTGAAGAAATGGACATGGTGAGGACGCACATCAGCTGAAGCCATGAGTCAAATGCGCTTCCTCTGTGTGCCGAAGCCAACATCGCAAATAGTATGTTCAGCAGAAGAGAAGCAAGAAATACAGGCACTGTAAGACATAGCGAGGCAGGAATCCGACGCGCAATCTCCTTTCCGATTGGCTGAAGCGTCATGTCCGACACGCCAAAGTCGCCCCAGAACAGCTTAAGGCTCTTCTGGAAGAAAATCGTCTTTGTCAATTTGGCCATGCCATTCGCCTTGGTATTTAGGAAATAAGGTAGATCATAACCACGTGCAGACTTCCAGCGCTCTATCTGCTCCGCTGTAGATGCTTTCTCCCCAAGTGCCTGTTGGGCGATGTGGTCAGGAGTATTGACCACAAAGAATAGCGCGAACACAAACAAGTTCACGCCCAGCAGAGCGGGAAGAAAATACAGTATGCGTTTGATTATATATGCGAACATGACTTTTAGTTGAAATTGTTGATGTTGTTACTATAATGTTTTAAAAAGGAAATATCCATTCGAGGGACGCTTATTTTCGTGATGTGCATAAAAAAAGTGAAATCTAATTGTCAAAGCGAGAAACAGGGATATATTTACAGTGGTTTTTATAGATTATAGAAAACAACAACTCTAAAAAAAGGAAAAAGCAAATGTCATACATTCCAGTTGCCGTCGAAATGTACTCAGTCCGCAAAGAGTTCACCGCAAATCCGCTGGCCACAATGAAGGCCTTGAAAGAGATGGGCTATGAAGGCGTCGAGTTCGCGGGTGCCCCACAGTTTTCTGGCGATTTCTATGCCGCACTTCTTAAGGAATCTGGCCTCGTCTGCTGCGGCTGGCATACGCCGTGGGAAAGCGTCCAGCCAGACAAAATTGAGGAAACCATAAAACTCAACCAGGCGGTCGGTAACAAGTACCTCATCATCCCTGGCATCGCTGCAAACACACACGCGGAATGGGCTGACCTCGGACACCAAATGAATGCAGTCGCTGACAAACTCGCGCAGTATGGCATGCGCACTGGATACCACAACCACGACAAAGACTTCAAGCCCCTGGATGGCAAACCGACATTCGACACATTCATGGGCATAACCTCCAACCGCACAGTCATGCAAATGGATACAGGAAACGCTCTCGCTGGCGGCGCTGACATCATGGCAGTGCTCAATCAATATCCTGGCCGCTGCAAGACCATCCATCTAAAACCATACGGCAAAGAAAAGAAATACGAAGCCCTAATTGGAGAAGATGACTGCCCATGGAAGGAGATATTCCAATTCTGCCAAGAAAAAGGTGACACTGAATGGTACATTATCGAGTATGAATGCCCAATCTACCCTGCCCTTGAAGCGGTTGACAAATGCCTCAAGGCTGTCCGTGCGATGATTTGAACCATGAACAAGAGAACAATAGCAGTCCTTCCCGCGCGTTACGGCAGCACACGCTTCCCTGGCAAGCCGCTCGCCTTAATTGCAGGCAAACCGATGATACAGTGGTGCTACGAGTCAACAAGCAAATGCAAAGACCTTGATGATGTAATCGTAGCAACTGACGACACGCGGATTTTCGACACTGTCAACGCCTTTGGCGGCAAGGCGGTAATGACTTCCCCAAACCATCCGACTGGCACCGACCGTATCGCAGAAGCTGTCAAGGACATTGACGCTGATCTAATCGTTAATGTCCAGGGTGACGAGCCGCTCATGTCCGCCAAGGTTCTCTCGCAGCTTATCACTGCAATGCGCGAGTCAGGCGCTGAAATGGGCACAGCCGCCGTCCCATTCTCCAAGACAGGACGCGACCCCAATGATCCTAACGCCGTCAAAGTCGTCGTTGATAGGCGCGGATTCGCTCTTTATTTCAGCAGATCCCTCATACCATTCCCAAGACAGGGCGGAACTCCCGTCGAGCCTCTTCTCCACTGGGGACTTTACGCCTACAGGCGCGATTTCCTATACGAGTTCGTGAAATGGGAGAGAGGCAAACTGGAGGCCTGCGAATCACTTGAACAGCTCAGGGCACTCGAAAACGGCGCGAAAATTAGCGTTATAATCACGCCTGAACGCAGTGTCGGCGTCGATGTCCCCGAAGACATTGAATTCGTCGAGAAGATGATAGCTGAAAGGAATTCATAAGAAACTGGAGGATAACTGATAATGAATACGCCTGTCGAACCACAGACTGATTTGCACAAGGACAATGAACTTCACATAGGCGACGGCAAGCTCGTCGTTCTGGCCGGTCCATGCATGGCAGAATCGCTTGAAATCTGCCTTCAAGTCGCCGCTGGTGCAATGCAGTGCTGCCAAGATCTGGGGCTCAAATATGTATTTAAGGCCTCCTTCGACAAGGCGAACCGCACTAGTGTCTCCTCTCAGCGTGGTCCTGGTCTTGAAAAAGGTCTGAAAATTCTGGCAACGGTGAAGAAGGAATTCGAATGTCCTATCATCACGGACGTTCATGAGGCGTGGCAGTGTGAACCAGTCGCTGAAGTGGCTGACATTATTCAGATTCCGGCGTTTCTTTGCCGCCAGACTGATCTGCTCCTTGCTGCAGGACGCACTGGCAAGATTGTCAACGTCAAGAAAGGACAATTCATGGCTCCTGAAGATATGAAGCAGGTCGCCGAGAAAATCAAGTCAACAGGCAACGATAAGATCGCTTTGACGGAACGCGGATGCAGCTTCGGCTATCACAATCTCGTAGTCGATTACCGTTCGCTTGTGATTATGCGTGCTTTAGGCTATCCTGTCATTTTTGACGCAACGCATTCAGTACAGATTCCCAGCGGTCAAGGGACAAGTTCTGGCGGCAGACGCGAGTTTGTCGCCCCTCTGGCGCGTGCCGCAGCCGCCGTCGGAATAGACGGT
>JAEEGL012568731.1_pt1 | contig 10091 bp, 6 predicted proteins | sample 9134231 | NCBI WGS metagenome assembly JAEEGL01 (sample SAMN16246548, study PRJNA631951) | gut metagenome | biome: gut microbiome; feature: rumen; material: fiber-attached | host: Bos | place: Iran: Karaj | collected 2018-10 | reverse complement strand
ATTGAAAATTTTATTCATGAATTCGGCATGCTCGATGGAAACACAGAACCCGACACCATGAACCAGATTTATGTCGGCTGTATATTTCCGTACTGCCTGAATGACAAGAGAAGCACGTTTTCTTGCTTTATGATAGTCAAGGACATAAATATTATTTAAATCTTTAACATCATACCCGCCCCGGCTCCATGTCAGACTAGACAAATCGGTTCCGTCACTGACACCGAAATAGTGGAACGGACAAAGCAGTTTCCTCTCAATGGCTTCCGGCAGACGAATCTCGGATGTGATCCGATGATTGAAATAGTCTGCAACATTTTTACCATCCATACGTTCTGGTGTTGCGGTTAAGCCCAGCCAAATTTTGGGAGTATAGTATTTTAACAATTTTTGATAGGAAGACGCTGCAGCGTGATGGAATTCGTCAATAATAATGTAATCATAAAAATCCGGCGACGTTTTTGAGGTCCAGTCCTGTGAATTAAAGGTTTGGATAGACATAAATAAGTGTGACACCTGTGAAGTTGGTCTATGTGAACCTACAAATAAATCACCGAAATTCGCGTCTTCTAAAATGCCACGGAAGCAGGAAATGCTCTGCGATAAAATTTCTTCCCGGTGGGCAATGAATAACAATTTATTTGCTTGACCGGGGTTTTGTTTGCAAAAACGTTTGTAATCAAAGGCTGCAATGACTGTTTTACCGGTGCCTGTTGCAGCAACAATTAAGTTTTTATAATTGGAACGGAGTTCTCGCTCTGCTGCTATTTCGTCTAAAATTTCCTGCTGGTAAGAATAGGGAGTAATTCTAAAATGATATGCTTCCGGATTTTCCGCAATTAAATACTGCTTGCCCGGTTTATCCTGAAAACGTTCTCTGTATAATGCAGTTTTTAAACGTTCTTTCTGTGCGGAGTTGTAGGTTTCAAAGTCAGGAGAATGCCAATACACGTCAAATGTATGCAGCACTTTGTTCATAGTGTTGCTCAAATCTTTTTCGGTAATTTTGACATTCCATTCCAACCCGCTGGATATGGCGGGATTCGATAAATTGGAAGAACCGATATAAGCCGTGGTGAACCCGGTATCTCTGTGGAACACATAGGCTTTTGCGTGGAGCCTTGTCCGCTTGGTATCATAAGAAATTTTGATTTCCACATTAGGCAATGCGTTTAATTCTTCGATTGCTTTGAAATCCGTAGCACCTAAATAGGATGTAGTAATAATCCGCAATTTACCGCCACGCTGGGTAAAGTCTTTTAATGCTTCCAGTAACAGACTGAGGCCGCTCCACTTAATGAACGACACCAGCATATCAATACGGTCACAGGTACTGATTTCTGCTTTTAATTCGCTAAACATTTGCGGTTCGTGTTTGGCTCCGGTAAAGAGAGAAGTTTCTGCTAAGGAAGTTTGTGGCCGAGGAATTTTCGCGTTTGCGTTAACGACACGAATCGTGTTTTGCGAATCTAAAAGAGTCAGCAATTCTTCGCCCTTTTTATCAACAAGCGATTCCTTTAATTCTTCATTATTAGTTTCTTCCTGAATTAACTTTATGATTTTATTGGCAAGAACAATTTGGCGTTGCAGCCCGGTTGCATCACCTTCGGATTCCCCAGTATCTTTTGCAGATTCAAGGCCTTGGGTTACAATATCTTTCAGATAACCGGATAAAACGGTGGACGCTTCTGTTTGATCAATGGGTTCGATTTCTTTGAAACGGTTTTCCACTTGTTCCAGTTGTTTTGCAAAATGTTCATTGATGACCTGTTCATAAAATCCGGGGGAGAGTTTTTTACTGTCCATGTTAACACCTCTTTGGCAAAAGAAAAATAACTAATTATCTACTTAGTATGTTACCTGGCAATAGGAAAATATGCAAGTTCATAATGATTAAAAAAATGCTACTAAATTTTGTGGCAGATCTTCCTAAAATAATGTTTTCGGTGTAAAATAACATCATAAAGCTTTCAATATTTAAATAGTTAGGGGAATAAAAATGGCTCTAATAGGCATTATTGATGCAGATTTAATTGATCATGGAACGCGTCATCCAAATTTGGCTTTAATGAAAATAGCAGGCTATTTAAAGGATAATGGAAATGAAGTTGAATTAATTTATAGATCCTTTGATGCAGCAAAAGATCCAAAATACTCGGCCCTTTATATGGGTTGCGTATTCAGTTTTACAAAGGTGCCCGAAGAGATTAAGGCATTGCCTAATATGAAAGTATATGGAGGCACAGGTTTTTTTCCTGAGGGAGATGGTCCGCAATTGCCTTATGACGTTGAACACCATAAACCGTTTTATGATTTGTATAAGCCGTATGTCGAATCAGAGATAGCAAGAGGAAGAAAACCAAATTATTTTACGGATTATATGCAGTATTCCATTGGATTTACAAGTCGTGGGTGCTTTAGAAAATGTTCTTTTTGCGTGAACAAAAAGTATGACCATGCTTTCCGGCATTCTCCTGTTGCTGAGTTTTTAGATGCAGATCGACCGTTTATTTATTTGTGGGATGATAATATTATGGCTTTGGGGCAGTGGGAAGATATTATCGATGAACTGGAAGCGACGGGGAAGCCGTATCAGTTTAGGCAAGGCATCGATTTACGGTTAATGACTGATCATAAAGCGGAGAGATTAGTAAATGCACATTATCATGGTGATTTTATTTTTGCCTTTGATCATATTGAAGATAAGGATTTAATCATCGATAAAGTGCAATTATGGCGACGCTATTCTGCAAAGATTTGCAAGATGTATGTAATCAGTGGATATAAATCGCAGGATGAACATGATATTGCTGATGTTTTTGAACGTGTGAAGATTTTAATGACCTATGGATCGCTTCCTTATATTATGCGATACGAGGCATACAAAAAAAGCCCGTATCGTGAGTTGTATGTACAAATAGCACGTTGGTGTAATCAACCACAGTTTTTAAAGAAAATGTCATTTAGGGAATTCTGTATAGCAAATCAGAAGTACAAGAAGGACCAAACAACTAACTGTGTTGCTTATCAGAGTATGTTAGATTTTGAGAACAAATTTCCCGAAATAGCTAAGGAATATTTTGATTTAAAATTTGATGAACTGAACATTTACAAAAATCAATACGGTTATGGAAGGCGATATGCAAATAAGCCGTTATGTTCTTATTGTCAAAAAAAAGGCTTGTGTTGGAATTGCTTATTAAAGGATAAGAAAAAACTGTTACAGGCATATTTAAGTAAACAAGTTGACTTGGAATGTTTGCGATATAAGAATGCAGTATGTTCAGTAGATTCAATGCTAGTAGCCAAGGTTATTGCAGATAGTTTATTGGAAACACCGATGAATGAATTGATAGAGATTCTTGCGGGAGTAGAGGATTTAGAAAAACCAAATCCAGAGACTATCCCTCAGTTCAGTAATTTAGAAGATGCGCTGATTATGGTTCCTGATATTTTGAGTAAATTTGTTAAATCCGGGACTCCTATGAATTTTAAGGATATCGGTTATTATTTAGAGAGGGATGATAAAAAAGCTAAAACAAATTCTGATGTGGCAATGAAGAAATACGGAGAAAATCATACAAAGTTTGCAGCTCTCGTTGACTTGGCTGTTGTTAGTAAAACGGACGTGCGTGCTGAAGTAACTTTATCAGAATTTGGCAAGTATTTTGTAACGCTTGACCATATAACACAGAAAGAACTGGTTCTTAAATTGTGCTTGAGAATCCCAATTATACAAAATTATTTCTTAAATGGGTGTGATATAAAACAAATTGAAAAGGATTTATTAGTTTTGTCCAAAACAACTCAAAATAGAAGAAGATCAAATGTAAATTTTGTGATAAGATCTATAGAAGAAGGAAAGATTCTATAGATTGGCGTGATTAGATTGTTGCTAACTGATCTTAATTTAAAATCCAGCTATGAAAGTGGAACAGACAACTTAGTGGAGGACTTCTATGTTCCTGTATTAAGTTGTGCTGTTACATATGACCGCATAGCTGGTTTTTTTTCATCTTCTAGCCTTGCTGTTGCCAGTAAAGGAATAGCAAATTTAATTAAGAATGGTGGACGCATGAGGCTGTTAGCCTGCCCACGTCTTAGTACGGATGACTATGAAGTGATTAGGAAGTACTGTATGGAGCCAGAAGTTTATATTGCAAAGAAGCTTTTGTTCGAAGTTGATAATATTGAGAATAGTTTCCAAAAAGACCATATTAAAGCATTTGGTTGGATGTTAGCAAATGGTTTTTTAAAAATAAGAATAGTACAAGTGGTTGGCAGTTTTGATGAAACCATGTCTGCACCGCAGGGAATTTTTCATCAGAAAATAGGAATTATCAAAGATAGTAGGAAAAACTTCTTAACTTTTAGCGGTTCGATAAATGAAACTGCATCTGCTTGGTACTATAATGTTGAAGAATTTAAAGTTTTTAAGAGTTGGGAACCTGGGCAGCAGGGTTTTGTACAAAGTGACATCACTAAGTTTGACGACTTTTGGAATAATCAGCGAGTTGGTGTTAGAGTTTATGATCTTCCTGTAGCAGTTGAAAAAAGGTTGATTGAATACAGCAACGATTTTTCTAAAGAAAGTTTTCTAAAGAAGCATTACAGAAAATCCACATGTAATGTCATAAAAGAGGACGACGAAATTGAAAAATATGTTGAATCTAATGAGGACGATATATCTCTCTTCTTTTATCAAAAAAATGCTGTGGAAAAGTGGGAAAACAATGATTGCAAGTTATTATTTGAAATGGCGACAGGAACAGGCAAAACAAGAACAGCCATTGGTTGTGTCAATAAGCTTAAAAAGAAGCTAAAAAAATTAGTTGTCATTATTTCTACCCCCCAAGATACATTAACAAAACAATGGAAAAAAGAAATCGATAGTATCGGGATGAAATTTGATTCTGAAGTAATTGCAGATGGAAGTAATCTTAAGTGGAGGCAACAGTTACCATTACTATTGTCAAAATTAAAGGTTGGTTTATATAACCAGGTTGTTATTTATACTACACATACTACTGCAAGCAAAAACGATTTTATCAAAATCATTGAGAATAATTTGTCTGGCGATGAAGTATGCTTTATTGGTGATGAAGCACATGGGTTAGGAGCAGCTAAAAGCAGATACGCAATGCTACCTATTTACAAATATAGAATAGGACTAAGTGCAACACCGAATCGCTGGTTTGATGATGTTGGTACTGCTGTACTGTTTGATTTTTTTGGAGATAATCCGTATTCTTTTAATATTTTACAAGCACAAACGACACTCAATCCTGTTACACATAAACCATTTTTAGTTAACTATTTTTATCATCCAGTATTTGTTAAACTGACGGAAACAGAACTTGAGAACTATCAGAAGTTAACCAAAAAAATCCGTAATTTAAATCGTTATTCAAAAAGCACAGATAATAATGAAGAATACCAGAAACGCTACGAGAAATTGCTTTTTGCTCGAGCGGATATACAAAAAAACGCTGTACTGAAATTTGAAGCGCTTGAAAATATATTAACTAAAATTGGTACTGTTGACAACACCTTAATTTTTACTGCGCCAGAACAGATAAATGAAGTTATGCACATACTGACTGCCCATAATGTTATAGCACATAGAATCACTCAAGATCAGGGAACTGTTCCTGAGGCGAAATATAATGGGTTTACAGAGCGTCAGTATTTAATAGAGTGTTTCAAGAAAAAGCAATATGGTGCACTCGTAGCCATTAGTTGTTTAGATGAAGGCATTGATATTCCGACAGCAGATACAGCTATTATTATGGCAAGTAGCACTAATCCGCGTGAATATGTGCAAAGAATTGGGCGGGTAATACGGCAGGCACCTAACAAGGGCCAGGCACATATTTATGATTTTATTATAGAACCTAGCCTAAATGAGCTATTCGATAAAGAACTGGTTCAATTTGAAATTGACATTTATAAAAAAGAATTGAACCGGGTGCAAGACATGGCGGCTTTTGCTCTTAATAATGCACAAGTACAACATGAGATTGATAAAAGAATTCGGAGGGTAAACGATTATGGCTTTAAACAAAACTATCTTAATTAAAATTAATGAAAAAACAAAAAATAATAAGCAACAACAAGAGTTTTTGAAAAAAATCTTTACTTTTGAGTTTTCCGGAAAAAAGGGTTGGTATGTTGATAAATATGAAGAAATACTAAAAGAGAGTATGGTGAATCAAAATGAGGATTAATTCAATAGAGATTTCAAATTTCAGACAATATCAATATTTAAAACTTGATTTTCCGAGAAATGGTTCACATGACTTGCATATTATCTGTGCTGATAACGGTGTTGGAAAGACGAATATTTTAAATGCAATCACCTGGTGTTTGTATGGTGATGAACCGCATTTAGGCAGTGCGGCAACAAGCTTACCACGCTTAAATCTAGCTGCAAAACGGAAAGCAAAAGATAATGGACAGGATGAAGAAGTTATAAATGTAAAAATTTTTGTGGAAGACAGTAACGAGAGAATTCAATTTGAAAGAAAACAAAGAGTTTTAATTAATGAGCAATTTGAAGTAAAAGATGAATTTTTTGTATATGTTTCTAAATCTGGTATGGATGCAGTTTGCAAATCAGATGAGGAGGCAAATGCTTATGTGGAAAAATACATGCCACGTAGAATACGTCAATATTTTTATTTTGACGGTGAACAGTTAGATAGCTATTTTATTAGTGATGACAGCACGAAAATTAAAGAAACGATCCATGCTATTTCTCAGGTGGATGTTGTAACTAGTGTTAAAGAGAGACTTCAAAAAATAGTTGTAAAGAAACAAAATGAGGCAGGAAAGAAAACGCCTAAAATAGATGAGATTAACAAAGAATTACAGAAATTAGACAAAGAATTACAGGAAGCGAAAGAGTCTTTTGAAGCGATTAAGCAGGCAATTGCAGAGTCAACTCGAATTATTAAGGAAAATTCTGACCACCTTAGTGGGCAAGAAAATTTGCCAGAATTAGAAGCAAAGTATCAGAAGTTAAAGAAACTACAATGTAGTTTACAAGAAAAAAAGAGTGATTTGGATAAAAAAATCTTTGCGTTTGTTCGTGATATGAAAGTTTGTCTGACGTTTTATCCTGCAGCAAAAGCGACATTAGACGTAATTGAAGAAAAACAAGCCAATAATGCTTTGCCGCCTGATATTGATAAAGAAATACTTGAGAAAATTATAATTACACATAAATGTGGCATTTGTGGACATGTATTAACTGAAGACGATATCCAAAAGATTCGTGATATGCTTGATAAAATACAGGTTTCAAGTCAAACGTCTAATTTGCTAATGAGTATTAGAGATAAACTTACCGACATAGTTAATAGGGGCAAAAATTACCAGATTGAAAAAGCGAGTATCATCAAAGAGCAAAAAGAACTTGAAACAAGAATTCAAGAATGTGATCAGGATTTGCAGGACGTAGATGACCAAATTAGTAAATTCTCGAATAAGGAACAAGTTATACAATGGCATAACGAGAGAAAGAAGCACGAGCATTTAAAAGACATTAATTTGCAAAAAAAAGGTGCGCTTGAAATTCAGATGAATACTATTGATGAAAAAATGAAAAGCGCAAACGATAAGTTAAGTAAGGAATTGGCTAAGGAGGAACAGCTAAAGCAACTTAACGCAGAAAGAGGATTTCTGCTCAAAGTAAAATCCATTGTCGAAGAAATTGAAAATGAAATGATGGGCGAGGTTAAAGATAAGATGCAGGAAAGAACAAGAGACTTTTTTCTTGATCTTATTTGGAAAAAGAACGTATATACACAAATTAATTTGGACGATGCGTACCAGTTGGATTTGATTCATAAAGATGGATATTCTTGTGTTGGTTCTTGTAGCGCGGCTGAACGTTCTTTGCTGGCACTAGCATTTACTTTGGCATTACATGAGGTTTCTGGTTTTAGCGCGTTGTTATTTATTGATACGCCTGTTGCTCGTGTAACAAGTCAAAACAGGACCAATTTTGCTAATGTGTTGGGGAAAGTTAGTGAGAATAAACAGCTCATAATGACCTTTACACCAGACGAATATTCGGAAAATGTTAAAAAGGTTTTTGAACCAATCGCTGCAACTTCGGTACGCCTGACAATGAACAGCGATCAAGAAATAACAACTATAGTGTCAGCATGAAAGGGGATTTATAAAAATGGCCGTAAAATTTACAGATGAACCTGATAGAATTTATGTAACGAAAGATGTTATTAGAATAATTGAACAGTTGGATACAAGCAACTATTTAGGTTTATCAAAGCAGGATGCGACACGGTCTGATTTATTCTTATTTGCTATGGCATTAGGTGTTGAAACCCAATCAAGCGAGGAATTAGCTAATTCTATCGGTTTGACGTTAAGTAAATCTCTGACTGCCGAGACCAAAGCTATCTTTTTTGCTTCGTACATTAATGAGATTTCTGGTGAAGAGAACCTCGATGAGATTGGTAATCAAGAAGCGGTATTTAAGCGCGCACAAGAATATGCCAACGCCGGTTTCCACATAATTGAAGGTTATCAAAATACAACAAAAGATAATGTATTATGTTGGAAGTTGATGGAAGAACTTGACAAGCAATATGAAAATTTGGTTAGTAACGGTAAAATTTGAACAAAGCAACTATAGTCACGTGTGTTTTATGACTTGTATGGTTTTTTAGTATTTCTCGTCACTGCTGACAAAGAAAAATCCTCAACCCGTTACCATCAGTTGCCTTTTTGGAAACTGAACTAGCAGATCTTTGGGAGCGTCTGTGCAGCGAATTGGGTTCCAGACGAGAAGCTGTAAAATTGGTAGAAGCATACGGATACATTTTGGAATAACCTGCTGGCAATGAATATAATTTAATAATGAAAAATAGAATCTCTGTAAGCCGAGTGAAATAAAGGTTTACAGGGATTTTTCTGCTACTTGTGCGAGGGAGGACTTTTGGACACCATAGATGATAGACTTGAGATAGTGAGGGGGATAAATGCGAAAGCGATAAGGAATATGTTGGTATTGTACAAAGGAGAGGAGGTAATAGGACTATTCTGATTTGACAGTGGGGAGGATATTGACTGCAATAAAACCATATGATTTTTGAATGTTCCCAAAGGAGGGAAAGTTATCATGATCAAACGAATAATAATGTTTTTAATTGTTTTAGCGCTGCTCATTACAACCGGCTGTGGAGGCGGAAGTTCTGCTCCCCAAAAAGATCCGACAAAAGTATTAGGCATTAACGGAGTTAATTATATTGCTTATAATTCTTCTGATGTTGATATCGCTATTACGAATGTAAGAACGACTAACACAATAGGAACAAATCCATATCTTAAGAAAAAGGCTATGGGTAAGTTTGTATTAGTTGATGTGTTTGTAAACAACAATCAAAAGGATGCTATTACTGTTGACAGTAACTCGTTTAAAATTATCGACAATCAAAAACGCGAGTATTCTCATTCAGTAGAAGGCGAAACGGCTTTACATATGGAAAAAGGTAATAGCAAAGGTTTTCTGACTAAGATTAATCCTGGCATGGGAACAACTTTTACTTTCGTTTATGACGTACCCGGGAATTTAGAAACTAATACCGCAAATTTAGAAGCTCGAGGTGGTTTTTCTGGTTCAAAGGTAGTAATTCCGCTTAAAGTACAGAAGAAATAATACAAAACTTTCAACTGCATAATAAAGCTATACTGAGCATAATCGCTCCGAAAAGAATAACGGTATCCGTGCCTTATTATGGTGAACTGGTATTTGAGAATCGCCGGACGTGTAACAACGCCCGGTGATTATTTCTGTTACCGTTTTTAAAACTATGGATTATAATAAAGGTGACAGTTGTTTTCTGGGCGAATATAATTGATGAAACAGTTTAGTGAGTAGGAATTTTGAAACGGGGGATTTAACATGAAAAAACTGCTGGTGCTTGTTGCCATGTTCTGGATGATCGCCCTGCCCGCCCAGGCACGGATCATGGTGGAAACGCATCAATCTCTTTGACCTGTGCTATTATTCCATCCCGGAGGAATGCGCGGAAGCGATTGCGGCCGGCAGGTCGGTAAGCTTT
>JAEEGL011468399.1_pt1 | contig 10091 bp, 4 predicted proteins | sample 9134231 | NCBI WGS metagenome assembly JAEEGL01 (sample SAMN16246548, study PRJNA631951) | gut metagenome | biome: gut microbiome; feature: rumen; material: fiber-attached | host: Bos | place: Iran: Karaj | collected 2018-10 | reverse complement strand
CGCCGTATGCCGAACGGCACGTACGGTGGTGTGAGAGGGGTGGACAAAACCACCCCTACTCGATCCTGACGAGAGTCTGAGCCTATGCAGACAAATCCGGTCTGCGACTTGCGAAAAACGCCCAAAAACTGTATACTACATAGCATGAGAAATATTACGACTTATTACATCCGCAGGGCGAATCCGCTCGTGTGGATTTCCGCTTGCCTAATGCTTGCTTCCATCGTGCTGCGCGTCCTCTTCTTCGCCACGGCTCCGAGAGCTGCGGCGGGTCTGGTGTTGCTGCGTCTCGTGCTGCCCGTGGTCGCAGGTCTTGTCTTTTTGTTTCAGCTCTTTTTCAAGGGCAGAGAACGGCTATGCGTTACGGCTAAAACTATTATTGCCTTCATGGTGTATTTCCTCGTAGAAATTGCTGCGCTGGGCTTCGGCAAAGCCATGGGTGCCGCATGTGTCCTGCTCACTCTGGTTCTGGGTTCCATCTACTATCTCACCTATGCCGGCCGTATCCATGGCACGCTTCTCATCGGTCTGCTCCTGCTTGCCCATATCGTCATGTGGGTCCTTGATCCGGGCTTTGGGGATATGATGACAGGTGCCTGGATGCTGCATGTCTGGATTCTTTATTCCGATGCTGCTATCGTACTGTCTGTCTTTTTCCTTGTGCTTGCTACAAGAGAACGTGCGCCGCGCACGGCAGGGGAGCCGTGGCCCTACATGCTCGGTGACAGGCCGGACGGCAGGCTCATCCGCAGCCATTATCCCATGGAGAACCTTACGCCGTATTTTCTCGGTTCGCGCAGCGATTCAGGCAATCTGTTCGGCGATCAGCTGGAGATCAGCAATGCCGAGCGCTATATCCGCCAGAAACGGCGTGAAGGACTCAAGCATTTCGGCATGCTTCATATCATCATCGGGGCATACGTCCGAGCCTGTGCGGAATTTCCCGGCATCAACCGCTTCATCGCCGGGCAGCGTGTCTTCGCACGGAGGAAGATCGAGATCTGCATCAACGTCAAAAAGACGATGGCGCTGGACGGGGAGGAGACCATCATCAAGGTTCTGTTCGATCCTGCCGATACGGCGGATGATATCTACAGCAAGTTCAATGCTGAGCTGGAGAAGGTCCAGACCCCCACGCTTGACAGCGGCTTTGACAAGGTCGCCGGTCTTATCAACTATATCCCCGGCATTGTCAAGGCATTCGTGGTCTGGCTGCTTAAAGTCCTCGACTATTTCGGTCTGCTGCCCGAAGCTCTGATTGATGTGAGTCCGTTCCACACCTCCATTTATATCACGGCGCTTGGTTCGCTGGGGATCCCGCCTGTCTACCATCACATGTATAATTTCGGTGCCATGGCCGCTTTCGGCGCTTTTGGCGCCAAGCGCACAGTCACGGAACTTAACGAGAAGGGTGAACCTGTAAAACGCAAGTATATCGATATCACCTGGAACGCGGACGACAGAATAGTTGACGGCTATTACTATGCGGCAGCGTTCAAACGTGTCCGCAACCTTATTTCGCATCCCGAGAGGCTGGATCAGCCTCCCGAAAAGATCGTGGAGGACGATTTCTAGATGGAACTTGCTGCATTGGAAAAAGCGATCGGCCATGAATTCCGGGATAAGGAGCTGCTGGTCAACGCTCTCACGCACAGTTCATACGCCAACGAAAAAGGCGGCCGCTGCTGTGGCAGCAACGAGCGCTTGGAGTTTCTGGGCGACGCAGTGCTGGAGATGTCCGTCAGCCGCTATATCTATGACAGGTTTCCCGACATGAATGAGGGGGAACTTACCAAACTGCGCGCGGCACTCGTGTGCGAGCGCTCACTGTGGAAGGCGGCGGAGGCCTGGCAGCTGGGCTCGTATCTGCGTCTTGGAAAGGGGGAAGCGCTGAGCGGCGGACACACAAGGCCGTCCATCGTCGCCGATGCATGCGAGGCAGTTATCGCGGCGGCATTTCTGGACGGCGGCTTTGAGGCATCTTCCAGAGTCATACGTTCCCTGCTGAGCACCACGTTCGAAGACGCTCTTTGCGGCAAGCTTGCGCAGGACAGCAAAACAGAGCTGCAGGAACTTCTTCAGCGCAGCGGCGATGTCGAGATCCGCTACAGCATCGTCGCAGAGACCGGCCCCGACCACGCCAAAACCTTCACGGCTGAAGTGGCGACCGGGGACCATGTACTGGGACGCGGCAGCGGCAGAAACAAAAAGGATGCAGAATCCGCGGCGGCGGAAGACGCGCTTGTAAAACTCAAGAGGTAAACATGTATTTCAAACGGATCGAGCTGAATGGATTCAAGTCCTTCGCAGACCCAACCACCATAGAATTCACTGACGGCATCACCTGTATCGTCGGTCCTAACGGCTCGGGCAAGAGCAATATTTCCGATGCCATCCGCTGGGTGCTTGGAGAGCAGAGTCCCAAAAACCTGCGCGGCGGCAAGATGGAAGAGGTCATCTTCGCAGGCACGCAGAGCCGTCGGCAGAAGGGGATGGCTGAGGTCACGCTTGTGATCGATAACGCAGAGCATATCCTGCCGATCGACTTTGCCGAGGTCGGCATCACCCGCCGCATGTACCGTTCGGGTGAGAGCGAGTATATGATCAACCGCACGCCCTGCAGGCTCCGGGATATCCGTGAGCTCATCATGGACACAGGCATAGGCGTAGAAGGATACTCCGTCATAGGGCAGGGCAAGATAGCCGACATCGTATCTGAAAAGATGGAGAGCCGCCGTGAGATCTTTGAAGAAGCGGCGGGCATCGTCAAGTACCGCAGCCGTAAGACGGAGGCGGAACGGCGACTTGCCGGCGCATCGGCCAATCTTGACCGCATCAACGATATCGTCGGAGAGATAGAAGGCCGTATCGACGGATTGGCGGAAGAGAGCCGCAAAGCTACCGAGTACCTGGATCTGCGCGAGAAGTTCCGCAGCGTCGAGATCAACATCATCCTGCGCAATATCGCCGCGGCTGAGGATAAAGTAACCGCGGTACGCGAAGAATACGGGGCTTTGGAAGAAGCTATCCAAAGAAGCGAAAGCGAAAAGAACGAGAACGAGGAAGCCCTGCGCAGGATACGGGCTGAGAACCAGGCGCTTGAGGAGCGAATCAGCAGTCTGCGCGACGAGCTCCTTAAGAAAACAGAAGAGATCCACGAGATCAGCGCCCGGGACGCCCTTAATGCGGAGAGACGCTCTTCGCTTGAAAAGGATAAGGAAAGACTCACGGCAGAGATCGCGGCGGTCTCCGAAAAGCTGGTCCGTGAAAGCGGAAACGCCCAGCAGATGACGGAGGGCAGGGCAGCGCTGAGCCGTGAAAAAGAAGAGGCTTCCGAGGCTGTACGTGCCTGCCGTGAGCGCTCTGAAGCGCTCTCCCAGTCTTTGTCTGATGCAGAGGATGCTTTGGACGAGAGCCGTGAGCGTATCATGGCACTCGCTTCTGACGTTTCCGCGGCCAAAGCGGAGGGAGGCAGTATCCGCGGCCTGATGGAAACGCTCTCGCGTCGCAGGGAAAGGCTGCTGGAGGAGACGGACAGCGATGCTGAATCGAAACGGATTGAAGCGGCGATCGCAGATGCACAGAGCTCGCTCGATCAGCTGCAGGCAGATTCCGGGTCGCTGGCGGAAGAACTTACGGCTAAGGACAGCAGTCTTTTGAATGCTCTTTCGAAAGGCTCGGAGACAGCGGACCGGATAGAGGAACAGCGCATGACGGAAGGGCGCATCGCAGCCAGACTCCATGCGCTGGAAGAACTCGAGGCTGCAAGAGAGGGCTTTGGAAACGGAGTCAAGGTCCTGCTTTCGGAGGATCTTGATGGCATAATCGGTGTGCTCGGAGAATTGCTTGATGTACCTCGCGGCTGGGAAACAGCCATCGAGACCGTGCTCGGCGGCAAACTCAACGATATCGTCTGCGAAAATGATGCCGTGGCCAAGCGTGCTATCGGCATCCTGAAAGAAAAGAAAGCCGGCAGGCTTACTTTCCTGCCGCTTGAGACCCTGCGCGTGCAGGAAAGCCCGTCGGTGGACGCTGTCATCGGCTGCAAAGGCTATCTGGGACTCGCTTCCGATCGGGTCAGCTGCCGCGGTGGACACGACAAGATCGTGCAGTACATGCTTGGCCGTGTCGTGGTTTGTGACACGCTGGATCACGCTCTCGTCATGTCATCCAGAAACAGCGGACCGCTGCGCTTCGTAACGCTTGAGGGCGAGGTCATCAACGCCGCAGGTGCCATCACGGGTGGCAGTCTCAAGAACAATACGGGCAGCATACTCACGAGAAAGGCAGAAAAGGACAGGCTCTCCGGCGATCTAAAACGCGTGCAGAAGGCTCTTGTTTCTCTTCGGGAGGAGAGGGATGCTTTCCATGAACAGGCGGAGGTGCTAAGAGAAGAGAAGAGTGATATAGAGCGTCGTCAGCGCGAGAACGATCTGAAACTGGCGCTGGCCGAAAAAGAAGTCGACCAGCTCATGCAGCAGCTCCAGCTTGCCTCGGCTGCCGGCGATAAGCGGCAGACCGAGATCCTCGATCTTGAACGGGAGATCGCCGCGAGCGCTTCTTCAGCCAAGGCAATGGAAGAAAAAGCTGCGGCGCTTGAAAAGGAGCGTCTCGAAGAGGTCAGAAAAGCGGAGGACTGCGAGAAGCGCTGCGAAGCTCTCAGAGGGGAGACCGATCAGGCTATCGAGGCAGAAAACGATGCCCGCATCCAGGAGAGCAGCCTTACGCTCAAGCTGCAGAGTGCATTGGACCTTGAAGCACGTGTTGCCGACGTCATCGCCGAGCTTGAAAAAGAACGGCGGGACAAACAGAGTTCTTTGGAGAGCGCAGAAAGGCAGCTGCAGCAGATAGAGCAGTTCACTGGAAATGCCGCGGACATCCTCAGACAAAAGGAAGCGGAAAAGACTGCCATCGAGGAGGAGACTGCACGTCTTACAGAAGACCGCCAGACAGGTCTGGCCTCCGAATCGGCGTGTGAAGAACGGAGGGGCGGCTTGGAGCGCGCTCTCTACGAAGAGCAGCTCAAAAAGCATGATGCCGATATCCGTCTGGCCCGTTTCGAGGCTCAGTCCGAGAGTCTCAAGGAAAAACTCTGGGACGATTTTGAGATGTCGTTTGCGCAGGCGAGCGAACTCGCCTCGGACGATTTCGTTATGTCGCGCGCCCTGCGCGAGTCCCGCGAATACAAGGAACGTATCCGCGCTCTGGGCGATGTCAACATCGGAGCCATCGAGGAATACAAAGCGGTTAAAGAACGCTATGACTTCCTTACGGAACAGCGCGCAGACGTCCTGCGCGCCATGGATGAACTGAATTCACTCATCTCTGACATGGACCGAGCGATACGGCTGAACTTCAAGGAGAGCTTCGATCTCATCGTCGAAAACTTCGATGCAACCTTCAGTGAGCTCTTCAAGGGCGGTCATGCGACGCTGGAGCTTGAGAACCCGGATGACCCGCTTGGAACGGCCATCGAGATCGAAGCCCAGCCGCCTGGGAAGAAACTCCAGAACATCAATCTGCTGTCTGGCGGAGAGAAGACCATGACGGCAATTGCGCTCATGTTCGCGGTTCTCAAATCAAAACCGACTCCGTTCTGTATCCTCGACGAGGTCGAGGCTGCTTTGGACGAGGCCAATATAGAAGCTTTTGCGCATTATCTGCGCCATTTTGACAGGACACAGTTTGCTCTTATCACACATCAGAAAGCCACTATGGAGTTCGCTGACGTGCTCTATGGGGTTACGATGCCTGAACAGGGCATCACGCAGGTGCTTTCGCTGAAACTGGGCGACGAATTTGAAATATAGACTATGGCAGAAAAGAAAAAGAAATCCTTCTTCGGAAGACTGAATCAAATGATTGGAGATCTCCTCACGTCACGGCCCGAACCGGACGAGGAGATGCTCGACGATCTGGAGGACATCCTTATCACCTCCGACATCGGCATGCAAACCACGATGAATATCATCGAGGAACTGCGCGAGAGTATCCGCATGGAATATATCCATACCGCAGAGGGCGTGGAGGATAAGATCCGGGAGATTGTGGCTCGCATGCTCGACAAAGGCGAACGGCTGACCCTCTGCACGGATACTCCTCTCATCATACTCATGATCGGGGTCAACGGCGTGGGGAAGACCACAACGATCGCCAAGCTGGCTCACCGGCTCAGCGGTGAGGGTAAGTCGGTGCTTCTCGTGGCGGCTGACACCTTCCGCGCTGCAGCATCCGAGCAGCTTACGATCTGGGCGGAGCGCACTGGTGTGCCCATCATAAAGCACAAGGAAGGCGCTGATCCATCAGCAGTGATTTTTGACGGCATCGCCTCCGCCAAGGCGCGCGGTATCGACGTTGTTATCTGTGACACGGCAGGGAGACTGCACAATAAAAAGAACCTCATGAACGAGCTGGCGAAGATGAACAGGGTCATCGAAAGAGAATGGCCTGAGGCATCACGCGAGACGCTGCTGGTTCTGGATGCTACCACCGGCAAGAATGCGGTCTCGCAGGCTAAGGAGTTCAACGAGGTAGCGGATCTGTCCGGAATCGTCCTTACGAAACTTGACGGAACCGCCAAGGGCGGCATCGTTGTCACGATCGCTGATGAATTCGACCTTCCGGTTAAATTCATCGGTCTGGGGGAAGGCATGGATGACCTGGAGGCTTTTGATCCGCAGGAGTTTGCGGACAGCATTTTCGAAAAATAGACGGCAGGGGACGTCAGACAAGGGGATAAGGGAGAAAGGGAAAAGGAGAAGCTTATGAGTCAGCAAACAGGCATGGAGCACGAACAGGAAGTACTCGAAGCGTTTCAGCGTATGACGGATGATTTCCGTCAGACCAAAGCGGTTGAGCCGGTCGAGGAGCGTGTCCCCATGGACAGTGTGGATGCACTTCTGGCCGCTGAGGCGCCGCTAGCGACGCCTTCGCGCGCCGAGCGTTTCGGTAAGAAAAAGCCCGTTAAGGAAAGCGCCAAAGCTCAGAAGAGCAAGGCTGCTGCAGACGTGCCGGCGCAAAAGAAAGCATCCGGTGAGAAAAAAAAGAAAGAGAAGAAACCCAAGAAAAAGTTCAGTCTCTTCAGATATTTCCTCAAGGCGATCCTCTTTGTGATCGTTCTGCTCATCATAGTAGGCCTGCTGGTCGCCGCTTTCGCGTTCTCATACGTCAAGAGCGTCATCGAGGATACGCCTGACATAAACCCGGGCAATGTTTATGAGATGCTGTCGGAAAACTCCTTCCTGGTGGATTCCGATGGGGAGCTCATTGAGTACATCTATTCTGGCGATTCTTTGCGTTCCAATATAGAATTCCGAGATCTTCCTGACAATCTCAAGGATGCTTTCGTCGCCATCGAGGACAAGACCTTCTGGGAGCACCATGGTTTTAACTTCGTGCGTATCGGCGGCGCAATCTACGAGTTCGTTCGCTCGCGCGGCGATGACCGCATCAGCGGAACCAGTACCATCACGCAGCAGTTGGCACGTAATATTTATCTGTCGGATATCAAGAGCGTCCGTTCCGTCGAGCGTAAGCTGCAGGAAGCATATTACACCTATGTCATAGAGCAGGCCCTCTCCAAGGAACAGATCCTCGAGGTCTACCTCAACACGATATATCTGGGTTATAACTCAAACGGAGTATCCGCTGCCGCCGAAGCATATTTCAGCAAAGACGTTTCTGAGCTGAATCTGCTTGAGTGCGCGATCCTGGCATCCCTGCCGCAGAGTCCCAACAATTATGCACCCATCAAGCGGGCTTCTACAGCTGAGATCAAGGATATGGAATCGCTCGACGTCATCACGAGCAACGATCGGTGGACCGTTTATTACAACAATGCTGGCGAGGATCGTGTCCGTCTCGTTCTCAGGATGATGTATGAGCAGGGGAAGATCACCGAGCAGGAGTATAACGCGGCTAAAAGCGCAAAGATCCGAGACTATATCAACCCCGGCACCACAGTCATGACCACTTCGCGCTCGTCCTACTTTGCGGATTACGTGGTGGAAGAAGTCATCGACGACCTTTGCTGGGAGATGGATATGACGGAAGACGAGGCCCGCACCTACCTCAACACGGGAGGCCTCACCATTCACAGCACTCTCAACACAACTATCCAGACCATTATGGAGGAGGTCTACGCAAACGGTGATATCTTCCCCGATGTAGGCAAGTACGATAAGGATAAGGAAGGCAACGTCCTCAACGAGGCGCGCACTAAGATTCTCCTTTACAACATGGCCAATCTCTTTGATGAGGAAGGAAATTATGCCCTTCGCGAAGGCGAGTTCGAATGGCAGACGAATGGGGATCTAAAGCTCTTCAAGGATAATCGACTGAATTTCTATAAGACGCAGGTAGGTGACAATACTGATTTCAGCGTGGAATTCAAGCCGATGTTTGAGATTGACGACGATAATGAGACGGGCAGCAGGATCTTCTACTCCCGTACCGGCGGCACGATCAACATTCCGTCTAAGTATAAGGAGCGCGATGGCAACGGCGACCTGATCATCTCCAAAGATTTCTTCAAGGATAAGCCGGACTTTTTTACGCGCGGTGAAGGCGGAAGCCTCATCCTGACGGCAGGCTCTGAGGATGCCCCCAACTATACTTTGCAGATGCGAGTCATGCAGCCGCAGTCAGCGATGACCATCATCGATTACACGACTGGTCACATCGTCGGCATGGTCGGCGGCCGTGGCATAGAAGGCAAACTGCTCTACAACAGAGCAACGGCTCCGCGTCAGCCGGGCTCCTCCATTAAGCCGCTTTCAGTATATTCGGTGGCGCTACAGGCAGGTGCCGACGGACTTGGCAATTTCACGGCGGCCATGCCGCTCGACGATGCCCCGGTCAGCTATGGCGGTAAGGCATGGCCGAAGAACTGGTATTCCGGCTACAAGGGCATGACGAACATGCGCAAGGCGGTCGAGCAGTCCATCAACACCTGCGCGGTAAACCTCTTCAACTTGCTGGATCCGTACAAGAGTATGGAGCAGCTGCAGAACATGGGTGTCACCTCGCTGGTCACCTCGGGTCCGGTCAACGATATCAACGCATCGGCGCTGGCGTTGGGCGGCATGACGAGGGGCATCTCCCCGCTGGAAATGGCAGGCGCTTACGGTACCTTTGGCAACTACGGCATTCATACGCAGCCGATCAGCTATACGACGATCACCAATAAGAAAGGCGACGTCATCTTTACGAACATTGCCGATAAGACCTACGTCATGGATGAGGCGGTCGCTTCTCTGATGACCGACATACTCCATTCTGTCGTTACCAGAGGTCTTGGTACAGACGCAAAGCTTTCGAGCCAGCCCACTGCCGGCAAGACCGGAACTACATCTGATCGCTTTGATATCTGGTTTGTCGGCATGACCCCAAAGTATTCCGCAGCCACCTGGATCGGCAACGACGTCAACATCCCGCTCGATACGGGTTCGAGCGCTGCTACCAAACTCTGGGCTAAGGTTATGGAGCAGGTGGGTGAACTGGATGAGAAGGGTGAGTTTGAGATGCGCGGCGACTTCGTCACGGCGACGGTCGACAAGTATTCCGGCAAGCCCATAGGCGATTTGAGCTCTTACGACAGCCGCGGCACGGCACTGTCGGAGATTTTCATCGCGGGTACGGTCCCGGGCGAAAAGGACGATGCACACGTGATGGTCGAGGTCTGCAAAGACAGTGGATATCTGGCTACTCCGCTCTGCGAGCACGTCGTATCACGTGTCGGGATCATCCGACCGAGCGGGCAGTCCTGGGAAAAGACCCTGTCCGAGTTCCGTTTCGGCGGACTTGGGATCTTCTCACTTCCTGACGCTAAGTATGATGCGCCTGACTTCTACTGCCCGATCCACAACCCGGATCCTTCGGAATATCCCATCTCGCCGCGCGCTCAGCAGCGCATGGAGGACGGGGACGGCACATCCGGCTTCATCGTCGATCAGGCAGCGGAGGATGAGGATCTTGACGTAGAATATGACGAATTCGGCAATCCAATCGTCCAGGATCCGGATGTCCTTGATCCCGATATCGCACCTGAAGACGGGCAGGGCCAGACCGGCGGCGAAACGACTGACGGCGGT
>JAEEGL010628907.1_pt1 | contig 10091 bp, 8 predicted proteins | sample 9134231 | NCBI WGS metagenome assembly JAEEGL01 (sample SAMN16246548, study PRJNA631951) | gut metagenome | biome: gut microbiome; feature: rumen; material: fiber-attached | host: Bos | place: Iran: Karaj | collected 2018-10 | reverse complement strand
GGCGGAGTGGAAAAGGGCGGTGGTGTCGCTCAGGGCCTGGGCGATGGCCTTCTCTTCTTTTGCCTTCTCTGTGGCGGCCTTCTTCTGGGCCTCCTTGGCCATGGCCTCTTGTTTGGCCACCTGCTCCTGCTGGGCTTTAATCTCTTCTTCGCTGGGTTGGTTGTACCAACTGAATCCTATCAGCACAAGTGCTATCAGCACAAAGCCTATAATCGTATTTTTATCCATAATCTCTGTCTTGACGTCTGTTTTTTTGTATGACAAATTCTTTTCCGGTTGGTTCTCCTGTTCGGTCATGATCTACATTGTGCATGGTGTGTCACGTCATGCCTTTGTTTTCAGAACAGGCGAAAAAATCTCTGCAAAGTTACAACAATTAATTGATGTGCACAAAACTCTTGTCCGTTTTTATTCTTCACGATGACAAATACTGCGTTTCCGCCTTTATCCTTTCCTGCGAAGTTTTCTCAACTCTGCTTTTTGCTCGTCATTTATACGGTAGCTCTCTATCGCTTTCTGAATGGTTTTCTGATGCGTCCATTCCTCCAGCCTGTTCTTCTGAAGGAAGGGTAGAATGGCGTCGTATTGCTTGGCGAGTGCGGTCGCAAAATACCATGCTTGCATCATCTTGATGTAGTATTCATCGCGGTGTATACCGGCCACGGTCTCGGGATACTGCGGAGCGAAAGCGTCGTCTAAATAGTGCTCCATCAGCATCTTGATGCCGAAACGCACGGTGTATTCATGCTCTGCCGCTGTCCATCGGTTTATGTGGGGCAGCAGTTCTGCAAGGTGTTTCCTGAACACTTTGGGGGATAACTGGTCACATGTGGCCCAGTTGTCGATATATGGCAGAAAACGCTCTACTTCTTCCACGCACTTGTCGAAGTCTTTCATGCCGCTCAGCACAAAGGCGTGGAGCTGGTTTTCCTCAAAGTAGTCGTGAGGCAGTTGAAGCAGCAGCTCGTCGGCTTCACCTGTCTTGGTCAGCGTCTTGGCCATCGTGCGCAATACGGGGGTACGGACGCCTATCACCCGGCTTCCGTCTACTGTCGGGATCAAACGCCGTTGAAAATCGGCGTATTGACTGTCACTCTGTTCCTTGAGCGTCTCTATGATTCTGTTCACATGCTTTTCTTTTTCCATACTTTCCATGATGGCTGATGTTGTTTTTTGGGGGGATGTTTTATTAATGGTTTAACGGAGTTTTATTGCTCCGCATTGTTTATTTCATCTCTTTTTTTAGCTTTTCTTATGATATTGCTGTGCTTTTGCTTTTTTTTATTACCTTTGCAAGTATAAGATTGCGTTTCTAATCCGGATTATAAACAGTTTAATATTTTCAAATATGCGCTACTATTTCTCTCTCTTCCTGATGATTGGTGTGTTGACTGCCCAGGCGCAGAAAAAAATTGACAGATACATGGAGTATCAGCAGTATCAGATAATTAAGAACTATTCTGATTCGCTTCTGGCATGCAGATTGAAACTTGATTCTCTGCAACGTGTCAATGATTCGCTGGCGGTTGCTTATAACAATATTCTCGATGATGGCCGTTTCTATAGGCTCTTCGCACCGCTCACTTTCTATCATTCTTCGGCCAATAAAGCGCTGCGACTGTCAAGCATGTTGCGTGGACAAGATGCTGTGGCTGATGCAGTTGACAATAGTCTGCTTAATGTTTACTTGAATAGGCCCGACCTTGTACTCAATACTGAGAGCCATCTGCGTAAGGTGGGTACGGTCAACGATGAGGTGAACAGCCCTGTACAGCAGACAGTGTCGCTCGTCACCAAGTCTGACCTCCCTGATGACGACCCTGTCGCAGATGCTGTGGACGTGGTGGTGTCGAAGCCTAATTTTTGGACCATCAAGGGCGACTATTATCTGCAGTTCTTGCAAAACTATATCTCCGGCAACTGGTACAAGGGTGGTGAGAGCAATTATTCCTTCCTAGCCAGTGCTGTTCTCGAGGCCAACTACAACAACAAGCAAAAACTGAAGTGGGACAACAAATTAGAGGCAAAACTGGGTTTCCAGACTTCAAAGAGCGACAGTATCCATTCTTTCAAGACCACTGAGGACTTGCTCCGTCTCACCAGCAAGCTGGGATTACAGGCCAGCAAGAAATGGTACTACACATTGCAGCTGCTCGCCTACACGCAGTTTACAAGGGGTTATAAGAGCAACGACCGTTTTGTCTATTCCGACATCATGTCTCCTTTCGTCGTCAACCTCTCACTTGGTATGGATTACAATGTGGAGGCTTTCAACAAGAAACTCACGGGAACTATCCACTTGGCTCCCTTTGCCTACAATTTCAAGTATGTGGACCGCTTGCCTCTCTCCAAACGCAATGGTCTCGATGAGGGTGAACACACCCTGCACGATTTTGGTTCGCAGTTCACGGTCGACTTGAAATGGGCTTTTTCCGAGAATGTGCAATGGCAGACTCGCCTCTACGGATTCTCTACCTACAAGCGCACGGAGATGGAGTGGGAAAACACCTTCACCTTCAAGTTCAACAAGTATATCTCCACCAAACTATTTATTTATCCTCGCTTCGACGATAATACTGTACGTGACGATCATCATGCTTACTGGCAGTTTAAGGAGTTTTTCTCCCTCGGCTTCAATTATTCGTTCTAAGTGATTTGATGTCTAAAACTATTGAGGGCAGGAATGTCGACATCCGTCGGCTTCCTGCCCTCAATAGTTTTACGTAGAACTACAAATATACCACGCTGTTTTTATTCATCAAGCATTTCGCCTTCAATATAAAGGCGTGTCATTTCCACTTTTCCGTTGCTCCTTACAGTGATACCTTTTTTAATATGACCAGGGGTCTGACCAGAGCCGTTGTAGGTCACTTTGATGGTGCCTTTCTCCCCCGGGGCAATGGGTGCCTTGGTATACTGAGGCACAGTGCAACCGCAACTGGCAATGGCCTGATGAATCACAAGGGGTGCGGTGCCCACATTGGTGAAAGTAAAGGTGCATTCCTGTACCGGATTCTTATGTGAGAACGTACCGAAGTTGTGTTTCAACTCGTCGAATTTGATTTCTGCCTGGTCTTGCGCCATGGCAGTAAGCCCTAAAGTAAAGAGCATCAGTAGTGTAAGAATCTTTTTCATTGTCTTGTCGTTATTTTTGTTTTCTAATATTATCGTCATTTTCTTGTCTTAAGAGGCCTTATCACCCTGATTGGCATCTTGCTTAGGTCTTTTCAGGCCTTCCGTCAAAAACCAATCATAGGCAAAATTAGTTTATTTTTTACTATTAGACGCTTTTCACCCTCAAATGGAAAGTTTTATTGGCTAATTTTAACATATCTTGCTATTGGCGCACCATAATGAATGCCCTAAACTATAGAAGGAACACAGAGAACACAGGAACATAATGACACAGGTTTTTTGAATTATTGTGAGTATTACGATTATTTCTTTCCATTCATTCCTTAGTATTTCTTTCCCCTTTCAGGTTTCACGCTTCGCTCAACTTCCCTTCCAAATAATTTTGCTGTTTCAGTGAAAAAGTTTAATTTTGCAAATTAAATACCAAATGCCGCGTACACGACATCTCTACACGGCTGATAATACCAAAGAAATATGTATAGAACAAACACATGTGGAGAACTGAGAATCTCCGATGCCGGCAAACAGGTGACACTGGCCGGATGGGTGCAGCGCACCCGGAAAATGGGCGGTATGACGTTCGTCGACCTGCGCGACCGCTACGGCCTCACACAATTGGTCTTCAATGATGCTGTCAACGAGCAGCTCTGTGAGCGGGCCAACAAATTGGGACGCGAGTTCTGCATCCAGGTTAAGGGTAGGGTGGAGGAACGCCAGAGCAAGAATGCCAATCTGCCCACCGGCGACATAGAAATCATCGTTGATGAGCTCAATGTGCTCAGCGATAGCATAACACCACCTTTCACCATCGAGGACAATACCGACGGTGGAGATGATATCCGAATGAAATACCGCTATCTCGACCTCAGAAGAGGGGCTGTGAGACGCAATCTCGAACTGCGTCACCAGATGGCAATCCTCATACGCAATTTCCTCGATGCCAAAGACTTCCTCGAGGTGGAGACTCCCATCCTCATTGGGTCCACTCCTGAGGGAGCACGCGACTTCGTGGTGCCCTCACGAATGAATCCGGGACAGTTTTACGCTCTTCCGCAAAGCCCGCAGACGCTAAAGCAGCTGCTCATGGTGAGTGGCTTCGACCGCTACTTCCAGATTGCCAAGTGCTTCCGCGATGAGGACTTGCGCGCCGACCGTCAGCCGGAGTTCACGCAGATTGACTGCGAGATGAGCTTTGTCGACCAGGAGGATATCCTCCAGCTCTTCGAGGACCTCTGCCGCCATCTCTTCAAGGAGATCAGGGGTGTGGAACTGCCTGCCAAACTCACTCAGATGACCTGGCACGAGGCAATGCGCCGCTTCGGAAGCGACAAGCCCGACCTTCGTTTCGGTATGGAGTTTGTCGAGTTGATGGATGTGCTCAAGGGCACTGGTTCTTTCAGTGTCTTCGACAGCGCTGCCTATATCGGCGGTATCGTGGTGCCGGGATGCGCCTCTTACACCCGTAAGCAACTCGACCAGCTCACCGACTTCGTGAAACGTCCGCAGGTAGGCGCCAAAGGCCTGGTCTACGTCAAGTTCAATGCCGATGGTTCTGTCAAGTCGAGCATCGACAAATTCTATTCTCCAGAGGTGTGGCAGCGGCTCAAGGAAACCACAGGCGCCAAGGATGGCGACCTCGTGCTCATTCTCAGTGGCGACAATGCCAATAAGACCCGTGTACAGCTCTGCTCGCTCCGTTTGGAGATGGGCGAGCGTCTCGGACTGCGCGACAAGAACAAGTTCGAGTGTCTCTGGATTGTCGATTTCCCGCTCTTCGAGTGGAGCGACGAGGAACAGCGGCTCATGGCCACCCACCATCCTTTCACCATGCCCAATCCCGATGACATACCTCTGCTCGACACCCATCCTGAGCAGGTGCGCGCCAAGGCCTACGACTTTGTGTGCAACGGTGTGGAAGTGGGCGGCGGAAGCCTCCGTATCCACGACGGCCAGTTGCAGGCCAAGATGTTCGACATCCTCGGATTCACGCCCGAAAAGGCCATGGAGCAGTTCGGCTTCCTCATCAATGCCTTCAAGTATGGCGCACCTCCCCATGGAGGCATTGCCTTCGGTTTCGACCGCTTCGTCTCGCTCATGGCCGGACTCGACAGCATACGCGACTGCATCGCTTTCCCGAAGAACAACAGCGGACGCGATGTGATGCTCGACGCTCCATCTGAACTGGACCCCAAACAGCTTGATGAACTGAAACTTAAGGTTGACATAAATCAAGAAAATTGACTTTTTCGGTAGGTTTCCGCTCTTTATGTCTATTTTCTCTGTAAAAAATTAGACAAATTGAGATAAAACTTGTACCTTTGCATCGGTTTTAAGATTGATTCTGAGACAGTTAGCATATCTCAATTATTAGTTTTAGTTTTATGGCAGAAAAGAAAACGACAAAGAAGGCCGCTGCACCGAAGGCAGAGGCTACAGAGAAGAAAGCAGCAACCAAGAAGACAGCTGCTAAGAAAGTAGTGGAAATCACAGCCGAGAACGTAGGTTTCAAGGCAGGCGACGTGTATCAGGCACTCGCTACGGCAGGAAAAGCTCTTAGTGTAAAGGAAATTGCAAAGCAGGCCAAAATCACCGAGGCTGAGACATTGCTCGGTATGGGCTGGTTGCTCAAAGAGGGCAAAATCAAGGACGAGAACGATCTCATCACCTTGGCTTAATCCTTATCCTTAATTTCATAACTATCACAGAGCGGGCCGGTTGTCTATAACCAGCCCGCTCTCGTTTTATAAAACTATCACGTCATGGCCGACTATACTACACAGATTGTGAGAGTCCTCTTTGAGGCTGGCGAAAAAGGTATTCGCATCAGGATGCTTGCGCGCCATGTCTTCAACGCGGTGAACTCTTTCTTCGAACCGGTGGAGTTTGAAGAGGTCTACAGGTCTGTGGCAGTTTTTGTACCCGCTCATGCCAAAGGCAGGCAACCGCTTTTCCTGAAGTGCTCCCATGGCGTGTATCGGCTCAACATGAAGTCGGAGAAGGTGCTGAGGATGCTTATGGAGGCAAATCTTCATTTCGACCCGAGTCTGGACAAAGAGAATGGTGGCAGTTCCACACATCCTGCACAGCTGTTTCTCTTCACCGACGATTTTTTCAGCTGAATTTTTTCCCCTCTTTCAGCTAATCCTGAAAGCACGACTTTTTTATTTGTATAATTTGTTTTTCTTTACGTTTCATCGCTCTTTTAAAAGGTTAATAATTTGTAATTGACCTCTTATTTTCACAAAGTTTGAAGAGCGTTTCTCAATAAATTCTTATATCTTTGCAACAAAGATGTGTTGCCTTTGGGCGCTTCCGTCTCGTATCCTAATGCAATTTTCACCCTTTTTTAGAATCGACTGATGGACGTTTTCGACCTTTTTAATCATACTGACGACCCTGAAATAGCGAAAATCAAATTTCTTTCGCTCATGGCTTTTGCTGATGGAGAGGTGAGCCCCGAAGAGGCTGAGCAATTTGCCAGTCTTATATCAGAATTAGGCATTGATATGCGTAAGGTGGAGGCCGCAGAGGGATACAGGGCTTATCAAATTGCCGATATCTTGCCTGAGGAACAGACTGAAAGAGAAAAACTCGTTACAGTCTTGGCCGCAATGATGATGGCGGATGGCTCTTGCAAAGCCGAGGAGGTCGATTTCCTCAAAAAACTGGCTGCACAGATGGCCTTCACGTCAGATGATGTGGATCTTATTATTGAGAAAGTGAAAAACAAATTATTACAAAACTCATACAATAATAAAATGAAAAAAAGACTTTTACTGGGATTTGATGTAGGCAGCAGTTCTGTAAAGGCTTCGCTCGTCGATGCCGAGCGTGGCGAGTGTATAGCTTCTGCATTCTATCCTGAGAGCGAGGCGCCCATCATGGCTGTCAAGGCTGGATGGGCCGAACAGGAACCTGAGTCATGGTGGCGCTATGCCAAACAGAGCCTGAAAAAAATCATGGACGAGACGGGTGCCACGGGTGATGATATCGAGGCCATCGGTATCTCTTACCAGATGCACGGACTCGTTTGTGTGGATAAGGATCTGAAGGTGCTGAGACCTGCCATCATCTGGTGCGACTCCCGCGCAGTGCCCTATGGAGAAAAGGCCTTCCGCGAAATGGGCGAGGAAAATTGTCTCCAGACACTGCTCAACTCCCCGGGCAATTTCACAGCTGCCAAGCTGGCGTGGGTCAAGGAAAATGAGCCTGAACTCTTCGACCGCATCTATAAGTTCATGCTCCCGGGCGACTATCTCGCCATGAGGCTCAGCGGCGAGGTCAACACTACCATCAGCGGACTTAGCGAGGGTATGTTCTGGGATTTCCGCAATAAGCGTGTCTCTGAGCCGTTGATGAATTATTTCGGATTCGACAGCAGCATGGTGCCCGATATCGTGCCTACCTTCAGCGTGCAGAGTGAGGTCTCTGCTGAGGCGGCCGCAGAGTTGGGCCTGCGCAAGGGCACTCCTATCTCTTACCGTGCCGGCGACCAACCCAACAACGCACTTTCACTCAATGTGTTCAACCCGGGCGAAATCGCATCCACAGCTGGCACCTCGGGAGTGGTCTACGGAGTGCTGGGCGAAATCAACTACGACAAGAAGAGCCGTGTGAACACCTTCGCCCATGTCAATTATACACCTGAGCTCGACCGTCTGGGTGTGCTCCTCTGCATCAACGGTACGGGCATCCTCAATGCGTGGGTGCGTCGCACAATAGCACCGCAGGGCATTTCCTATGCTGATATGAACAAACTCACCGACGATGTGCCCATCGGCAGCGAGGGCGTGTCCGTCATCCCCTTCGGCAACGGCGCAGAACGCGTGCTCGAAAACAAGGAGACGGGATGCAGCATCCATGGGGTCAATTTCAACAAGCATGGCAAGGCTCACCTTGTTAGGGCTGCGCAAGAGGGTATCGTGTTCAGCTTCTGCTATGGTATGGAGATCATGAGAGCCATGGGCATGGATATACAGAAGATTCATGCAGGCAAGGCCAATATGTTCCTCAGCCCGCTCTTCCGCGACACGCTCGCCAGTGTGAGCGGTGCTGCCATCGAGCTCTATGAGACCGACGGAAGTGTGGGAGCTGCCAAGGGTGCCGGAATGGGATGTGGTGTCTATGCCGACCACGATGAGGCTTTCGCCACATTGCGCAAACTGGCTGTCATCGGTCCTGATGAGGCTCGCCGTCAGCAGTATCTTGATGCCTACGAGCAGTGGAAGGCTCGCCTGGCACAGGTGGTGAAATAACAATTTGGAGATTCTTAAAACAATTTTTTAGTCCTTTTTATAACAAGTAAAAACAATTATGGCAAAAGAGTATTTCCCCCAAATCGGTAAGATTCCTTTTGAGGGTGCTGAGAGTAAGAATGTAATGGCTTTCCACTACTATGATCCTGAGCGTGTAGTGATGGGCAAAAAGATGAAAGACTGGCTGAAATTTGCTATGGCTTGGTGGCACACACTGGGTGGAGCAAGCGGCGACCAGTTTGGCGGACAGACCCGCAGCTATGAGTGGGATAAGGCTGAATGCCCCGTACAGCGCGCCAAGGACAAGATGGACGCTGGTTTCGAAATCATGCAGAAATTAGGCATTGAGTATTTCTGCTTCCACGACATCGACCTCGTCGAAGAGGGTGATTCCATCGCTGAGTATGAGGAGCGCATGAAGGCTATTACAGACTATGCCAAGGAGAAAATGGCCGAGAATCCCGACATCAAACTGCTTTGGGGTACAGCCAACGTGTTCGGTAACAAACGCTATATGAACGGTGCCGCCACCAATCCCGACTTCGACGTTGTGGCTCGTGCCGTGGTACAGATAAAGAATGCTATCGATGCCACTATCAAGCTCGGTGGACAGAACTATGTGTTCTGGGGCGGACGTGAGGGCTATATGAGCCTGCTCAATACCGACCAGAAACGTGAGAAGGAGCATCTCGCTCAGGTGCTCGGTGCCGCACGCGACTACGCTCGCGCAAAGGGCTTCACCGGAACCTTCCTCATTGAGCCGAAACCCATGGAGCCTACAAAGCACCAGTATGATGTTGATACCGAGACTGTTATCGGATTCCTCCGTGCACATGGCCTGGACAAGGACTTCAAGGTGAACATCGAGGTGAACCACGCCACACTCGCCGGACATACCTTCGAGCATGAGCTCGCAGTGGCTGTCGACAATGGCATGTTGGGCAGCATCGATGCTAACCGTGGTGACGCTCAGAACGGATGGGATACCGACCAGTTCCCCATCAACAACTTTGAGCTCACACAGGCTATGCTCGAAATCATCCGCAACGGTGGTCTGGGCAATGGTGGTACCAACTTCGACGCTAAGCTGCGCCGCAACTCCACCGATCCTGAGGATATCTTCATCGCTCACATCAGCGGTATGGATGCAATGGCACGCGCTCTTCTCAATGCTGCCAATATCCTTGAGAACAGTGAGCTGCCCGCAATGAAGAAGGAGCGCTATGCTTCGTTCGACAGCGGCATCGGCAAGGACTTCGAGGACGGCAAACTCAGTCTCGAGCAGATCTATGAGTATGGCAAGAAGGTTGAGGAGCCCAAGCAGACTTCCGGCAAGCAGGAGAAGTATGAGACCCTCGTGGCCCTCTACAGCATCTAAGCTTACTTCCCTTATTTTTATCTTATCATAATCAGAGGTGGGTGCATCAGCATCCACCTCTTTTCAATCATATTTCATCCCCACCATTTCATAAAAAAACCGTACCTTTGTATCAGTAAAACACCCCATTAATTACCTCTGTGTCTCTGTGTTCCCTCAGTCAGTAAAGCAAAAACAATAACAATATGGAATGGATAATTGGTGTAGCCGCCTTTTTGGCAGGAGTGTTGATAGTATGGTTGGTGGAACGCGAGAAGCGTACAGCCCTCACCGCCATCAACCGCAATTGTGAACAAGACCTCGCCGAGAGCCGTGAGCAGCAG
>JAEEGL016416228.1_pt1 | contig 10092 bp, 4 predicted proteins | sample 9134231 | NCBI WGS metagenome assembly JAEEGL01 (sample SAMN16246548, study PRJNA631951) | gut metagenome | biome: gut microbiome; feature: rumen; material: fiber-attached | host: Bos | place: Iran: Karaj | collected 2018-10 | reverse complement strand
AATTAGAACAGTTAACTCAATGAGAGCAAAAAAACCTTTTAAAATAATTGAACAAATAAAAAAAGAAAAGAAAGAAAGTAATGAAATTAGTCAAGGTGAAAATAAAAAAAGAAATAGTGAGAATAATATAAATCCATATACAAGAACTCAAAATAATAAAAATAATAAAAAAAGTAAATCAAAACACATATTTAATCAATTATTATCATCTTCACCTAAAAAAAAAAGGAGTACAACTGAAAATAAAAACCTAATAAACACTTCACCAAATAGAAAAAGTTCAAATAAAACAAAAAAGAGAAATTCACAAACATTAAATCATAAATTTATTGTTAAAAATATAAATAAAATAAATAATAATTATAATAAAGATGATAATAATATTGATATTAATAATAATAAAGATAATACTAATAATAATAATAATATAATTATAGATAATTATAAAAATAAAGATAATACTGATAAAAATGATAATAATAATGAAGATGAAAAAATGTATCAATTGTTAAAAGAAAAATATTTAGAATATTTAAAAAGAACTTTTGATGGAAATATACCAAAAATTACAAAAGAAGAGGAAACATTAAATGATAATTTATTGAGAAATTTAGCTAAAAAAGAATTACCAATAGAAAATGAAAATTTAGATAATATTCAATGTAGTAATGATATGAAAGCATTTTTAATGGAATCTATTAATAATTTTAAATTAGTTCAATTGAAAGATAAAATTAATGAAAATAATGTAAATCAAGTCAATAATATTCATCAAAAATTTGAGCCTACAAAAACAAATTTAATTGGTTTAATTTATTTAGATTATGAAAATGAAATTAAAGATAGTCAAATGTTTGAACCTATTGAATTAGAAAAAAGTTATATGAATGGAAAAAATATTTTTGATTCTTTTAAAGGAATTAATCAAAATTCTCATCATCAAAAAATATAATGATGATGATTACTAATAAATCAAAGTTTATTTAAATTATTTGGAAGTATATGTTATTTGATATTATAAAATATTTATTTTTTTTTTTTCATAGTTATATAATAGTATATCTTTAAATTGGAAATCTGTTTTAATTTTTTTTAATTAATTAAATATACTATCATTTTCTTTGAATTGGAAGCAAAGAATTCAATTAAATTTTAAATTAACTAATAATATTTAATTATATCAATATTAAAAAAGAAACAAATTTTAATGAAAATGAATAACATTTCAATGAATAATGATAATAAAAAAAGATGAAATTGAAGAAGAAAATGAAGAAATAGAAAAAGAAGAAATTGAAAATATAAATAAACTAAAACAGGAAATGAAAATATTAACATTTTTGTCTATAAATAAAAATGTGATTAATTTAAACTTCATTTTAAATAAAATATTTAAATATATATTAATTATTAATAAATATATATTTTTACATTCAAAAAGTAAATAAAAAATAAAATTTAACTTTTTTAAAATTTATAATAATTATTTACTATTTAAAGGATTTATTATTCATTTTTAATTAAATTTAAAATGGGAAAAAATATAGAAAAAAATGAAAAATATATTAAACAAAAGTCAAATAAAGAAAGAGAAAAAAAAGTAAAAATGCAAAATACAAATCCTATTGAAATAAATAGAAATATAAAATCATCTACAAAAAAGGAAAAAAAATTGAAAAAGAATGTCAATGAAAAAGATGAAAAAAAATTTAAAAAGCCAATTATTTCATCTGAAAAAACATCTGATAAAAGAATAAAAAAAGATAAAAAACCAAAAGAAAAAACAATAAGAAAGAAAGAAATAAAAGAAGAAAAAGAAAAACCAAAAATGACAAAAATAATATCAAAAAATGGAATAGTAGTCGATTCATTAGTACCTCAATCTCAAAATTATCATGTAGTGCAAGATGATTCAAATACATATAATGGAGAATATTTTTCATGTACTTTAAATAAATCCAATTTAGAACGTAATAATAATAAATTTTACATTCTTCAATTGTTACAATCAGATATTGATAATTCATATAATTTATTTATAAAATGGGGAAGAGTTGGTGTTAAAGGAAAATATAAATTAGAAAAATGTAGTTTAGATTATGGAAAAAAAAAATTTATGTTAAAATATAAAGATAAAACAGGAAGAAATTATAAAGAAATTAAAATTGATTATTCAAATGATGAAAATGATGATGAAAATACAAAATCAAAAAGTGATAATAATAAAAAAACAAAAGAGAATAAATCAACAGAAGAATTACATAACATTTTAAGTGATAAAGTAATAGAATTAATAGAATTAATATACAATAAAAATATATTACATCAACAAATGAAAGAAATAGGATATGACAGTAAAAAAATGCCATTGGGAAAATTAGCAAAAGAATCATTAGAAAAAGGACATTTAATATTAAAAAATATTGAAAAAGAATTACAAAAGGAATCTCCTTCAAAAAGTATATTAACAACATTATCATCAGAATTTTACACATATATCCCACATGATTTCGGTTTTCAAAAAATGTATCATTTCATAATAGACTCATTAGAAAAAGTCAAAACAAAAATTGATATGATAGAAACATTAAAAGATATGAAAGTAGCAACAAAAATAATAAATGATACAACAGAAGATTCTCAATCAAAAATAATATTAAATTACTATAAACAACTTCATTGTAAAATTAATCACATATCAAAAACAGAAAAAATATATTCTTTACTTGAAAAATATCTCTCAGTAAAAATAAATGAAAAATCTACTTATTCATATTATAACACATCATTAAAATTAATAGATGCATATGAAATAAAAAGAGAAGGAGAAGAAGAAAGATATTTAAATAATTTATCAAATAAAAAATTATTATGGCATGGAACAAGAATATCAAATTATGTAGGAATATTAAGTCAAGGATTAAGAATAGCACCTCCTGAAGCACCATCATCAGGATACTTATTTGGAAAAGGACTTTATTTTGCTGATATGTCATCTAAAAGTTGTGATTATTGTTATCCTATTAATAATATTGGTTTAATTTTATTATGTGAAGTTGCTTTAGGTAATATTGAAAAAAGACTTTCTACTGATTATTCTTTACCTAATACTATGAATAAAGGGAATAATAGTATTTTAGGTATTGGAAAAATTTATCCTTCTAATGGTGTTTTTGTTGAAAAAAATCTTTTTGTTCCTTGTGAAAATGTTTCTGTTAATAATGAATATGCTGTTTCTTTTAATGAGTTTATTGTTTATGATGTTAGACAAGTTAAATTGAGGTATTTACTTAAAATTCAATTTGATTAATTTTTATTTATTGTATTTTTTATTTATTTATTTGTTAAAAATTAAATATTTTATATATTTAGATTTATTTTAATTTTTATATTTTTTTTTTAATATTTTTAAAAAAAATTAAAAAAAGAATTTTGTTAAAAAAATTTTAACTGGAAATTGAAATGGGAAATAAATGCACAGAATGCAAATGTGTTAGAGGAGAAACTGACTTATCAAAAGAAGCAAATTTATTAAAAGAACATATAAAAACAGAAATAGAAAGAAATTTAGAAGAACAACAAATAAGTTCAAGAATAATAACAGATAATAATAATACATCATCAAATTCTATTGCAGAAAAATTTAAAATATTAAAAAAACAAAAGTCAACAAAATCAGTAAAATCATTTAAATCAGTAAAATCAATAAAATCAATAAAAGAACAAAAACAAAACAAAAACTCATTACTTTTTCATAACTATAATTTAAAATTCACAGATGAAATGAGTCAATTAACATTAATTCCAGGAATGAAAAATAAAACAAATGAAGAAATAGAAATAATAAAAAATGCATTATCAAAACTTTTTTTTATAGAAAATTTAAATGATAAATATAAAGAAAATATAATAAATGAAATTAGATTAGCAAAAATAGGCTCAAATAAAATAATATATTTACAAGGAAGAGAAGGAACATTTTTTTACATATTAAAAAATGGAATTGTTGAATTAATAATAGACGATAAACCAATAAAAAAATTTTCAAGTGGAGATAGTTTCGGAGAATTTGCCTTATTACATAATGCACCTCGAAATGGAACAATTAGAACAATAATTCAATGTGAATTATGGATACTTGATAGAAATTCTTTTAGAAATATTGTAGATACATCAATGAAAGAAAATTATAATGAAAATAAAACTTTTATTAACTCAGTTTCAATTTTTAGAATTATGGATTTATATCAACAAACACTTTTATGTAATTCACTTTATAAAGAAATTTTTTTAGAAAAAGAAATTATTACAAAAGAAGGTGATGATGCAAATTGTATTTATATTATTAAAGAAGGAGAAGTTAATTGTGTTAAAAATGGAATTGTTATTAGAACTTTAAAAGAAGGTGAAAATTTTGGAGAAAGAAGTATTTTTGTTAATGCAAAAAGATCACTTGATGTTATTGCTAAAACTAATTGTGTTTGTTATTCTATTTCTTTTGATAGTCTTCGATATATTTTAGGTGAAAATTATAAAAATGAATTATTGAAACAATTTATTAAGTTTTCTTTTCATGTTAGTAAAATTTTAAATTTTGTTCTTCCTGAATTTATTAATAAAACTTTTGATATTTTTGAAATGAAAGTTTTTAAAAAAGATGAGATAGTTATTAATGAAGGATTTCATCTTTCTCAAAAAGTTATTGTTGTTATTGATGGAAATATTGTTAAAGAAAATAATCAAAATGAAATTATTTGTAAAAGAGGTGAAATTTTATATGAGGATAATTTACTTAATGAAGGGAGTATTGTAACAGAAGTAAATTATGTTGCTTATCCAGATTGTTTAATATGTATATGTGAGACAGAACAATTTTTAGAAATTTTAAATGTTCAAAGTTTTAAAGAGTTAAATGAATTAAGTAGAAGATTAGGAATAGTAAAAAAAAGTAATTTTCTTAAAAGTTTACCACTTGAAAAAATTGAAGATTTAGTTGAAAAAATGACTTGTCAAAAATATAAGAAAAATGAAAGAATAACAAAAAAAAAAGAAATTGGAAAAAATATATTTTTTATATTATCAGGTATTGTATGTTATGAAGTAAAAAAAGAAATAATAAAAGATAATGAAGAAAATTCAATAAGTGAAATAATAGAATATAAAGAAAGTGAATGTATAGGAAATAATTTATTATTTGAAGATCACTATTCAGAAACAACATATGCAAAAACAGAATGTGAATTATTATTAATTGATAATAATATATTTAAAATTACATTAGGTCCAACATTAACATCATATTTAAAAAACTCTTTAATTATGATAGACAAAAAAATAACTTTAAAAGATTTACAAATTTTATTTGATTTAAGCAAAGATTATACAAGAACAGTTTCTTTAGTATCATCAAAAACAAATGGAATATTATATATAATAAAAAGTTATCCAAAAAATAGAATAATAAAAGAAAAATTATTCTCAAAAATAGAATCATTAAAAAAAATAATGTCAAAAATGGATTATCCACACATAGTAAAATTTATAAATACACTAAAAGATAGAAATCACATTTTTTTTCTTTTAGAATTTATCAAAGGAATAGAATTTAACATTTTAATAAGATCAATAGACCACAATCCCTTTTCAACATATCAAATTCAATTTTATTTTGCAAGTATATTAATAATAATAAATTTTCTTCATAGAAATAAAATAGTACACAGAGATATTAGAGCAGAAAATTTTATAGTAAGAGAAAATGGTTATTTATCATTATATAATATAAGAAATGCAAAAGAAATAAAAGATAAAACAAATTCAATAATTGGAAATTATAATTATATGGCTCCTGAAGTAATATTAGGTGAAGGATACTCATTTGAAGTTGATTATTGGTCTGCTGCTGTTATAATGTATGAATGTGTTATTGGTCGTTTACCTTTTGTTGGTGATCAAAATGATCCTATGAGTATTTATTTTGTTATTATTAATGATAAGTTAAATTTTCCTCAAGGATTTGATGATAAACCTTTTGAGTTTTTAATTAATTCTATGCTTGAAAAAAATCCTTCTAAGAGATTAAGTAAAATTGAATTAATTCAAACACAACAATTTTTTATGGGGTTTAATTTTAGAGATATTGAATATTTGCAAGCTATTCCTCAATATATTCCTGATGTTGAAGAAATGAAAGGTTGTTATAATAATGGTTCTTTTAAGAAACATTCTTTACAATTATATAATCAATGGATTCATGAAAATCCTAATATGGCTTTAAGTGATTCACAAAGAGCTTCTTTTGAAAAGTGGTTTGATAATTTTTCATAATATGTTTTTTATTTGTATACATATATTTATATTTAATTTTTTTATTATATCATTTATTTTAAATTATTTGTATGATTAAATAGAAAAATAATATTTTTATATTTTTTTTATTTTTTTTTTAAGTAATTAAATTATCAAATAATCAAATAATTATATTTATATAACAAACAAATTTTTAATATAACAAATAAAAAAAAGTAAATTAATCAGTTTCTTCATTTCCATCATTTTTTTCATTTTCTTCACTATTAACATCAAAATGTTCTTCATTAGAAATAATATCATCATCACTATTATTTCTTTCAATAGTTTCAACATTACCATTAGGTAAAATTCTTTCTTCTCTACCATCAGCATATTTAACTTCTTTAGTTCCATCATTTAATTCGAAAATAATATTATTATTTAAATCAATTTTTTGTACAGTTCCATCAGAAAAATAAGTTTCTTCATAACCATCACAATTAATAAATTTTTGAGAACCATCAGGGAAAAAAATTTGTTTTTTACCATTAGTAAAATGTTTCTCAATTTGTCCATTACTAAATCTAAAAACTTGAAGTCCATCATTAAAAGTAGTTTGAACAGTTTTTGCTTCATTAAAATAATATACACTTTTACCATCTGGGAATATTTGTTTTAAATCACCATTTGTAAAATAAACTATATGATATCCATCTGGAAATATTTCTTTTCGTACTCCACTTTGAAATATTATTTCTCTTTTATTATTTGAATATAAATTTATTGTTTTTCCTTCATTTGATGTTGATTTTATTATTGTACTTTTATCTCTTTTATGATATTTTTCTGGGAATGTAAAATCGTATGTGTTATCATCTAATGACATTAAATATTTTTCTTTTGATGATTGTTCTATTGTTAATGTCTTTGATTTAAAGTCATTTTTTTGTTTTTGGATTTTATTGTTTGATGATATTTGTTTTTGGTTTTGAATTTTTTTTTCTTGTTGTATTATTTTTTGAGTTTGGTTTAATTTTGATTGATTGTTGTTATTTTGTGTTTGAATAATGCTTTGAGTTTGGTTTTGGGTTGTTTTATTTTTTGGAGATGTTGTTTTTGGAATTGATAATTTGTTTATTTTTATGTTTTCTTTACTTAAACTTATGTTTTTATTTGGTTTCTTTTTATGTTTTTTAATTGGATTATTTTTTGTTTGTTTTATTTGATTTGATTCTATATCTATATTTTGATTATTTTGATTATTATTATTTATATTTTGATTGTTTTGATTATTATTATTTATATTTTGATTGTTATTGCTTATATTTTGACTATTTTGATTGTTATTGCTTATATTTTGAATATTATTATTTGTTTGATTTATATTTGATAAAATGTTTGTGTTTGAATTATTAACATTAAGATTTTGATTTTGGTTTTTTTTTAAATCTTCAATTTGTTTTTTTAATCTTTCAATTGTTAATTTATTTGTATTATCTTTTTGCTTCATTTCTAATTGCAATTTATAAATTTGAGTCTTTAAATTTTCAATTACTTCTTTTTCTCTTTTTAAATTTTGAGTTAACGTTTGATTTTGGATTTTTAATGTATTTAATAATTTTTTATCTTTTTCAAATCTTTTTATTTCTCCTTCTCTATATTTTTCAAATTCATCTTTTCTTAAATTAAATTGTTCAATATCATTATTTAATTTTAATTGCATTTTAAAATATTCATTATTCAATCTTTCAATTTTTGCTTTTTCTTCTTTATATTCTGATAACTCATTATTTAATTCATTTATTTTTTGTTCAATCATAATTTTGGTATTTTTATCAATTTCTGAATAATTTTTTGAATGTTCTCTACTTTTTTTTTTTGGTTCATTAAAACTTTTTTTTTCTTTTTCTTTTTCTTTTTCAATATTTTCATTTTCTTTAATCTCTTCTTTTTTCTTTTCAAGATCTTTATTTAATTCATCAATATTATTATCAGTTTTAATTATTTTTTCTTTCATATCATTTTCTTCATTTATATTTTTTAAACTTTTATTATAATTATTATTATTATTTTTTCCATGACTCTTTCCTCTAATTTTATTATATTTTTCCTCATCTAAATTACCATCTTCATCTAACAAATCAGTATAATAAGTATATTTTTTATCATTTTTAGAAGGTTTAGAAATATTAATTTCTTTTTTTTTATATTCATGTCTAATAATTTTTTTTTTTGGTGGATTTTTTATAATATTTTCTTCTTTTTCATTTGCTAAAGTTTTTTCTAATAATTCCATAAAATTAGTATTTGTTGCTTTAATTGGCCTATCATCATAATTTATTTTTTTTGGTTGTGAAATTTCCATTTCTTTTTCTTCATTTGTACTTTTACTTTTATTATATTTTGTTTTTATTTTGTTTTCTACTTCATCATTTACTATTCTTTTATTTTCATTTTGTATATCATTATTTATACTTATGAAATTTTGAAATAGCATAAATGTTTCAAATAATTTTTCTTTATCCATTGATAAACTTTTATTTTGATTTTGATTATCCATCATTGAATTAAATGTATTTTGTGTTTCATCTTTTTTTTGATTTATAAAATTTTCTTGTTTTTCTTCTTCATTTTTATTATTTTCTATTATTGTTTCTTCTGTTTTATCTTCTTCCTTTATATTTTTATTTTCCATTTCATCATTTTCTTCATTTTTATTTTCTATTTCTTTATTTTCTTCATTTTTATTTTCTATTTCTTTATTTTCATCTTTTTCTTCTATTTTTTCATCTTCATTTTCGTTTTCTTTATTTTCTTCTTTTATATTTTCTTCATTATTTTCTTCTTCATTTTCTTTTTGAAATTCATCTTGTTTTTCATCTTCTTTTATTCCTTCTTCATATTTACTATCTTCTTTTTCTTCTTCTTCATAATTTTTTTGTTCTTTTTCAACATTTAATGATTCATTATTTGACATTATAATTTTTAGAATTATTTTATTATTAAAATTTTTTTTAAGAAAAAATTTTAAAATTTTTAAATTAAGAATTATATTCATTTTTTTTTTCTAATTAAGATAAAAAATGAGTTCTTTTCTAGTATTTATTTCTTTTATTCCTCTTTCTGACCAATTGAATTTCTTTTATATTTTTATCATTTAAATCATCTTTTTATTCTATTTTATCTTTTTCATCTACTTTTTGTTAAATTATAATTTAAACTTTTCTTCATTTTATTTGATTCTTCTTTTTTTATTTCTTATATAACTTAAATCTAATTTATGTTTGTTAAATTATCTTAAAAAAAATTGTTTTTCTTCTACTTTATGAATGATTTAAATTTTGACATATTCTTTTTTACCATTATTTAGAATTAAATTTAATTCAATTTATTGATTTCAAATTTTATAGTTCATTTTTTTAAATTATTTTAATCAATTTTATAATTAAATATATATAAAGAAATAATTTTACACTTTTATTAAATTAACAAATAATTTCAAAATTCGTTTTTTAATAAATAATAAAACAAATATTTTATTTTCCTTAAACAATTAAAAAAAAATTGAATTGTATTAAAATAAAGTTGAAATGGAGATTTTAGAAACAGAATATGAATTATTAGAAAAAAATTTTGAAAATGAAATATTAAATATAGGGGCAAAAATAATTCCAGAATCAGAAATAACAAGAGAATATGTAATAGGAGAAGGAGCATTTGGAAAAGTATACAAAGGAAAATATTTAGAAAATTCAGTAGCAATAAAAAAAATAAAACTAAGAGAAAAAACTCAAGAAATTT
>JAEEGL016324077.1_pt1 | contig 10092 bp, 8 predicted proteins | sample 9134231 | NCBI WGS metagenome assembly JAEEGL01 (sample SAMN16246548, study PRJNA631951) | gut metagenome | biome: gut microbiome; feature: rumen; material: fiber-attached | host: Bos | place: Iran: Karaj | collected 2018-10 | reverse complement strand
TGCCATCGAGCGTTATTTGGAGGTAAGCGGCTTTCCCACCTACCGTCTTGTAGATACCAAGGGCCAGCTTATGCCAGGCGCAGCCCCATGGCCCTCCAATATCAGCGGCGTTGTCGCAGCCATAGAGCAACTGCTAACGCACTGACTGACCATGTAACACACGAGATGAATTATTGTTTTCGTACCACAATAGAACAATGAACAAACAAACTATCATCACCACTCTGCTCGCCCTCGTCGCATTGACCGGGCTGGCGCAGACAACAAAGACTGCTGTCGTCAAAGGTTTTTCACCCGCGTTAGAAGACAGCACGGTAGTAAACATTTATATTGACAATGTGAGTGTGGCATCAGACACTGTTTTCAGTGGACGCTTCATGCTTAGTGTTCCAGTGGAGAATCTCACTAAGAGTTCTTTGTTCCTCTGGGGCAAAGGATGTCCCAACTACTTGTCAACGCTCTTTCTAAGTCCTGGCGTGACAGTAAACCTGACAGGCACCGACTGCCTCTATCCTTTATGGAAAGTGGATAGCCCAGTGCCAGAGCAACAGACCATCAATAGGATTGTGGAGCATAATAGCGATGACATCAGAGAACTCCTGCTGATGGAATTGGATGACGCTTCATGGGATAAGATTCAACCTGTCTATACGAAAATCCTCAAACAGACGATGGACATTCTGCCGTCGCTGCCCGTAGATGCTGCGTCGCTGACTAAGTTGCAGGGAGTAGCAAGAACGGCAAAGAACATGAAGGACTTCCCCTATATGCAACAGCTCAAGGAGTTGGAAGCATCTACTGCGGCACGCGCTCCGAAGGGCTTTGAGCAGGAGCTGGCCATGATACACGCATTCGTCTATCCCGCACACGTTCAGCAGGTGGGAGAAGAATTTGTCGATGCCGAACTCTTCGATATGCAAGGCAACACGCATCGTCTTTCAGAAGCTTTCGCGGATGGCCGCTATGTGCTCCTCGATTTCTGGAGCCTTGGCTGTGGCCCGTGCCGTATGGCCGAGCCGGAAATGCGAGAGGTCTATGAGAGAATGAAAGACAAACTGGAAATCATTGGCATCAATCAGGACAAGCCCTCAGCATGGCAAGAGAACGACTGGAGCAAGAAGATTGTCTGGAAGAACTGGAGCGACGGAAAGATGGGCAAGGGAGGCGTTGGTAGCCACTATTGTGACGAGGACGCCATACCATACTACGTGTTCCTTTCGCCCGACGGTCGCATTCTTTGGAAGAATGTCGGCTACGGAATAGGGTGGTTCATGGGAATGGCCGAGGCCATCTGTGGCCCCAAGCAGGACAACAGTGCCAACCAACAGCTGGCTGTTCGTCATATAGATGTCAACTTAAATGGTGTTACACTCAGTTTCCGCTATTATTCAAAGAAAGGTTACTGGTTCCGTATCGTCAGCGATTCCTACCTCGCCACTGATGGCAAGAAATACAAGGTGACAGCCGCCGACGGCATCAAACTCGACGAGAACAGTTATCCCCAGGTGAAAGCATCCTCTGCCACCGAGGGCATCATGGGCGACATGTACTACAGCGACTTCTCGCTTACCTTCGAGCCATTCGATACCATCCCTACCACTTTTGACTTCAAGGAGGGCGACGGTGAGGGCGCATTTGTCATCCGCAACATCAGATTAGAATAACGCTAAGAACGATGAAAAAGCAAACCATCATCGGGAAGATGAAATTCGTGGGGATTGGCTAAATCACACGATAAAATTTTGTGGGGATTGGCGTATTTCCTTGAAATAAATTTGTGGGGATTGGAAATATTTACTATCTTTGCAGCACCCAAGTAGTAGGTCACGCTTCCCAGCGTGACTTTAATGGTAGTTGTCACGCTGGGAAGCGTGACCTACTACTGCAATAATGATAAAAACAGAAAACAAAAGTATACCCATAATGATTCTTGTAGTAGATGATGATAAGACCATACGCCTCTCGCTGAAGCTCATCCTGGAGCGCAACGAGTATGAGGTGGCATTGGCCGAAGGGCCTAAGGAGGCCATACAGGTTATCCGCAATACGCCAGCCGTAGAGCTGGTGCTGATGGACATGAACTATAGTATGTCCACTGACGGCGAAGAGGGGCTGACACTGCTCAGGCAGGTGAAGGTGTTTAGGCCCGACGTGCCTTGTATTTTGATGACGGCATGGGGCACTATCGACTTGGCCGTGCAGGGTATGCGTGCTGGTGCCTTCGACTTCATCACCAAACCGTGGGACAACGGGGTGCTGTTGGAAAGGATTGAAACGGCGAGAAGCCTCACCAACAGAAGCCTCACCCCCGGCCCCTCTCCCAAGGAGAGGGGAGTATATAGTTCTTCCGCTGATAATTCTTCGGTCAATAGTAACCACTCCCCTCTCTTTGGGAGAGGGGCTGGGGGTGAGGTTTTTTGTAGAGGGGTTGGGGGTGAGGCTTTTTCCCGCATCCTCGCCACCGTCGCCCGCGTCGCTCCCACCAACGCCCCCGTCCTCATCACGGGCGAAAGCGGTACGGGCAAGGAACTCATAGCCGAAGCCATCCACCGACAAAGCCAGCGCTCCAACGGGCCGTTTATAAAGGTGAACCTCGGCGGCATCTCCACGTCGCTGTTCGAGAGTGAGATGTTCGGACACAAGAAGGGTTCGTTTACCGATGCCAAGGCCGACCGTATCGGTCGTTTTGAAATGGCTTCGGGCGGCACTATCTTCCTCGACGAGATTGGTGAGCTGTCAATGGCTAGTCAGGTTAAGCTGTTACGGGTGCTGCAAGACCAGACCTACGAGGTACTGGGTGACAGTCGGACGCGCCGCACCGATGTCCGCGTGGTCTGTGCAACGAATGCCGACCTGCGGATGATGGTCGAGGAAAAGACCTTCCGCGAGGATCTGTTCTACCGTATCAACATCATCAACCTCCATCTGCCGCCTCTACGAGACCGTCGTGAGGATATACCGCTATTGGTCGACTTCTTCCTCCGCGAAGCCTGTGCAGCCAATCATCTTCCCCTCGCTACCGCCTCCCCAGAGGCGATCGGCTATCTTCAGGCACTTCCGTTCCCAGGCAATATCCGAGAACTGAAGAATCTGGTGGAAAGGGCGCTGCTGATGAAGCCTCACCCCCAGCCCCTCTCGCGGGGGAGAGGGGAGTGGTTACTTACTGCCACTGACTTCCAGAGCTGCTATTCATCTGCGCAAAGTCTATCTACTCCCCTCCCCACCGCGGGAGGGGTCGGGGGTGGGGCTACCCTTGATTCTATGGAACGTTCCGCCATCGCCGCCTCCATCGCCAAGCACAGCGGCAATCTCTCCCTTGTGGCCAAGGAACTTGGCATTAGTCGTGGTGCGCTCTACAGGAAAATTGAAAAGCACGGGTTATGAGACTGAAGCACTATTTCGTCCTTCTCGCTACGGGCATCGTCTTATTAGCAGGCATAGCTCTCTTGGCTACTTTTAGTTTCAGCGAAGGGTCTTTTTTCTCCCCTCCCTCACAGGGAGGGGCTGGAGGTGGGCCTGCTGGTGGGTCTCTCTTCTACGTGACCGAAGGCTTTGTCGTCGTGCTACTGTTTTACCTTTGGTATTTTTATCGAAAGACCATCCGTCCCTATGACACCTTGATTGGCGGCATTGAACTGGTACGTGAACTAGACCTTACTACACGTCTTGCTCCTTCTGGACAGCATGAGACCGACATCATTGTCCGTACCTTCAACGACCTGCTTAACCGCCTACGTAGCGAGCATCTCAAACTTGAAGAGCAATATACCTTCCTCAACCTTCTCATCGAGGCTTCGCCGATGGGTGTCATACAGTGTGACCTGGACGGTAACATCACTTCCATGAATCCCGCTGCCCGTGAAATGCTGTCGCCCAGTGTCGAAGAAGCCATCCGCGTACTTCCTCTTGGCGAGACTACTACCGTTCGTTTACCCGGTGAACCACAACTCTTCCGTATCAGCCATCAGTCCTTCCCCGACCGTGGTTTCCAACACCCGTTCTTCCTCGTCGAATCGCTGACCTCTGAGGTACGTCTGGCAGAGAAAGCCGCCTACGAGCGTGTCATCCGAATGATTGCCCATGAGGTGAACAACAGTGTAGCGGGAATTATTGGCAGTCTCACTGGCGATGAAGCAGAAAGACTCACCGCCCTTTCCGCCTTTGTCACCCGCTTTGCCGAGGTAGTAAAAATCCCACAACCGCAACTACAGCTATGCGACCTCAGTGAAGAAGTGGATGCCTGCCGTCCTTTCCTCGAAAATCTGTGTACGCAGGCAAATATCCAAATTGACTTCCATCTTACCGACGAAGCTATACCCGTTCATCTTGATACTGTCCTTTTCCAGCAGGTGCTTATCAACATCGTCAAGAATGCCGTAGAAGCCTCACCCCCAACCCCTCTCCAGGGGGAGAGGGGAGTGGTTACCATAGAGGTTACAAAACATTCTACTTCCCTCCCTCACAGGGATGGGCAAGGGGGAGGGTCTCTCATTGTTACCGACAATGGTCATGGCATCCCGTCATCCGTGGCCACACACCTTTTCACGCCTTTCTTCTCCACAAAGCCTCAGGGCCAAGGTCTCGGTCTTCTGCTTATCCGTGATATCCTTACTTCGCACCATTGCACGTTTAGCCTGCTTACGAACCCCGAAGATCATCTCACTCGGTTCACTATACAGTTTCCCAAATAAAACATTATAGGATTAGTACTCATCCTCGTTGAAGTCCTGTTGGCTCCAGGAGCCGTCTTTGCTTCCAGAACCCATAATTACTATTTGTTTGTCTTATTATTCCTGAGGATGTGCAAAAGTACTAATTTTTAGACAAACAAACTCAGTTTTTAGAGTTAAAAGACGTAATTTAGGCAAACAAATAGTGTAGTTTTAGGTGGTAAAAAACAAGCGAGACAAACAAATAACATTTGTTTATCTCGCTGATTTTAAATTACTTAGAATAAAATCTAACGGCTAATACTCATCCTCGTTGAACAGGAAATCTTCCTTGGTGGGGTAGTCGGGCCAGATGTCTTCGATGCTTTCGTAGACATCGCCTTCGTCCTCGATTTCCTGAAGGTTTTCGAGGACTTCGAGGGGGGCGCCAGAGCGGATGGCATAGTCTATAAGTTCTTCCTTGGTTGCGGGCCAGGGAGCGTCTTCAAGTTTCGATGCTAATTCAAGTGTCCAATACATAATATTAACGATTTTCAGATTTACGAATTACTATTTTTACTAGGGTTTTTAAAATTTGGCCGCAAAAGTAGTAAAATATTTTCTATTAGCAAGCGTTTTGCCAGATAATTTCTTTCTGTCCTGCGTTAAAATTTATTATTTTGGCCAAAATGAATAGGTAATCGCTCAATCGGTTCATGTATTGTGTGATTTCTGTACCCACAATCGCTGTTTCTGCCAAGGCTGCGATGTGTCGCTCTGCCCGTCGGCAGACCGTTCGGCAGACGTGTGCCTGAGCAGCAATGACGGTGCCTCCAGGAAGAATGAATCCCTGTGGTTCGGGCAGTTGCGCCTTCATGGAGTCGATGGCTTTCTCCAGTTTCTCCGTGGCTCCTTGGGGCAGGTGGGCCGAGGGGTATAGCTCGGTCTGGCTCTGGTCTGTGGCGAGATGAGTGCATACGTTGAAGAGGCAATTCTGTATACCTATTATTACTTCACGTTCCTCTGCCAGGACGTTGTCGGGGGCGCTCTTTTCTGCCATCATAGCAGCGAGCATTCCCAGGTGGGAGCTGAGCTCGTCGACTGTGCCGTAGGCTTCAAGCCTGATGTCGGCCTTGCTGATTCGTACGCCTCCTACGAGATCTGTCTTGCCAGAGTCTCCCCGGCGGGTGTAGACTTTTGTTATCTTCATGGTGGGATGGACTGCGGCGATGCCGCAGTATACGGGACGGGATTAGAAATTGATGAGATAGTTCTTGGGAGAGCGGCTTTTGTCGAAGAAGACGATGCCGCAATAGTAGAGGTCGAAGGTGACGGTGGTTCGCGGGTCGTGCTGTAGACAATGCCATAGCTCCGGCTGTTGGAAAATGTTCTCAAAGACTACCACGGAGTGCTCGTCACACCAACTGAAGAGCTGCTGGTATTCCGACTGTATGGGAACGATGGCAAGCTCTATCTTCGTCCGCTCTCCCAGAGAGGTGCTTCGTGGTGGTATGACGGCTTTGGGACATGCCGTAAGCAGGTATTCCTGCGCTCCTACCATGTCGATGATTTGCCTGGGCTGCAAGTAGTTCGCGAGCCGGAAATACAGTTGTCCCAGCTTTCGCCTTAGCCAGTCGTCCTTCAGGCCCATTGTCGAATAGGCGTAGTAAGGCCAGTGTTCGTTGATGACATAGCGCACGAAACGGTAGTCGGTGGGCGACTGTATGCCGAATCCCCTACAGTGGCCCACGCGACTTAACCAAATCCATGCTTGCCTTATTCTGTTCAAAGTTTGAGATTTAAGGTTTATTCCTTTGTCTCAGGAGCCTCGCCTATCAGCTCCATGAACTCGTCGAGCTTCGGCGTGATGATAATCTGGGTGCAGCGGTTGCGCTGACGTCCCATCTCGGTGTCGTTGGTCTCCAGCGGGTTATACTCGCCACGTCCGCCGGCAGTGAGGCGCTTCGGGTCAACGCCGTACTTGTTCTGCAACTCCTGTACGACGCTGGACGCACGCAAACAGGAGAGGTCCCAGTTGTTGCGGATGTTCTCACGCGAGATGGGTACGTTGTCGGTATTTCCCTCGATGAGCACGTCGTAGTCCTTGTAGTCCTTGATGATTTTCGCAATCTTTGACAGCGTCAGTGAAGCGCGGTCGAGGATTTTGTATGAGCCGCTCTCGTAGAGCATGTTGTCGGCCAGTGAAATGTAGACCACGCCCTTGAGCACCTGCACGTCGACCTCCTTGAGTTCCTCCTTGGAGAGGGAGCGTGTGAGGTTGTTGGTAAGGACAAGGTTGAGGGAGTCGCTCTTCGATTTCACTTCCACAAGATGGCGTATGTACTGGTTCGACTCATTGATCTGGTCAACAAGTTTCTCGATGGAGATGTTGTTCTGCGAGGCATTGGAAAGACTCTTGTCGAGCGACTTCTGCATGTCCTCATACTTCTTCTCCTGAGCCTTAATCACTTGCTGCTGTCCTGCAATCTGCTGTTCGAGGCTTTCTATGCGTGCGTTCTTTCCTGCAAGGTCTTCCTTGGCTGACTGCAGGTTCTCGGCCAGCACGCGGTTCTCCGTGCGACATTCGGCCAGTTCCTTCTTGCTGGCGCAGCTGCTCATGAGCACTGCTGCACCGATGATGATAACAAATGCTTTTCTCTTCATAATCATTTTGATGGTTAGTTATACAATAATGTAGGACTTTACCACAGCGGCAAGCGCTGTTCCTTTGGAATATACATCTTGTCTGTGTTCTTAACGCCGAAGGCTTCGTACCAGGCATCGATATGAGGCACCGCACCATTCACGCGCCAACGTCCCAGGGAGTGCGGGTCGCTCTTGGTACGATTGCGTATCTCCTCGTCGGTGATGTTTCCAGCCCATACGCCGGCATACGCCAAGAAGAAGCGCTGCTCTGGGGTGAAACCGTCCTTCTTTGCGAGTGGCTGGCTTTTGGTTGCGTTCTTATAGGCAGTGTAGGCCACCTGCAGACCGCCGTGGTCGGCCAGGTTCTCGCCCAGCGTCAGGCGACCATTGGCCTTCAGGTCGGGCAGCACATTGATGGCAGAGAAGAAGTCGGCATACTTGTCGGTACGCTCCTTGAACTGCTCTCCATCGGAGGGTTTCCACCAGTCGTGCATGTTTCCGTCCTTGTCGAACTGGCGTCCCTGGTCGTCAAAGCCGTGGGTCATCTCATGGCCGATTACCACTCCGATGGCTCCGTAATTGAAAGCATCGTCGGCTTCCATGTCGAAGAAGGGCTTCTGCAGAATGCCTGCGGGGAAGCAGATTTCGTTGGTAGTCGGGTTGTAATAAGCGTTCACCGTCTGAGGATTCATATACCAGTCATCGCGGTCTACGGGCTTGCCGGCACAATGCTCTATCTCGTAGGCCGTCCAGAAACGTCGGCACTCTACAATATTTTCATAATACGACTTCTTGGGGTCGATGTTCAGGGCACTCATGTCTATCCACTTGTCGGGATAGCCCACCTTGACATAGAAGGTCGAGAGCTTCAGCAGGGCGTTCACCTTCGTCGAGTCGCTCATCCAGTCTTGGGCGGCAATACGCTCACCGAGTGCTATCTGCAGGTTCTTCACCAACTGTATCATGCGTTCTTTGGCGGCAGCGGGAAAATACTTCGAGGCATATATCTTGCCAAGTGCCTGTCCCATCTGGCTCTCCACCTGCGTAGTAGCACGGCGCCAGAGCGGATGGTCTTCCTTGCGACCCGACATTGCCTTGCCGAAGAACTCAAAGTTCGTGGCCTGTGTCTTATCGTCGATATATGCGGCACACGACATGATTTGTCCCCACTCCATGTAGTCGCGATATTCGGCGGCGGTCATCGTGGCCTGCAACTGGTCCATAGCGGCAAAGAACTCAGGCTGACCAACTACCAGCTCCTGGATATACTTGGAATCCACACCCTGGGCGTTCATAACCTTCTCCAGCTGCACATGGGGATAGCTGCTATCAAACTCCTTCAGCGTCGTCTTGTTGTAGTTGCGCTGCGGGTCACGAAGTTCTGTACGTGAACGACTTGCCTTTGCCAGTTCTGTCTCCAGACGCATGATGTTCTTCATCTTCTTCGTAGCCTGAGACTTACTGAAGCCGAAGAGCTGGAACATCTTGACAATATGATTCTTATAGGCTTCACGTATCTTTGTGGTTTCAGGGTCGGTATCGAGGTAGTAGTCCTTCTGTCCGAGCGTCAATCCTCCCTGTGAGACCTGTAGGATATTCTGCGTAGCGTTCTTCTCGTCGGCACCAATTCCAGAGCGCATGAACTCCGAATCGCCGTAGGGAGCCAGTTGCAGCTGAATCTGGAACAGCTGCTCCTTCGTCTTGGCCTGTTCCATCTTGCGGATGATTTCCATACCAGGATTCACACCGTCTTGGTTGCGGCGCACACTGTCCATAGCGAGCTTATAGAGGTCACTGAGCTTCTTCTCCGTAGAACCCGCCTTGTAGGTGCCGTGGAGCAACTCGTCAAGGATGCCGTTAATACGCTTGTTGTTCTCCTCGCCCAGCACGTCGAAAGAGCCGAAACGCGAGAAGGCTGCCGGAAGCGGATTCTTCTGCATCCAGCCGCCACAGGCATACTGGTAGAAGTCATCGGCGGGACGTGCCGACGTGTCGAGGTTGCCAAGGTCGATGCCAGAACCCAGATTGGCCTGAGCCATAGCGGCAATTGACATTGATGATAATGCCATAGCTGTGATGATGGTCTTAAATTTCATGTTCATTATTATAATCAAACTGTGTTTATTGGTTAACAGTCGGCAAAGGTAATAACAATATACGAAACGACCAAGTTCAGCAACTTTATTTTTGATATTGTAACAAATGGTGACTTTGACAAAAATGCGGCCACCCGTAGGGATGACCGCACATTATCGATAATGTTAAGGGGAAACCAGCCTATTTCTTCAGCCAACGGTCGAGCCAGTTGAAGTAGGTGCGCTGCCAGAGGATGCCGTTCTGGGGTTTCAGCACCCAGTGGTTCTCGTCGGGGAAGACGAGGAACTGGGCCTCGATACCCTTCATGCGGGCAGCGTTGAAGGCCGACATGCCCTGGGTGTAGTTGATGCGGTAGTCCTTCTCACCGTGTATGCAAAGGATGGGCGTGTCCCATTTTTCCACCATCTTGTGGGGCGAGTCGTGGTAGGTTTTCTTGGCGTTGGGCATCTGCGGACGATGCCAGTAGGCCTCGTCATACTCCCAGTTGGAGAACCAGTTCTCCTCGGTCTCGGTGTACATGGCGGCAAGGTTGAAGGCTCCGTCGTGTGCGATGAAGGCCTTGAAGCGCTTCTCATGGATGCCGGCGAGGTAGTAGACGGAAAAGCCACCGAAGGAAGCACCAACGGCACCGAGGCGGTCGCGGTCAACATAGTCGAGGCTGTCGGCAGCGAAGTCGATAGCAGCAAGGTAGTCGCTCATG
>JAEEGL014188348.1_pt1 | contig 10092 bp, 9 predicted proteins | sample 9134231 | NCBI WGS metagenome assembly JAEEGL01 (sample SAMN16246548, study PRJNA631951) | gut metagenome | biome: gut microbiome; feature: rumen; material: fiber-attached | host: Bos | place: Iran: Karaj | collected 2018-10 | reverse complement strand
GCGCAGAGCCATGTCCTGATTCAGATATTTACTTGTAATACCGTTTGCGGCAGCTAAGAAGTTAAAATCCATTTCACACCTCTCTCAAACCATTGTCGATTTATATATCGGAATCAGGTCAGAATACTATAGAGGCAAAATGCACAAAAATTCAGTTGCCGACAAAGACATTTTCTATGTGCTTAAGAGCTGCCGATTTTAGTTGATACATCTTGTCATATTCGGGAGCCGGGATGGTCTGCAGATGGAAGCGCGGGAAATACCGGTTGATGTGAAGCGCTATTTCCTTCCTGCCACGACCGTCATTCAGCGCTGCAATCCAGCTTGCAATTTCTTCGATCTCACTTTCACTGTCGTTGTATGTAGGAACTATAAGGGTAGTAACTTCCATGTGGCAGCTCTTTGAGGCTAAAGCTATGAAATCCATGACCATTTTGCGGTCTCCGCCAAGAAAATCCCTGTAATAACTGTCAGAAAAACCTTTCAGGTCAATATTCATGGCATCGATGTGAGGAATGACCTTTTCAGCGATGTTTGCTGACACACAGCCATTTGAAACAAGCACGGTTTTCATTCCCTTTTTGTGCACCTCTTTGGAGGTATCAATGATATACTCATAGCCTATAAGTGGCTCGTTATAGGTGAAAGCAACTCCGATGTTTCCCCGGGGAGCGTATTCTTCTGCAATTTCTGCCAGCTCTTCGGGAGAGATATATCTGTAGTCGGGTTCATTTCCCCTTTCATAGCCATAGGAGATTTCGTGATTCTGGCAAAACGGGCATCTTAAGTTGCAGCCATAGCTTCCCACAGAGATTATGGCTGATCCCGGGTAAAATAGGTACAGAGGTTTCTTCTCTATGGGATCAAGCGCGATGGAGGTGATTTTACCATAGTTGGTGCACTGAAATGTACCATCTTTGTAGGTCCGGGCACCGCACAAGCCGATCGCGCCCTTGTTTAAATTACAACTGTTATGGCAAACTTCACATATGGGCATGCTGTTCCTCCTAATAGTGTCTTATCACTTCAAACCTTTCGAGACTGTAGTCCTCATCCTCATATATTCCTGCTTTTCGGCATGCGATTGCTATCTGCTCTGATATTGTGTCTACACCGTCGAGGTTTGGAAGAAGAAGTCCTCTTTTTCTTCCGCTGGTGACAATAACGCCGTAGCGCTTTACGTCAAGCTGATCGGGACTGTCTATAGGGTCCGGGTCATCCAGAACATCCACACTCATTTCGAGGCTATCCAGTTCATCTTCCCTGATCATTGGAAATCTGGGGTCGTTTGTGCCTGCGCTGATAGCGTTCTGAAGTATTTCATCGGCTACACAGCTGCAGGTTGGGAGAATTGTACCGATACACCCTCTCAGAGCTCCGTCCTTGTGTATCGATACGAAGGCTCCTGCCTTATCAGAGAACATCTCCGGAGGAAGGTCTTCCCACTTCTCACCGCTTAGGTCAGATCTTTTGATGCGTTTTCCCATTGTAATGAAGCTTTCGAGTGAAAATCTGGCAAGGCGCACATAAGGGTCTTCGTGAGCCCGGCGCTGCCTCAGGTCAGCAGCTTTTCTTTCGCGCCATTTTTCGAGGAAATGCCTGTTTTCATCGGGGCCCAGGATCTCATAGGTGCAGATGCCGTATCCTACGCCAAAGGTTGCTTCATGAGAGAGTTTCTCTGCTCTTACTGCAAGGCCGTCAAGTGCGCCTGCCATCATTACAAAGGATCGGTGCCCGCATTCGGCTGCTTTGTCACAAAAAGTCTCATCGAAATCCAAAAGCCTGTCAAATTCAGCGCTTTCGCAGACTTCCATTATCCTGTCGTCGTATTCGGGACCTTCCTTGGCAAATCCATAGGGGCCTTCCGACTTCATCTTATGGGAAAGATCTCCGCTGGCCACATAAACAACTCGTCGACCGGTTTGATCAACGGCTTTTTGTATGATCTGGCCCATTTCGTAGTGCATGGGCAGAGACAGCCCTGACAGGCCGATGCGGATAATTTTAAAATCCTGATATAATTTTTTGATGAAATACAGAGGTATCATGGTTCCGTGGTCAAGAGAGGCGTCCCTCTCACCAAAAGTTCCTGCAGGGAACTCCTGCATCTCATTGTGGAGTCCCTTGTCTTCGTTTCCGTTTAATTGGGCAAGCTGACAGATCTTATCTACAAGTTCCGTATCATAGCGTTCATCAAAACTGACAGAAGAAGCGTTGAAACGGGACATGTTACCCCTGGCCCCTGATCCGGGAGAAATATGGAAATAGTCTGAATACATTATGCTGTGTGGACTTGAAATAATGATGGTTTCCGGCTTGGCAGCGGCTATCAGTTCCGCAACTTTGTTGTATGCATCGGTTGTAGCCTGGATTTCTTTTTCTTCTCCCCGTCCTACTTCCGGAAGAATGATGGGCGGATGAGGGACCACATAAGCTCCTAAAATGGGCATGGCAACGCTCCTTTCATTTATTTGGTGATATTTCGTTAATTCTAGTATACTATTATAATGAAAACTTGCCATATAGGTGCAATGGTTGGAGGGGATAGAAAATGCCAAGAGTATCGACCAAAGAGAACAAAAACGCTTACTTCAAAAGGAGAGAAGAGCTGAAGCTGACCAGGGAACAGGCCAGTGAGTTATTAGAATCCATACCTCCCGAGAGGATAGAGAAGATCGAGAATGAGAGAGCAGAACCGCACCCGGACGAGATAATGATCATGGCTGAGAAGTATAAATCGCCGGAGTTGTGCAATTACTACTGTTCTCAGCAGTGTCCTATCGGAAAGCGCTATGTTCCGGAGGTTAAAATGCAGGATCTTTCGCAGATAGTCCTAAATACCGTTGATTCGCTCAATACAGTGCAGGACAAGCAGAAGAGGTTTATCAACATCACAGCGGACGGTGTCATAGACGATGCTGAAGTGGATGATTTTGTGGATATTCAGATGGAACTGGAAAAGATATCTGTGGCTGTAGAGGCATTACAGCTGTGGTCAGAACAGATGCTGGCAAACGGGAATATAAACGTTGAAAAATACGAAGCCAGCATGCGGGAAAAGAAAAAATCATAATAAAAATCGCCATCAGATGCATTCTGGTGGCGGTTTTTTCTTATTATTCCATATATTCCGAGAACCTTCCGTAATCCTCGGATCCAAGATAGGCCTTTATCACTATGCCGTCTTCCTCGTAGTCTACAGAAATCACCTGGGATGAGTTTCTGAGCTGACTCTCTATTCCGGACTTCTCATAAGGAATATTCAGGGTGCATAAATGTAGTGATTCACTAAGCTTTTTCTCGATAAGGGCTATAAGCTCGCTGATGCCGATGCCGCTCTTGGCAGACATGTAGATCTTATCGCACCTGACCACAGGAACGCTGATATTTTCAAGCCTCTCGGCCTTGTTCATCACTGTAATGCGCGGAATGGCGCCTGCTCCCAGCTGGCTCAGGGTCCTGTCGGTGACCTCGGAGTGCATGGCGTGGTTTTCGTCAGAACTGTCCACAACTTCGATGATCAGATCGGCAAAAAGAGCTTCTTCCAGCGTGGAATGAAAGGCGTTGACCAGGTCAGTTGGCAGATCGTTGATGAATCCTACGGTATCTGACAATAGAAATGTCCTCCCTGTGGTTGTCTCAAGCTTTCGGACCGTAGTGTCCAGGGTTGCAAAAAGCATATCCTGAACATAGACCTTTTGGCCGGCGTCCGTGCCGCAGGTATCTATCAGCTTGTTCATAAGCGTTGATTTGCCTGCGTTTGTATAGCCCACCAGCGCAACCAGTGGAATTCCTGCCATGGAGCGCCTGCTTCTCTGAAGCTTTCTCGTTTTTTCAACTTCTGCAAGTTCTCTCCTGAGGATCGACATCTCTTTTTCGATCTTTCTGCGGTCAAGCTCGATCTGCTTTTCTCCTGAACCCTTGTTGGACAGGGAACCTCCGGTTCCACCCTGCCTTGAGAGATTGGCCCTTAGGCCTACAAGCCGTGGCAGCATGTACTTGAGCTGTGCGTAGTCAACCTGGAGCCTTGCCTCCCTGGTTTTTGCCCTCTCTGCAAAGATGAGAAGGATAAGACCTGTTCTGTCTATAACCTCCACTTCCAATGCTTTTGAGAGATTCCCGAGCTGAGAGGGGGAGAGGGTATTATTAAATATGGCAGTATCTATGTCATACATGCCTATAATAGCCTTGATCTCCTCGATCTTGCCTGAACCGATATAAGTGGCCGCATCTTCGGATGAAAGATTCTGTGTGACGGTAAAGATGGGATCTATATCACATGCCTTTGTCAGGCCCCTCAGCTCTTCCATTCCTATATCAAATTCTTCTTCGCCGGTGATACCGCACCTGGCGCCTACCAGCACTGCCCTGCGCCTGTTGTCATTGCCGGTTTCGTATAATTCCTGATTTCCCAAATGTTACTCCTTAGTGCTATATGATTGATCAACAAAATGATGATACCACGGACAGCTAAAAAAGTAGATTGTTTATGAAGATTTTATAGTATTTTCCAAAAAATCACTTCACTTGGGCCCTAAAAGCCTTATAATCTGATTTAGAAACAATGAAGTTTGGGGGCAATTTCTTTTTGCCACAAAGGCGAATTATTCGTATATAAGGATATATGGATATGGAAAAGGAGGATATTATGATTATGGATGCTGACAATATGAACAAAGAGCTCAATGCTGACGAACTTGAGAATATCAATGGTGGATTACAAGCCGGAAATCTTCTTTATACAGGTAAAGAGGCCCAGACTACCACAAGTACTCTTTTCAAAGGTAAGAAAAAGAAGGCTGCAAATCTTCTCTTTAAGGATGAGAGCAAGCTTGAGGGAAAAGAGCTTTCGGGAGACGTTCTTGAAAAGAAAACCTTCTGCTGAGGGTGATCTTTTTTGTGACATGATGTGATTTCTTATGAGGTAAGAGTGCAGGAATGCTTTTCCTGCGCTCTTTTTTTACAAAAAAATAATAATTAGGGCCCGGATTGAGGGGGTTCTGAGACTGAATTTAAACTATAAATCGTTTATAATATTAATAACTGTAGTTAAAATTATCGGGAGCCCAAGAGAACATGCCGGTGAACAGAAAACCTTTAAAAAAGAGCATATTGATCTACAGCTCCATATTCTTTATATTCTTGTGCGCCACTATCAGTATTATGACCTATGTCAACTACTCAAGGTCGCTGTATCGTGCTTACGAGCGAAGGATGATCGATGTCATTGAGTATGTGGAGACTCATATTGATATAGAAGATCTGTCAAACTGTGTGGAGAGCGGTGTTGAGTCTGAGACGTACATGGAACTGATGGAATTCATGGACTGTATAATGGATGACTTTGATATACATTTTTTGTATATCGTATATCCTCTGAAGGCAGAAGCTCCTACAGAAATGCGTAATATTCTGTCTGCAGATACCCACGAGGGAAGGATCAATGACCCGGATGGTCTTGTGCTGAACAGCGTGATCGTTGATGCCTACGAACCTAAATACTTGCAGATGTATATTGATGCACTCGATAATGACGAGATTTCTTTTTTCAAGGACTTCAGTGAATGGGGTTATGACTACACAGGGCTTAAACCGCTGATCAATGCAAAAGGTGAGAGGTTTGCTCTGCTGTGTGTAGATGTTGAAGTATCGGAACTTCGCCAGACAATAAAGAATTATATTATCACCAGTATGATCATTATTGTGCTCCTGGGCCTTATTTTTGTAGTAATATTCATTTTATGGGCAAATAAGACGATCACAGAACCCATCAGCAGGTTGGAAAAGAGTGTCGTAGCCTTTGCTTCAAAGGCACATAACCAGAAGGATCCCGATAAACTAACATACGAGGATCCGGGGATCCACACAGAAAATGAAGTAGAATCCCTGTCAAATGCTGTTGCACAGATGTCAGGAGATATGAAGGCCTACGTATACAGTATTCTTGATGCGGAAGGCAAGGTCGAGGATATGAAGAATCAGGTCAGCCGCATGGATATGGTGGCTTACCAGGATGCGCTGACACATGTCAAGAACAAAGCGTGGTATGATAAGACCAGAGTGAGAGTGGATGATGACATAATAAAGGGAAAAGCCAGTTTTGCCATTGTCATGGTGGACCTCAATCAGCTTAAAAAGATAAATGACACCTACGGTCATGAGCGCGGTAACGAGTATATCTTTGGGTCCTGCCATCAGATCTGAATAATATATGACCATTCACCCGTATTCAGGATTGGCGGAGATGAATTTGTAGTACTCTTGGAAAACAGGGACTATGACCACAGGGATCAGCTCCTAAAGCAGCTAAAAACCGCCTTTGAGCTATCGGCAATCGATGATGAGAGAGAGCCATGGGAGCGCTACTCTGCAGCTGTAGGAATGGCTGTTTTTGATCCGGAAAATGATGTTTCCATGGATGATGTATTTAAGCGGGCAGATACGCTGATGTACCAGCATAAGCTTGAGTCCAAGATGGGAAGAGAGTAATGAAAAAGAGAGGACGATATAAGCGCTTTTCTTCGAGGAAAGCCCAGCTTAAGCTCGATGTTCAGAGAGCAGAAAAGCTGTTTCCAAGAAAAGAATTTGATGAATACTGGAGAAAGAATTCTAATGAAGTCTCAGAGGCAGTCTTTGAGGCTTTATTAGATGTGCTGGCAAATGAGCGGATTTATGTTCACGCCAGGACTTCTTTTGGCTATATGCAAAAGCAGGAGCTCCACAAGGGAACTGTGGGGCATTTTTGCGCGACTTTTCCGGAAAAGATAAATGGTGCTGTTTTGAGGGAAATGCTGCCAGAGATTCAGCATGTCATTTACAGCGCGATCCTTGCAAGCGACAACATTCCTGTTGTAGAGTTTGCCGCAGAGAACAGAGAGAAGGTTTCCTCTAAGGTGATAATGACATATCTCAGGGATACCAAGAGAACCAGGGATGTGGTGGATTATGTAAAAAATAACCTCACCGAGCTTGTAGTATTCAATCAGCTTTTGGAGAATCCCCATTATGTCCATGTTGTGGAGCGCCTTAAGAGCACCATGGCCGCAAAACAGCTGCTTCTTGAAAATCTCCAGACTTCAACACCTGATGATTATACGGAGCTGTTTCCTCTGGCCAGGGAGATGAAGAGGCACTTTATACTACATATCGGTCCTACCAATTCCGGAAAGACTTACCAGGCAATGGAAGAACTAAAAGAAGCTAAGAGCGGGATCTATCTTGCGCCGCTGCGTCTTTTAGCATATGAGCAGTATGAAAGAATGAACCGCGAGGGGTGTCCTTGTTCTATGATCACCGGAGAAGAGCAGATCTTCGAGGCCGGCTCTTTTCACCAGTCGTCTACTATCGAGATGCTGAATCTCGAGGATGAGTGGGATATGGCGGTTATTGATGAGGCTCAGATGGCGGCCGACGAGCAGCGCGGCGGCTCCTGGACCAGCGCCATTTTGGGGATAAGGGCTCCTATAGTGCATCTGTGTGCGTCCCCCGATGCGGAGAAGGCACTCATTAAGATGATAGATTCCTGCAAGGACAGCTATGAAGTGCACTATCACGAGAGAAAGACCCCGCTGGTTATGGACGAGACTGCCATTGACTTCAGGTTCCCCGAGGATGTACAAAAGGGAGATGCCCTGATCGTATTTTCCAGGAAGGATGTGCACGGCGTTGCGGCTGAGCTTCAGGCCTATGGCACAAAGTGCAGTATAATATACGGATCCCTCCCCTATGATGTACGCCACAGGGAGGCGGGTAAGTTCGCTGCCGGAGAAACGGATGTGGTTGTCGCCACGGATGCTATCGGAATGGGCATGAATTTACCGATTAGGCGGATTGTCTTTTTGCAGACAATAAAGTTTGACGGTGTAAAAGAAAGGTCCCTGACCGCATCGGAAGTCAAGCAGATAGCCGGCAGAGCCGGAAGATACGGCCTCTATGATACAGGTCTTGTGACTTCATATTATGATTACTGGATGATAGAGAATCTTCTTTCACAGAAGGTTATGCCAATAAAGAAGGCCATGATCAGCATACCGACGGAGTTCCTGGAAAAAGACGGCAAAGTCTCCACTATCCTGGAGCTTTGGAACCAGATTCCGGCGGCGAACTTCTATGATAAAGGGGATATCTCCGAGAAGATAAAAGTGGCCAAGGCCCTTGAGAATATCGGAGACAACAGGGAGCTGATCAGAAAGTTCATAAGAATTCCCGTAAATCCCGATAACAGGGAAATATTCGACATCTTCCTTGATTTCTACAGAGCATTGTATCGAGGAAAAGAGCCATACCTTTACGAAGTCATGGAGCAGTACAGGTGCGAAAACATAAGCGCGGAGGATAAGAGTGCCTTGCAGACACTGGAGACCAGCAGCGCGGTCTATGACATGCTGTATTCCTTCACCAGGTTTTTTGGCGAAGAAGACGATCTAAGGGATATCCTTGAGATAAAGAGATCTATATCAGATAAGATATTTGTCATCCTGGACAAGCAGAAACTCAGCCTCAGAACCTGTCCTAACTGCGGAAAAAGGCTCAAGTGGTCCTATAAGTTCAACATATGTCAGGAGTGCTACAGGAGAGGAAAAGTCGCACATCTGTCAGCTATCAACTAGTTTTTTAGCCCCTCCCCGGGTCACATTAATAACGCTACAAAAAATTCAAATGAGATTAATACTATATCTTGTATTCTGTTTTTTGAGTGAGTACAATATAAAGTATAAAGAAACTATTCATTTGATTCGAATGGGGAGCGGCTATGATTACACAATTTCCAAGAAGAATAATCATCGAAGGTTTCATTTACGAAAAGCAAGAGAATCATGAAGGTGGGGGAGCATACTACGATTCTAAGGACAATCCTTCAGAGATAACCAGCAGATCCGTATGTCTTTATCCCAATGGGGAGCTGACCTACAGGTGGCGCGGAGTTGAGCAGAAGTGGGATAAGAGCTACCGCGTTGTGAGAGAAATAGCAAACTGAATATAAGTGATCAGGAGCCCTGAAGCGATGCTTTGGGGCTTTTTTTGTACTTCAGCCAGAAGTATGTCGATTCGGCGATGCAGCAGCAGACCCATCCCACGGGATAGCCAAGTCCTACTAATAGCGGCGTGTTGTCCACAAATCTGGTGACGGTAAAGAGATATATCTGGCGAATGACCACAAAGGTCGACAGCATGATGATCATCGGCGCCCTGGCGTCTCCGCGGCCCCTGAGCGCTCCTGCAAGGGTGTGGTTTACGCAGTTGAACAGCAAGAAGAACACGTTGGCATGGATAAACAGACTGCCATACTCAATAACGGATTCGTCTGAGGAAAAGAGCCTTATGGCGGGGCGGGCATAGATGAACAGGAAAAGAGCTATGACTCCTGTGGTCAAAACAGCCATCGCTATGGCTATTCCTGTGCCCTGGTCAGCTCTTTTTTTCTTGCCGGCGCCTATATTCTGGCTGACAAAGGTCGTTGCCGCCATGGCCATGCTCTGCATGGGAAGCATGATGAAGGTATCAAGCTTGTTGTAGCTGCTCCATCCGGCCATGCAGCTTGATCCGAAATAATTGATGTAAGACTGGACAAAGACGTTGGAAAAAGCGGTTATTACAGACTGGATACCTGCAGGGAGCCCCACTGCGACAATCATTCTGATGGTATCGATGTCCAGTGAGAGGTCGTGCCATGTGAGCTTATAAATATCATTTGTTTTTGAAAGAAGCCAGAGAATAAGCACGGCAGAGACCATCTGCGAGATAATCGTAGCGTAAGCAACACCCTCAATTCCCATATGGATAACGACAACAAAAAGAAGATCCAGGACAATGTTCAGAAGACTTGTGAGGATCAAAAAGTATAAGGGCCGAAGTGTGTCGCCCACGGCTCTTAAGATCCCGCTTCCCATATTATATATAAGAAGCCCGGTTATACCCAGAAAATAGATCGTGAGATAGATCGTGGCATCATTCATTACGTCATCAGGAGTCGCCATGAATTTTAGCATCGGTTTTATGCCCAGTGTACCGATTATTGTAAACACGATGCAGAATATGAAGGTCACGGACATTGTGGTCTCGATTGCAGTATGGAGCCGGTTAAGCTCTTTT
>JAEEGL013997910.1_pt1 | contig 10092 bp, 7 predicted proteins | sample 9134231 | NCBI WGS metagenome assembly JAEEGL01 (sample SAMN16246548, study PRJNA631951) | gut metagenome | biome: gut microbiome; feature: rumen; material: fiber-attached | host: Bos | place: Iran: Karaj | collected 2018-10 | reverse complement strand
GTTTCCGTGGAAATAAATCTCCAAAAAAAACGTTTCTTTTCTATAATATTTGGTCAGTTTGTCCTTATAACGTCGAAAACCGACCGATCTGATGCGCCGGATGCCTGCCCGGTTTCGTTCATCCCATCCGATGCACTTTAAATTTTTGCCGTCTCTTTATCCCTTCAGGAATGAGATCAGTGTGTCATACATATCTTCTTCAGAAGGAGGACATCCGGGAGCGGAAATCTCAAAAAGCGCCGTGCAGTTTCCGACTCCGACATGTCCCGTCTTCCCCTGAAATCCCTGTCCGATGTGGATAACGTGATCGGGAATCTTCTCGAGGAGCTCCTCAAGGAGTCCATCTTCCTTAAGTCGCTCCAGCACCGGCACCAGTGTTCCGTAGCATGCGCTGCAGGAATCGACTTCCTCGAGCGCGTCCCTGAGGTCCACCGTTTTGCGCGTGAGTTTAAGGTTCTCATCGGGCGCCGGAGTATCAGGGTTCCCGTTTCTGCCAAGCTTGACGATATTTGCTCCCGCAATATCGGTGCTCCCGCAACCAAGCTTCTCCGCGATCCCGATGTAGGGCACTTCACTCACATCATAGCGCAGCAGCTTGCAGACATAGCTGTCGATCAGCACGGGATCGATACCGGCCATAACGCAGTTACATGTGACGGGATTGCCGCCTTCTTCAAAATCGAGGTCACCGCATATGTGATCGACGACGACAAAGTCCTGCCTAACGACCGTGAGCAGCCTCCCGATCGGCTCGTGAAGCCCGAGCGTGTGAAAACGCCTCTTCTCGTCAGCCGGAACCATGCCCTTCATATTCTTGATCGCGCATGTGATTCGGGTCTGGCAGTGTCCCTTCATGACGGGCACTCCGATCATGAAATCAACGTTTTTCGCGCAATCCGCAATCTTCAGTTTGAGTCCGGCGGTCTCTATGTGCGTATATGTGCTCTTCTGCGCATCAACAAAAGGAACACCGTATTTTTCGACGAGCCTGTCATAGCCGCAGACTTCAAAGCACTCCATCGTATCGCCGCCGCAATAACAGCTCTCCATCATGGTTATGTTTTTAAATCCGTGCGCCTGCAGATACTCGATTATCCCGGCGACCACCTCGGGGTGAGTCGTCGCGCCCATCATGGGCGGCGTGGGTGATACGAGATTCGGCTTGATCCCGATCCTCTTATCTCTGTCACCGATAAGTCCGTCAAGTCCCGCGCGCTCAAGAATCTCACGCGTCATCACTGTATAATCGGTTCCAAAAATCTTATATATTTCGTTTTTTTCCAAAGTCATACCTCTTGTTTTCGTTTCTTGCTACTCATAATACTAGTCGGGCTCGTTTTCGTCAAATGGTCCCTAGGGACCATCCGTTGACAGCACGGTTCTTCTAAATGGTCCACAACCCCCGTCCCCTAGGGACCATCCATTGACAGCACGGTTCTTCTCATGTAAAATTGTAATAGGGTTTTATGTATTTGTGTTAATCGTTTTCATCTATAAAATGTATTGAGGTTTCCGTATGGAAGTAAAACGAGTGAATATCAACGATTTGGCTCCCGGCATGCTTATCGCTGATAATGTTTACAATTCTGCGAACCAGCTTATCGTTCCGAGAGATGTCGTTCTCACCGATAAAGCCATTACACGTATGCGCTTCCATTCGATTTCCTCGGCACGTGTTTATTTCAGCGACGAATCATCGGATAATTCTTCCGCCTCCACTCCCCCAAAAGACAACCGGGAGGCTTCTTTCTTTGAGAAACTCCGTGAAACCGACGAATTTGTCGCTTTCAACAAAGACTTCGAAAAATCGATCCCTATTTTCGAAAAAAAACTAAATGCAATGCTCAAAGGGAACTCGGAACCCGATAATGATACGCTTATCGGGATCGTTGATGACATGTTTTATTCATGCAGGACGGGCATTCAGCTTTTTAACCTGCTGCATTGCATGCGTAATTTTGACGATGTTACATTCTCGCATTCCATTAACGTTTCTCTTATATGCGGAGTTCTTGCTACCTGGCTCAACCGCAGCAAGACCGAAGTCGAACTCTTGATGCAGTGCGGGATCTATCATGATATCGGAAAGCTTATGATTCCCAAAGCCGTACTTGACAAGCCCGGAAAACTCTCACCCGAAGAATTCGCTCTCATAAAGACCCACACCACTCAAGGTTACAATATTCTCAAAGAACGTAAGCTTCCCCGCGAAGTAAAGCTCGCCGCAATGATGCACCACGAGCGTTGTGACGGTTCGGGATATCCCATGAGACTTAAGGGTAATCAGATTGAAGAATGTGCAAAGATTCTTGCCATTGCAGACGTATATGAAGCAATGACGAGTCCCCGTATATATCGCAAGGCACTCTGCCCGTTTGAAGTTATACGCCTTTTTGAAATTGACGGTCTGTCGCTTTTCGATCCCGTTTATCTGCTTCCTTTCATGGAAAACATCTCGCAGAGCTATGTAGGTAATATGGTAAAACTCAGCGACGACTCCATAGGTCAGATAATCTTCATCAACAAGCTTTCTTATTCGCGTCCGATAATCAAAATGGCGAACGGGGAATATGTGGATCTTTCAAAAGAATCCGGTCGTTCCATCGTCGCCATCCTGTAATATTTTATTCAACCCTTTTGGGCACTCTTTTTCTTTGTGCGGTCGGTCGAATTGGGTTGTTTTTTCTTGACCGACTTTCGTTCGGTATTGATCTGAGTTTTATCGATTCTGGCGCCGAGTCCGCGAAGCTTAACCTCAAACTGCTCGTACCCTCTCTCAATAAATTCAACGCCTTCAACAACTGTAGTTCCTTCTGCAACCAAGCCCGCTATAACAAGCGCGGCTCCGGCTCTGAGATCCGGAGTTGAGATCGTGGCTCCCGTAAGATTGCTCACGCCGCGGATAACGGCCGAATTACCTTCCACCTTTATCTCCGCTCCCATCTTTGTGAGCTCATCGACATATTTAAATCTGTTTTCAAAAATCGTCTCCGTAACGATACTGGTTCCGTTTCCGAGCGAAAGCAGTGTTGTCATCTGTGGCTGCATGTCCGTCGGGAAACCGGGATATGCCTGCGTCTTAACCTGCGTATATCCGGGGCGATTCTGCGCATTAACGCGCACCATATCGTCCTCTTCTTCAACATCTATACCGATCTCAATAAGCTTGGCCGAAATAGCCTCAAGGTGCTTGGGAATGACATTCTTTATAACCACATCTCCCCGTGTTGCCGCCGCTGCAAGCATAAACGTTCCGGCTTCAATCTGATCGGGAATCACCGTATATGTACTGCCGTGAAGACTCTCCACACCCTTAATCCTTATGACGTCGGTGCCGGCACCCTTTATGTTTGCGCCCATACTGTTAAGGAAGTTCGCAACGTCAACAATATGCGGCTCCCTCGCACAGTTCTCTATAATAGTCTGTCCCTCCGCAAGAACCGCGCCAAGCATAACATTTATGGTTGCCCCCACAGAAACAAGGTCGAAATATATGTGGCTTCCGTGAAGGCTCCCGGCAGAAGCGTTTATCATACCGTGTGAAATCTCAACATTTGCTCCGAGAGCGTTGAAACCCTTGATATGCTGCTCGATCGGTCTGCTCCCGATGTTGCATCCACCGGGGAGCGGAACATTGGCCTTCTTCTGCTTTCCGAGAAGCGCTCCTAGAAGGTAGTAGGAACCTCTCATACGTCTCATGTTCTCATTATCGATGAGACAAGTGGTAAGAGATCCCGAGATCTTAACCGTGTGCCTATCGATCCTGTCGACCTCGGCACCTGCTTCTTCTATCGCGTCAAGTAAAACGTTTATATCCCAAACATCGGGCAGATTCTCAATAGTAACGGACTCGTCAGTCATAACAGCTGCTGCCACTATGCCGAGTGCAGCATTTTTTGCGCCGTTGATCACAACCTCTCCCGCAAGCGGTTGTCCTCCCCTGATGATATATTGTTCCATTGGTCACCTCGTTTAGGCAAGCGATCATTCGCTCCCTTTTCTGACCTGACACCGGTATAACACAGTTACTTGTGTCGGTCTGCTCCGTTATCGAACAGATTGTGTCTATTCTGTGTCAAAAACAGAGTTTTTTTCATTATAACATAATTTCAAGGTTTGTAAACACTTCTGTTTCAGCCCCTGATTTTAATGCTTTCCGATACAATAGATATTCGTCAATTTTTACTTTCGGGAAAATTGAACCGATTGAAATTTCCATTTCTTTGTCATATAATCTTTTTGTCCGAAGCTGGGATCGACATTAAATATTTTAAAGAAAATGTCGAAATACAATTCGATTGCAAAAGATCGTTTCAGCAGGAATTACGAAAAGAGGTTTCAATGGGCGCATTTATAGATATAAAATCAGTCACGGGAAGTGACTACAGAGCTGTTAAACAGGATCTGAAATTCCGCACCGGGAAGTTTCTCTGGCGTGTGGTTTTTAATATTGCGCTCAATCCCGCAACTGTCAACAACCAGAATCTGACCGTCTATTCTTCGACCAATCAACCCGTTGATACGGTCATCAGCTACAATGCCGAACTCAACACCATCGAGATTGAGCCCAAGGAGGCCTATGCCGCCGGTGAAACATATACATTAAACGTGTCTACAAATGTAGAATCCCGTGGAGGGCAACGCCTTAAAAACGAGATCAATATTGAATTTATGGTTTGAAACCCTTATCTTTCATCCGGGACGTGTACCCGCGCCGGAAATACCTTGTCTTTCACCCTCGGATGTGCATCCGTGCCGTAAATATCGTGTCTTTCATCCACGGATGTGTATCCGCACCGGAAGTACCGAATTGAGTTCCCTGTAATCACGCAGCAACGCATTTATTGAGCTCTTGGAGTCCGTCAATATGATTCCGAGCTTTCGACCGTATTTCTCACTGATCCTCAAAATACTTTCGACCGCATTTCCGTTAAGCGAACCCGCTCCCTCTATCACAAGGTGTCTTCCCAAAAGCATCGGAACCTTGCTTTCGAGATCCATCTTATTGATCTTCTCGGCTGACGAAAGGTTGCAAGATGACTTCAAAATCAGTCCCTTCATATTTTCTATCTTCGCGATTCCTTTGATCATCTCCAAAACTTCGTTTCTGTCGTCCCCGGTGATTGCAATGCCCGAAACGATCACCTGCGGATTGAGAAGTATCTCAAATGCCTTCACGAGCTGATCCCTGATATCGTTTTTTATTTCCTTGTTTCCGAAATAGTCACGAAGTTCGCTTTCGTTTTCCCTGAGAAATCTTGAAAGTCGGCTGTTGAGGGGAATCTCATCCTGCTTCTTTTCGGAAACCTCAACCGAAACGATCTCTTCCGCGAAAGAATCATTCGCGGTAATTTTTTCCTCGTCCTGCTCCTCTTCCGTGTACTCTGCTTCCGCGGTTTCTTCCTCGACCGCTTCCTCTTCCGTGGGCTCGCTCAGTGCGGTTCCTTCCTCGGTCGCTTCCTCTTCCGTGGGCTCGCTCAGTGCGGTTCCTTCCTCGGTCGCTTCCTCTTCCGTGGGCTCGCTCAGTGCGGTTCCTTCCTCGGTCGCTTCCTCTTCCGAAGGCTCGCCCAGTACGGTTCCTTCCTCGGTCGCTTCCTCTTCCGAAGGCTCGCTCAGTACGGTTCCTTCCTCGGTCGCTTCCTCAACTGCCGCTTCCTCCGCCTCTGCGAGTTTCTCTCTTGTCTGAGAGTACGTCTCGGTCTCGGTGGGTTTCTCGTCAAATTCTTCTTCGAGCTCCATTTCCTCCTCTATGATCGGTCCCTCCGGCTGCTCGATTCCTTCTTCACGAAGCAGTTGCATCAAAAGAAGGTCGTCCTTGTCGTACTTCGGATGTACCTCTTTCTGCTCGTCCGTCCCGGCTGCCGCATGCTCTTCTGCGGACGCCTGTGTTCGCGCTGACAATTCTTTTTCTTCCGTCTCATCCTCACTCGCGAACGATGATTCTTCACTTTGATCCGCCGTGAATTCGGTTATATCCGGGTCTGCGGCATTATGTTTCGCAAACGCCGCTTCAACGGCGCGTGCATTTTTCTCCGCCATCTTCTCTTTTCTGGCTCTCTCGGCGGCTTCTTTTGCTGCTTTTTCCTTCTCTATGGCTTCACGCGTGCCTTCCTTCTCGTAGTATTCCTTCAGCTTCTTTGCCTGATTTACATATTCGCCTTCACCAAAAAAGACGATCAGATCCTCACACTCGGTAATACACTTTTCAACATCGCCCGATTTATGATAAAGTTTTGCCAGCTCAAACGCCCAAGCCTCGATATATTCCTTCTTTTTAAGCTTTTCGAGCGTGGGGATCAGTTCTTTATAAGGCTTGCCTTCAAGTTTATCGATATTGTACCTGAAAATAAGTCCGTAAAAATCATTCTTATCTATTTTTAAATATTCACGCAGATATTTCTCGGCTTCGGTTGGACGCTTAAGCCTGAGCGCAAGATTGATCAGCTGCATAACGATATTGCGGTTTGCCACTCTGTCATGCAGTTCAAGGAAGCATTCCCGCGCCTTAAGAAGCATTCCGTTCCTCAAAAAAAGCGACGCAATGCCCCCAAGGTCTTCTATATTTTTAACCTTCTTAAAGTCAACCGTTTCGGCAAGTTCGATCGCCTTCTCATCCTGTCCTTTTGAAATGAGGTCCTTTATCTGTCCAATCTTAACGATAAATTTGTATTTCTCCATGACCTGTCCCCTTGAAGTCAATTTTTCCTAAAAAGCGCTGCTTGTAACCCCGACGCCCCAAATCACCGGATCAATCTTTTCCGGATCCCGCGCATCTCTTGTAAAGATCCTCAATTGTCTCCGTCGCGAGAAGCTCTTCCCGGGTTCCGAACGCCGCAATCTTACCCTCGTCCATAATGCAGATGTGCGTCGCGAGTTCCTTGATCTCATCCAGATAATGACCGACATATATGACCGCCTTACCCTTGTCTCTGAGTCCGGCGATCGCGTTTTGCACCATCCTTCCGGAATCGATGTCAATCCCTGCAGTCGGCTCGTCGAGCACGATAAGCTCGGGATCATGCAGAAGCGCGACGCCTATGTTAAGTCGCCTCTTCATTCCTCCCGAATAATTGACTACCTTCTTTTTTAACATTTCTCCGTCGAAATTAATATCTTCACAGACCTTCCGGATCCTTTCCTTAAGCTCTCCTCCGGGCACGCCGCTGCTTTTTCCCCAGAATCTCATGTTGTCAAGTCCGGAAAGCTGTTCATAAAGAGCAATATCCTGCGGAACAAATCCGAGCTTGGCGCGAATAACCGCGGGATGTGCAACAATATCCTCTCCGTCCCATGTGATGCTTCCGCTGTCAGGTTTGATAAGTGTGGCTATCATGGACATGAGCGTTGATTTCCCCGCTCCGTTTCGACCGATCACACCGAGAAGCTGACCTCTCTCAACCCTAAGGGATACTCCGTCGACGGCCGCTCGTCCTTTATACGTTTTTTTCAGATCTTTTATCTCAAGCATCTTTCTCTCTCTGTTCTTCCTCTGTCTCTGATTCTTTATTTGTCCTTGTAAAATTCCATCGTCTCCATGAGTTCTTCGGGGAGCGCACCGATCTTGTTTTCAAGCGCCTTATACCTAAGTTCAAGTTCATGAACCTTCTTGTTTCGCTCGCGTTCAAATCTTGCAAAGGCTTCTTCGTAGATAGGCTGCTTTTCCACCTGTCTTCTGATGTCCACCTTAAAAGGACAATATGTCGCCAGCATTTCGCGCGCAACCTTGTTAAGCTTAACCGCTCCGGCAGCTTCGGATTTAATCCACACCTCGTAATCGAGTGTAAATATCTCCCTAAGGTTATTTCTGCCCCTCTGAATCTGAAGCTTGACCTTTTCCTTTCGTTCATCGGACAGCTCTCTGTTCTTTTTGAAAAACTGAATATAATCGGCATATTCGGATGTCAGCGAATGAACCTGAATGTTGTTCCAGGAAGGACCCTGTATGGTTTTACACAATGCCCATCTGAACTGTCCGAATGCCTTGACGAGCATATCCTTCATGGAAGTGAACGTGATCGCCGGCAGAAGGAATCTGCCTTCGGTATCTCTCTTCCTTCCCGTAATCTCTTGCCACATAATGCAGTTTCGACCCACCGTGGGCAAAAGGATGAACACAGGGTAAACCTGCTTCATTCTGTATTCTTTTTCAATTCCTCTGTTCTCATCCACAAACAGCGATTCTCTGTAGAAAACGGAATAATCTATATTAAGCAGCTCTTTGACGCTCTCATTGACCTTAACCGCGTCACAATACGCATCTTCTATCGAGGAAAGCATCATTCCGGAATACAGGATCGGAACAAATGTCGAGAGCGAACCGTTGACAACCCTGATTCCGTGGGCGAATATCTCCTTGATCTCGTAGTGAAGCTTCTTTGCGCCGTTGTCCATCATGCTTTTTATCTCGGCGTCGTTTATCTTGCCCTGCTTCTTCAAGTCACGCAGCACTTCGGCAAAATCCAGACCCATTTCATTTCGCGACGGTTCTTCTTCGCCGTTATATATGCGGGTAAGCCACTCCCTGACGGTATAAACCCTACAGGGCCCTTCGCCGTCAACATGCTTTATAGATACAAGTCCGGCAAGTTCTTCCTCAGACAGAAGCTTTTCGTCTATAAACCCGAAGTCTAAGAACAGATCGACCGCAAGGGGTACTTTCGCCGTTCTGAATGAAGCCGTCAAAACCTCCTCATAAAGGTCATAGTACTTCTCGGCAAGGCTTCGGCGAAGCTTTCTCATTTCGTCATCGGTAGATTCCCTATCAGGCGCATTCAGAAATCTGTCGATCAAACCTCTCAGATCATTTTTAAGCTCAAGTCCTATTCCGCCGAAAGACGTAATCTTTTCAAAGGAGCCCTTAAGCTCCGATACCGCTCTCGCCACGTCCTGCGACTGCATATTGGCATCTGCCGTTCCGCTGCCGTCTGCCGAAAAATCTTTTCCGGTCTTAAATTCGGCAACAAGATCCGAAAGACGTCTCCCCTCAAACCTGTGCGCAGAAAGGACCTCGCTGTCAAAAGCATGTCCCGCGTCTTCACAGATTGCGGCAAGGGAATCCAAAAGCGATATGGCGCCTTCGACATTCTTTCCTTTTTTTCGGAGTGTCGAAGCCGCGGAAAGAATCCCCTGTGCCAGTCCGTTAGCCGCATCCGTGCGACCGAGGACCGAAAAGCAATACTCGGAAAGATCCGAAAGAAGGTCGCAAAGGCTGACCTCCGTGCTTATCATTTCCGTAAGGACCTCAAGAGTGAGCAGCTCACTCGATGAATAAAATCCTTTAATTCCTTCATAGGGAATTTTTGAATATTCGAGAAGGACTTCCATCCTGTTTTCATGTACCTCGTTCTCCGGCTCAAAAGGTTCGAGAGAAACAAGACCCGGAACGACCGGCAATTTCATGCCCGAACCGAGTGTCATGTACCCCGAATATGCTTTTGTAACCACATCATGAAGCGTTGTAGCAAGAACACGAATTCTTTCGTATCGTTTATAGAGCTCTGCCAAAAATCTGGAATGGGAAAAGACGGTAACTCCGCAATAATCCTTATTTGAGCCGAGCACCGAACGGATCGCGTTGACATCCTGTGCAGAAAAAACATAGGCCGTAACGTCTTCCGTTGCCTCGCATGAATATTTAACCCCGTCCGCCGCTCCCGGAAGCTCCCCGAGAAGCGCGCCCACTCCCAGGCAAAGAGAGAATCCGCTGTTTCCGACACGGACCTTACCTTTCAGTATGAGGCAAAAAATGCCGGACGGATCCGATTCTCTGAAAAGAATGTCTCCCGAAGAAAATTTGTTGGTCTGATTAATCTTCATGTATAATAGCTCCTGTTTGGAATCCTTCCGACACAAAAACAATGCCGAATCGGTCCTCTGTTGCTTTTTTGTGTCAAATACAGCATTCATTATACCTCAAATCCCATGAAAACACAAAGAAAAGACAAAGCGCCGTACCATGATTTTCATCATGATACGGTGCTTTTTTCTTGACATGCTGCCGTAGCGTGGTTTATACTTCTTTTCGTCGCGCAGCCGGGGAGTCAGCGGTGCCCTTTACCTGCAATCCGCTATAGCAGGGGTGATGTCCGGCCT
>JAEEGL012511091.1_pt1 | contig 10092 bp, 11 predicted proteins | sample 9134231 | NCBI WGS metagenome assembly JAEEGL01 (sample SAMN16246548, study PRJNA631951) | gut metagenome | biome: gut microbiome; feature: rumen; material: fiber-attached | host: Bos | place: Iran: Karaj | collected 2018-10 | reverse complement strand
TCCGCTTCATGCGCCGAAGGCGCTCATCATTCGGCGAAGCCGTTCATCATGCGCGAAAGCGCTCATCATGTGCCGCGCAAGCGGAACTCATCATTTGCCGACTGTCCTTAAGAACAGTCGGCATAAGATCCGGGTTTTTTATATGTCCTCTTTTTCTTCAAAAAAAGGCTTTTTCGGTCTTCTCGGTATGCGCTTCAACGGGTCGTATATGAATTTCGAACACTTTGACGAGCATGAAACTATACCGCGTTTGCTGCAAAGCATCTTATCCGGTTCATACGTCGGAGCAGCGAATTCACAGTAAAGACAGAGTTTTTCGTATTCGGGCTGCATAATATCACCTGCTTTCGGCAATATGATATCACGGTTTGACGTGATTGTCAAGACGTTAACCGAAAAATAAAGGGTATAACGCGTAACAAAGGCAAAACGAGAAAACGCTTTGAACCGCTTTGCCGATAACGTAATATTTGATTCTGAGCCCAGCGCTTTCCGCTTCGGTTTTGACCTGCGACATTATGCAGACTCCCGAAAAAGAGCAAAGAGCGCACAAAAGAGAAGCGGTCAGCCGCAGCGGCGCTCCGATCGAGCACAAAGCCGCGGCGCCGGAGGTTATCTCAAATACGGAACATATCGCCGCTCCGGCGGCCTGATCCGGTATCAGACCCGATATTATCCGGGCGATCACGGAGAACACGATCACGGAGCCGCAAACGGCAACCGCCGACGCCGCGCTCTTTTTAACGGCGCCCGAAAACGAAATATTACCGTAAAACGCTTTTTCAGACTGCATTTTGCCGTTTCTTTTTCTAATGAGAAATCCCCACAGAAAAGATGAAAAAAGAACGCACAGATAACAGAACAGACCCGTACCGGCAGAGCCGACCAGATCGCCGATATATCCGATCATAAAAGCCGGCGTGGGATTATTTGTATACGATATGATCCGTTCGGCTTCGTCTTTACAGATCGTTTTCGCATTGTAAAGCTCGGACGCGGCGTAAGCTCCCGTCGGAAAACCGCCGACCGCGCCGAGCAGAACTACCCCGACGCCGGCGGACGATATACCGAATATCCTGCCGGCGGCAGCTCCGGCAAGCCTTCCGGCAAAGCCGAGCGCTCCCGATCCGATGAGCAGACTCGCCGCTACGGAAAACGGAAAAACGGAAACGAGTATAACGTCGCGGCATATGATCAGCCCTTCCGCCGCGCCCTGCTTCGCCTGCTCCGAAAAGACGATAAGAGACGCGGCGAAAACGGTTGAGAGCAGAGAAAAGGCAAACGTTATCAGACCGTTATTTTTGTTTTTGACAGAACCGTTCATATTTCGGACCTCCCGTAAATAATATTTAGCAGAAACAAAAATTATAACGGAGGAGCGAAATGAAAGAGCCGAGAAGCAAAAAAAGCGTTTTTGATTTTCCGGTCGATACTTTTGAAAAAATGCCGGGCGTCTATATTTACGGTATAAGCGAACTGCTTATAGACGGCAGAGCGGAGCTGTACGATTATTCGGACGGATGCGTGATCTTCGATCTGTTTTACAGAGGACTGAAGCTGAAGATCGAAGGCTCAGGGCTGACGATGCGGTGCGCAGGCAAAAACGTGAGCGAAATAACGGGAAAAATATACAGCGTATCGTACGTAAGAGGCGGTTTCCGTAATGAAGATAACTGAATACTTCGCAGGCTACGTGATATGCACCGCAAAAAATAATAAAATACGCGCCGTCAACCTGATGAACAGGCGCGGAATCGGTTATTACGGCTTGTATGAAAAAGACGGCGCCGTCACTTTCAGGATACGGAGAAGAGACGCGAAAAGAAACCCCGATCTGATATCTCTTTGCGATAATACGCTCGATTTGGGGTTTTCGGTTTTTCTCCGCAAACGGATGCGACGCCTCGGATTGATCGTCGGATTTCTGATATTTGCCCTGGTTTTGTTCATATCGGGTCTTTTCGTCTGGGACGTAACGCTTACGACCGGCGGAAACGAAAACGCCGAAAGAATAATGAACGTTCTTAAAGAAAACGGTTTGAAACCCGGAGCGGTGAAATCAAATATCGACAAAAGAAAACTTGAAAACACGGTGATGCTTTCGTGTCCCGACGTGTCGTTCATATCGGTCAACATGACCGGCAACACCGTTTCCGTCCGCACAGACGAACGCGTTATCAAAGAACGTGAAGAAAACGGCGGTCCGTGCGATCTCACGGCGGGTGAGGACGGATATGTTTTGCGGTTTGAAACGTACAAGGGGCAGGCGGTATGCGAAGCCGGAAAAGCCGTTAAGCGGGGAGACGTTCTGATCTCCGGACTCGTTGAAACGAAGCATCACGGTTATGAGACGGTCCGCTCGAGCGGAAAGGTGTTCGCCGTGGTAAAGCGCAGTTACCTCGTTAAGACAAGCGCCGAATATAAAGAAAAATACTATACGGGAAACGAATACGAAACTGTGGACGTGAGCGTTTTTTCGAACGATTTCAACGTGAAAAGAGACGAGCACGGGGAATACTGCGACGTGTTCGAAACGACCGGTCAGCTGTCGGTACGGGGACTCGTATATCTTCCGGTATACGTGAAAAAGACCGTTTTCAGAGAATACGCGTATATGACCGTAAAGAGAAACGAAGAACAGATAAAAGAAGAGCTGAAACGACTGTCGAAAGAACAGTTCGCCATCGTGACCGAAGGGTGCGAGGTACGGTCGTCGACGGAGACGGTATATGAAAAAAACGGCGTTTATTACCTTTACTGCGACGTCTGGTGCGTTGCCGATATCGCCAAAGAAACGCCGATACGTACAATTATTGAAGAAAATCGGAAATAAAATCCGAATTTGCTCTTGAAAAATCATTTTATATGTGATATTATATAAAATAAGATAATTATAAAATTAAAATCCGGAAGGTTATATGATCCAGAAAACGATTACGACAGATACGCCGGATCAGGCGTCAAAGATATTCGGCGTTTATAACTGCTACGCCGAACGTATAGAGCAGGCTTTTGCCGTGAACGTGTCGTGCAAAGATTCGGATACGGGCATCGGAGCGGTCATAGCGGTATCGGGCGAAGACGCCGATTCCGTCGGTAAGGCTTACAACGCTCTCGCTTCGCTCAAACGCATCGCTAAACTGAACGACGACATTACCGATCAGAACGTCGATTACGTCATATCTATGGTGTCCGACGGCAACACGGACGAGCTTTCTTCTTACGACGACGAATGTATCTGCATCACGACGCGCGGCAAACCGATAAAAGCCAAAACGGTCGGTCAGAAGAAATACGTCGACGCGATAAAGAAAAACACGGTTGTTCTCGGTATAGGTCCGGCGGGTACCGGCAAAACGTTTTTGGCTGTAGCGATGGCGACGAAAGCGCTTCGCGCAAAAGAGATAAACAGAATAATACTAACGCGTCCCGCCGTCGAAGCCGGCGAGAAACTCGGATTTCTGCCGGGCGATCTGCAGAATAAGATCGATCCGTATCTGCGCCCGCTTTACGACGCTCTCTACGAAATGCTCGGCGCCGAGACTTATCAGAAATACGTCGAACGCGGTACGATAGAGATCGCGCCGCTCGCTTATATGCGCGGCAGAACTCTCGACGATTCTTTCATAATCCTCGACGAGGCGCAGAATACGACCCCCGAGCAGATGAAGATGTTTTTAACGCGTCTCGGCTTCAATTCAAAAGCGATAGTTACGGGCGATATAACGCAGACGGACTTGCCATCCGGAAAAAAGAGCGGTCTTGTCGAAGCCGTAAAGATACTCGACGGAATAGACGACATAGCGGTGCATCGCTTTACCGAAAAAGACGTAGTGCGTCACAGACTCGTTCAGAAAATAATCCTTGCGTATGAAAAATACGAACGCAAACTCTCCGAAAAAAACGATAAACCGAAAGCAAAAAGATATATAAAGCGGGATAACTGATATGAAACACAGAATTTACGTAAAAAATGAACAAAAGGAAGTCGCGTATACTCCGGCAATGAGATCGTATATAGTCAGCGCGATCACGAAAACGCTGAAATACGAGCAGTTCGAAGATCCGTGCGAGGTATCCGTGACGCTTACGAACGACGAAGGCATAAGAAAACTCAACAAAGAATACAGAGATAAAGATAAAGAGACGGACGTTCTTTCGTTCCCGCTGATCGACGGAGAATATTCCGAAGAAGATATGATCGACGGATATCTGCCGCTCGGAGATATCGTCATATCTCTGGAACGCTGCAGAGAACAGGCGGAAAACATCGGTCACAGCTTAAACGAAGAGGCGGCGTTTTTATGCGTGCACTCAACTCTTCATCTGCTCGGCTACGACCACGAAACGGGTGAAGAAGACGAAAAAGAAATGTTCGATCATCAAAAAGCCGTAATGAAGCTCGTAAGGGGAGAAAAAGATGAGTGAGAATACAAAGTGCGGATTCGTCGCGATAATAGGCAGACCGAACGTCGGCAAATCGACGCTTCTTAACTGTATGCTTGGCGAGAAGATAGCGATAGTATCGAAAAAACCGCAGACGACGAGAACGGCGATAAACGGCATACTTACGAGAGACGGCGTGCAGTACGTATTCATCGACACGCCGGGAGTTCACAAACCGAAAAACAGACTCGGTGATTTTATGGTAAAAGCGGCTTATTCTTCGATCTCGGGCGCCGACGCGATACTGTTCGTCACCGAATCCGGAAGCAAGCCGTCGGATACGGAGCTTAAGCTCGTTCAGAGATTCAAAAAGCTTGAGATCCCCGTATATCTCATAATCAACAAGATCGACGCGGTAAATAAGGAAAAACTCGGTCAGACGATACTCGACTATTCGCCGCTGATGGAATTCGCCGACGTGATACCGGTGTCCGCTTTGAAAAACGACGGAGTCGATATAATTCTGAACGAGATCAAAAACGATTTTTCCGAGGGCGGATTCTATTTTCCGGAGGATATGCTGACGGATCAACCGGAGAGAACGATTGTTTCCGAAGTCATCAGAGAAAAGATACTTCGCTTAACCGACGAAGAGATCCCTCACGGCGTTGCAGTCGTGATAGAAGAATTCACCGAAAAGAAAGATCTTATCTCCGTACGCGCCGAGATATTCTGCGAAAAGCAGAGCCATAAAGGCATAATCATCGGCAAAAACGGCGAAATGCTGAAAAAGATCGGCATGTACGCAAGAGAAGACCTCGAATCGTTTTTCGGCTGCCGCTTTTTCCTCGATCTTTGGGTCAAGGTCAAAAAGAACTGGCGCGACAGCGTAGCGGCGGCGAAGAATTTCGGTTACGACGATAAATGATATGATAGTAAAAGTAGAAGGCTTCGTCGCGAATACGACCGACTGCGGCGAATCCGATAAGATGCTCACGCTGATAACGCGCAGATACGGTAAGCTTTCCGTTTACGCGCGTGGAAGCAGAAAGCTCACGAGCAAATTCATGACCGCGTCGCTCAAATTCAGCTACGGCGATTACGTAATAACAAAAACGGAAAAAAGCTGCATCCTGAACGAGGCGAGTACGAAAATGACGTTTTTCGGATTGCAGAGAGACGTCGAATCTCTTGCTCTGGCTGACTATATCGCCGAGGTGACCGCTGACGTCATAATGCCGGAGGAGCCGGAGGATCAGATACTTGAACTCGCGCTCAACAGCATATATCTTCTATCGCAGCAGAAAAAGCCGCCGAAAACCGTAAAGACCGCGTTTGAAACGAGACTTATGTCGTATCTCGGACTTTTTCCGCATCTCGACTGCTGCCAAAAATGCGGTAAAAACGAAGACGGGACGTATTATCTCGATATTATGGACGGCACTGTGACCTGCTCGAAATGCGCGGAGAAAAGCGCGGCGGAAGCGCCCGTAGCGCAGGAAGAAGGCCGGGCGTATATCGTGGCGGTACTGTCGAAGGAAGCGAAGGATTTTATGAAGCGCACCGCGGAATGCGAAAAAACGAAGATCTTCGCAAATCCGCCGGATACAATATTGAGACAGATATGCGCGGCGTCCGAAAAATATCTCGTGAACCAGCTTGAAAAAAACTATAAAACGCTTGATTTCTATAAGGAGATCGCAGACTGATAAAAAATGAACGAAACAGACAGATTTATAAAAGCGAGAAAAACGCTTGAATTCGAAAAAATACTTCGGATGCTTGCCGAATGCGCGACGACGGAAGGAGCGAAAGAAGAAGCTCTTTCGGCGGCTCCGTATACGGATAAGAAAAAGATAACGGAGCTTCAGACGGAAACGGACGACGCGAGAAGGCTGTTCATATCGAAAGGCGAACCCTCGTTCGGTCAGATAAAGAACGTTCTACCGCTGATAGAACGCGCAGATAAAGGCGCCGTACTGTCGGCTGCCGAAATACTCGAATGCGCAAACGTGCTCCGGACCACGAGAGGCGTATCCGATTATTTCAAGACCGAAAGAAAATACGAGACTTCGCTCGACGCGGTATTCGAGCGCCTCATACCGGACAGAACGCTCGAACGCGCGATATACGCGGCGATCATAAGCGCCGATATGATAGCAGACGACGCAAGCCCGGCTCTTTCGGATATCAGAAGAAAAATAAGAAACGCGAACAACAGGATAAGAGAAACGCTTCAGAAATACATTACAGGCGACGCGTACGCCAAATACCTGCAGGAGAATATTATAACTCTGCGCAACGGCAGATACGTCATTCCCGTAAAGCAGGAATACAGAAACGAGATCAAAGGTCTCGTGCACGATACGTCGTCGTCAGGCGCCACGCTTTTTATCGAGCCTATGGCGGCGGTCGAGGCGAACAACGAACTGAAGGTGCTCGAACGCGCCGAGCAGGAAGAGATCGAACGTATCCTTTCCGATTTTTCCGCGCGCATTTCGGAGCGGTCAGAAGTGCTGAAGCTCGATTACTACAACCTTATATATTTGTCTTACGCGTTTGCAAGAGGAAAGCTCGCCGTAAGACTGAACGCTTTCATGCCCGAATATACGGAAAAACGGGAGATAGAGCTTATAAACGCCCGTCACCCGCTGCTCGATCCGGCAAAAGCGGTGCCGATAACCGTAAGGCTCGGCGGTGAATTCGATACGCTCGTAATAACCGGACCGAATACCGGCGGCAAGACAGTCACGGAAAAAACGATAGGTCTGCTTGTCATGATGGCCCAGACGGGACTGCAGATCCCCGCCGCCGAAGGCAGTAAACTGTGCGTTTTCGACGGGATATCGGCTGATATCGGTGACGAACAGTCGATAGAGCAGTCACTTTCCACGTTCTCCGCGCATATGGTGAATATAGTGGAAATACTGAACGACGTAACGTCTGAAACCCTCGTTCTGTTCGACGAGCTCGGGGCTGGCACCGATCCGGTCGAAGGCGCGGCTCTCGCCGTGGCGATACTCGAAGCGGTAAGAGAAGCGGGCGCTTTATGCGCCGCGACAACGCACTACGCCGAGCTGAAAGCGTACGCGATAGAAACGCCCGGAGTTATGAACGCGTCGTGTGAATTCGATATAGAAACCCTCAAACCGACGTACAGACTCATCATCGGGGCGCCCGGAAGATCCAACGCTTTCGCGATCGCGTCGAAGCTCGGACTTCCCGAGCGCATAATCGAACGCGCTTCGGCTTCGGTAAACCGCGAAAACAAACGCTTTGAAGACGTTATAACCAAGCTCGACGAGCAGAGAAACGAGATGACCGCGGCAAGGATGGCTGCCGAGGAAATGAAAGCGGAGCTTGAACGGTACAAAGCCGAATCGGAAGATGCGATCAGAAAGAACGTTGAAAGATCCGAAGCGGAGCTTGCAAAAGCGCAGGAGATCGCGAGAAAGACGGTCGAGTCGGCAAGAGCGTCAGCGGAATTCATATACGCGGAGCTTGATAAAGCCAAAAAACAGAAAACGAAAGAAGAGCGCGCGAAAGCTCTTGAAGAATCGCGGGCGGCTGTCAGAGCGAAGCTCGAAGAATACGACGATATCGAAAAAGAACCGGAAGACGACGGTTACGTTCTGCCGAGAATGCCGCGCGTCGGAGAGACGGTGTATCTGCGCAATCTCAAAACGAACGCCGTCGTTAATACCGAACCGGACAAAAACGGTATGCTGAACGTGAGCGCCGGCGCGATGAAGATCAAAGTCAGACTCACGGATATAAGGATCGGCGAAGAGTATACGGCGAAAAGAGCGCCGAAGAAAAAAGAGGTCAAAAAAGTCCCCGATTTCACGCCCTCCGCGGTAAGATCCGAAATAGATCTCCGCGGCAAGAACGGAGAAGAAGCGTGGCACGACGTTGATCTCTATCTCGATTCGGCAAGAAGAGCAAATCTCGGTCAGGTCACGCTGATCCACGGTAAAGGAACGGGAAGACTTCGCGAAATACTGAGAGACAGACTGAGACGCGACAGCCGCGTAAGCGCTTTCCGCGAGGGAAGCTGGGGCGAAGGAGACGCCGGCGTTACGGTAGTAACACTTAAATAACATTAAATTAAAATATATAATCAAAAATTGTTAAAAAAACTGATAGGATTAACCGATCATAAGTTCTATATTTTATATAACAATACTTTTGCGGGAGGATATAAACAAATGGCGGTCGCAAAATTTTACGATGAGATCGACGGCATACTCGATTCGATGACGGAGTATCTCGGTCTTCAGGATGACGACGACTATTACGACGATATTTTCGGCGAAGATGAAGAAGACGATGATGACGACGATTATATAGACGACGTGGTCTGCACGCGCGACGACGTTGAAAAATGCGGTGTGATACTCGAAAAATTTATCGACGAGCTGGTCGATATATCAGCCGATCCGCACGACGAACAGATAATGAAAGCCGTTGAGAAGACTGTCAAAAAGCTCAATAAACTGAACGAAGCGTGCGAATGCGAGCTTCTCGATTCGACGATAAGCGACGATATATGCGAGTTCATACATAACGCGGCGGTCGAAGCGGGGCTTTCGGATATTCCGGAAAACGTCTGCGACGAATGGAGAGAATTCTGATGGAAAAGACCGGAATGAGACTCGGCGCGCAGCTCTATACCGTACGCGAGTATATGAAAACGCGGGAAGACTTTAAGAATACCATGAGAAAGACCGCTGCGATCGGATACGGATGCGTTCAGGTATCCGGCGCGGCGGACGCTCCTGCCGAGACCGTCAAAGAGATGAGAGACGAAACGGGTATGGACGTGATCATAACTCATTCTCCGGCAGACCGCATCCTTCACGATACGGACAGGCTGATAGAAGAGCATATCTCGTACGGCGCGAAGGCGATCGGCATCGGTTCCATAGGCGCGTACAGTCACGATCCGGACGGATATAAACGCTTCTGCTCGGATTTTGCCGCGGCGGCTGAAAAGATCAGAAGCGCGGGTCTCGTATTCAGTTACCACAATCACAGATTTGAATTTGAAAAATACGGCGATAAAACGGGTATCGAGATATTACTTGAAAATTCCGATCCCGAAGCGCTGAAAATGACGTTCGACACGTACTGGGCTGTCGCGGGCGGAGTCGATCCGTGCAAATTCATACGCGATCATAAAGACCGTATCTTCTGCACGCATCTGAAGGATATGACCGTCAAGGACGATAAACAGACGATGATCGAGGTCGGCGACGGCAATATGAATTTCGAAGCGATACTGCAAACGTGCTGCGAATGCGGTATCAAGTATCATTTCGTCGAGCAGGATATCGTTACGATGAACGCTTTCGATTCGCTTCGGCGAAGCTATCGCAACCTTACGGAGATGTATTTCGGATGAAGAATTTCACGCTTTCGGCTTTTGCGGACGAGTATTCGCCCGACGTGACGTTACAGATAAAAGCGCTCGCGGAAAACGGGATAGATCTTATAGAACCGCGCGGAGTTTTCGGCAAGAACATTTCCGAACTGACCGAAAAGGAAGCCGAAAGGCTTGCGTCGATGCTTGACGAAGCCGGTATCGGAATTTCCGCGATCGGATCGCCCGCCGGAAAAGCGACCTTTGAAAACATAGACGAGCATCTTGCGGTTTATGAAAATATAATCCGCATATCAAAAATACTCGGCGCAAAACGCATACGC
>JAEEGL011847315.1_pt1 | contig 10092 bp, 9 predicted proteins | sample 9134231 | NCBI WGS metagenome assembly JAEEGL01 (sample SAMN16246548, study PRJNA631951) | gut metagenome | biome: gut microbiome; feature: rumen; material: fiber-attached | host: Bos | place: Iran: Karaj | collected 2018-10 | reverse complement strand
GTGAACCCCGTACTTCCCGGTATACTCACCCTTTTTCTCCGCCACCAGATCAACCTGTATGCCTTCTTCTCTAAGACGCATCACAGGGCACCACAATTCAAGGTCTTCAAAGTCGTCGCTGACTAGTTGGATTATTTTCATTTTAGATCTCCCTCCGTCCACAAAAAATGCATTGCAGTCTCTAAAAAAAGCTCACAGTGCCCGTCAACCTACTAGGATACAAATCAGACAAAAGAGCCACCCGCCTAACGTGAATGATAGCACTCGCATTTAATTGTGCCGAATTTATATTCGATTTAGAATAATCCTTTTAATGCCTAATAATACACCTAAAACGAATAGGTACAATACTCCGCCCATTACGATTTTTAATAGTAGTGCAACAATGGTGTTTTCCACCGGCACAACATAGTTATATAGTGCAAAAAACATCATTATGCCAGAAATGACATATGGTATGGCATTTATGATGTTTTTTCCTATCCTGGCTTCTTCAAAAACATATGCAGCCTGTATAATACATACAACAATCTCGGCAGTCAAGGTACCAATGGCCGCTCCAACGGAAGCCATATGTGGTATAAGAATAATATTTAAGGTAAGATTTACTCCGGCACCTGTAAACAGCGAGACAATGTACTGTTTATCCATCTTCTGTGGCAAAAGATACTGTGTTCTGATGACATTTGCAAATGCCATAAAAATGCAACTAGGAAGTATTATAAAAAACAGAATAATACATTTTTCATAGCCCCTGCCAAAGAATACGAGAACAAATTCTTTGGCAACCGTCATTATTCCCATGCATATGGATGTTGAGAAAAACATCGTAAAAGTGATAGAGTAATCAAACAGCTTATGGCTTTTCTCATCAAATCCATTTTGAGATATCATATTAGACATTCTTGGAAGCATGACAGTTCCCAGCGCAGTTATAAGTGCCAATGGAACCAATATGATATTATCACAGACATGGTAGTATCCCAACTCAGCATCGTTAGCCATGGCCCCCAGCATAATCTTATCCATAGTCCTATAAATGCTTACTGCAATTGTGGGAAGGAAAAGAATTAAGTTGGGTTTTACGTGTGATTTAACACCGGAAAAATCAGGAATCGTGAATCTCATTCTTCGAAACACAACCGGTAATGAGATTAACTGGCTGAAAAGAAAGCCAACGCAATAGATCAGAGCGTACTTCCACGTATCGCTTGTATCTTTTATAAAAATGAAAATACATACTGCAGTCAGGATTTTTATACTAACATCTCTGATAGAGGTCACTTTGAATTCTTCAAGTCCATAGAGTGCCCATGTAAGATCTATTCCACCAGCCAACACCATTAATAGAAAAATCAGTGCCATTTTTCTGTCAGGAGCAATGGTAAAAGAATAGACAATATAAGCTCCGGAAAAAAATATGCATAATACCACTTGCGAAGCATAGATTTCAAAAAATGTCTTGGAAAGAGAATATTTGTCATCTTTAACATAAGCTATAGTACGATTGCCATAATTATGAAGCCCCAATCTTATAAACATATAGAAAAAAAAGGCTACATTGTACGCATAAGAATAAACTCCCATTCCATCTGCGCATATGGTCCTGGTCAAATAAGGAATCGTAATAATTGGTATTACAATACCTGACAACTGGTATAATGCGTTAAATATGAAATTGGATTTAATGCGTCTATTCAACATCTATAATCCCCTCATATTTTTTATACTTTAGCCACAACCTTAGTTTGATATCTCCTGCTGATAAATCCATAAATAACACAGATAAGATTAAAACCTTTCCAGCCAAATACTTTCTGAATCTTTGTATATCCTATAGGCGGCCAGGCATGAACTATCCTTTCAGCTCTTATATCAACAAAGCCGCATACCTGCATCAAATTTCTCAGATTCTGGGGTGACCAAGTATACAAATGCATATTTATGTCGTCTTCTCTTACTGTTTTCCCAACCTCATGTGGAACCACAATAACTATTGTTCCTCCGGTCCTTAGTTTTCTTTTTAAGCTTTGGAGTACTTCTTTAGGATTCTCGGCATGCTCTAGTGCATGATTTGAAATAACAACATCATAAGCATTATCAGGAACCTGATCAATACTTTCATAACACTCAATGCCATTCCCATTAGCCATATCTCTGGCAGTGGAGTTTATATCAACGCCATTTTTCTTGCCATCGGTAGTAATGTTAGTCAACAAAAAGCCGCCACCGCAGCCAAAATCCAGCACATCATCTGTGCTTTTTATCTCCTTGATAAATTTGAACAGATTTGCTTTTCCACCAAACATGCCGATCTTTTTCTGAAACTCAAAGTACTTCTCATCATAATGCATTATATTCACCGCCTTATTCTCAGGTCACATAGTAACGCTTTATCCAAAAACAATCCGTAGTCTCTTTGCAGGTTTATATTCCTTTTCATCTTTCTTCCTGAAAACATAATATCCCAACAATAAAATGAAACAGTTATGAGCAAGTGAAAAGAGATTATTCTCCATAAGTCCATATATTGAATAGCATGCTAATACCATTACTACGCAATACTGTTTACGCCTGGTCAAATAAACCATAGTAAAAAAGAGTGTTATCGAAAAGACAACATACATAATTATTCCATAACGCATCAAAATGGCCATATATCCATTATCCAGAAACAGTCTCACATATCTGCCACTTCCCAGCGAGATAAAAGTACTTATACGTTGGCCAAACAAGGTAACACCATAGTATTCCAAAGTTCTATGGCACTGGGTAAAACGCTGCGACAATATTGAATCAATCATCGCAATAATTTCCCTGTGTCCAATAGGAAATACCGATAATCTTATACTCAACAGATTGCAGAAAATGGATATACATACCATGATCACGGAAAACAAAGTCAGGCTCCTATCATTTCTTCCAACAACATGATAAATAAAAAAGAATACTGTAACTACACAAATTGAAATCGTCGCAGTATATGTATTGGGATAGTAATACGCAATTAAAGCTGCCATTATAGCAAACAGATAATCCGATATTCTCTGTTTCTTATAATGCATATAGTATCTGCAGGCAGATATATGGAATAACTGCATTCCCAAATAATTCGGATGACTAAATCCTAGCGAGTGCCTTATAATACCATTTCTGATAATAACAGTCTCATGTATACTGCCAATCATAAACAAAAAAACAACGAATACTATCATAATTATTGACAGATAGTAAGTTATACGAACCAGTCTGTCCATTTCAAGATTCTTTGAAGCAAAGATAAATATCCAACATGTCGCCATATAGTTATACGACGAATTATAGGTCACTATTGCAAGAAGCACGGACATTGCTACAATGACAAACATTTCCTGTCTTGTATACACCTGGAAAAAGAACAGTTGTGCTACAAGTCCGCATAAAATCACAGTCTTAGCTACAGATGTTATTATCTCTATATCCAGGCCTAATAATCCCTCTATGTTAGCACCACTCAGAAACGCAGTGATATACCATAGCCCAAAAATGTAATATATTAGTTCTTCTCTTATCTTTACTTGTTTTTTCATTTTTTCAATAATTTATTAAGATTGATTCCAAACTTAGTAAACAGGAAAATTTTAATACTTGCTTTGACATAACTCATTCTGTAATAATCATGAAAATCTTTTAATAATTGCTCGCTGAGCACCGCATCATATTTATCTGTTATGGGGTGCTCCTCTTTCATAACCTGATTTTTTCCAAACTGTTTTTTTACATGTGTGGATTCCTTGTTACAGCCTATATGAGTTACTCTCGTTTCAGCAGGGAATACCGAATATTGTTTATGCTTATACTGTGAATAACACCATCTTATAGCCCACGAATCTATCAGGCCACACATCTGATAATCCAAAAGAATAGGAAGGTCCTTCCCTCCTCTGCTAAACTCTTTTCTTTTTCTATAATCCTTTTTGAACTGCATATAGTCTTTAACATCCCAGTCTATCTGGTTCCACCTGTCTGCCCAAGTTCCCCAGCCCCAACTTGATGCTCTATAGGATAAAAACGAATTCTTATCAAAGTCGCGCAGTCCCTTTAAATCCTGGCAATATCCTGCAATTGACCATATCTCGTTATCATTTTTGAATTTCTCTAATGCACCGTCCATATATCTCAAAAAGTCCCGGCTGAAAACAAGGTCATCTTCGATGCATATTACAGCATCATATAGATTTATGATTTCTGAAACTCCGGTTATGACAGACTTTGCCAGTCCTATGTTCCTATCTCTGCAGATCATTTTTGTATTATCTGATTTCTGCGAAACTATGAAGTCTTTTACTAGTTGTCTTGCCTGTTCTACCTTTTCTCTATCACCGTCAGTTTTGGGTCCATCAGCAAAAACATACAGATCATGCTCAGAAAGGCCTTCACACTTCTTTAGTGAATGCAACATTTTCGTAATCATATCCGGCCTGTTATATACAAAAATGATAACCGCGATTTTCATACTATTCTCCCAATTTTTGCGACCATTTCTGAAAAATGCTCCTGTACAGTTCTATATAATCATTATTCATTCGCTGTTTATCATATTTTTTTCTGACCAACTCAACTGCATCCTTGTCCAGCTTTTTCTCTCCACTAGTCCGGATCGCTTCTGTCATGCTCTTCCAGTCTCTTTTGTCAACAATAACACCAATATCTTCTATTATTTCCGGGCATCCTCCTGTATTAAAAGAAACACAAGGAGTCCCACATGCCATTGCTTCAATAAGGACAGTGGGATAGGTGTCTTCCAGTGTGGGATCGATAAGAACATCAGCGGCAGAATACCACTCCGCCAATTCCACTTCATCATAGATTTTATCCAGCACTATGATTCCTCTATTAGTCAGCTCACTTTTTGCTCTCTCAACACCACCGATAACTACCATTTTCCAATCTTCATCCAGATTGTCTGCTATCATCTGTAGATATTCAAATCCCTTTTGCTCACACCAGCGATATGCCACAGCCAGTACCATTTTTTTGATGGAATAATCACTTTTCTTACTACTACTACGTGCTTTATAGATATCCATATCTATTCCGTTATTGATAACTTCAGCAACCTGGTCTTTAAGAAATGAATAGGACATTTCATTTCTGAGCCACTTGCTGGGAGTCACAAATACCAGCTTCTCATAATCCCCATACAGCGTTTTTTTCCTGGCATAGCAATCCCCAGCTCTATCAAGCCACCATGCCGGCGGATATTGAGATTTATACTTACATTCTGAACATCCATTTTTCCACATGCTACACTGATTATAATCATAATGTGCGCATCTTCCCGTAAAAGACCAACAGTCGTGCAGTGTCCACACAACCGGTATATTGTTTTCTTTTACGTATTTAAACAGTATTTCTATGTTGATATATGCACCATGAAGATTGTGCAAATGGATTATATCCGGTTTGATCTCACCAATCAGCTTAATTGCCCTTTGTGTGGCTAATTTGTTATTAAAGCCCTGATTGCCCAATACTCTTGATTTCAGACCATTGACTTTTTTGTATAACAGTTTTTCCATCAAATATACATTGTCTTCTCTTTGTTCACCATTACTCACTCCATAAAATATGTATGGAGTAATCGAGTTTTCTCGCATGGCGCCTGATAAGCCAGACATAATTTTCCCGGTACTTCCACCATGATAAAATGTAGTATTTATCTGCAATACTTTCATGATATGAGTCACCCTCAATTACATTCTTACTTCAACACGTAAAACTCTTGAAACAAAGTAATAAAAATAAACAAACAGGAAAAACAAATGAAGTCTGTATAGTTTTGCACATATAACAAGAGCTACACCCTTAAGTCCTCCATAACCTTTCCTGTGAAAATTCAAATAGAAGCAATCAGACCATCCGGGAATAAATTCATCAAGATACTTAAGCTCACGTTTCTCCAGCTTTCTTACATTTTTCATATTGCCAAAGGATAATCTGCATACACCTCCTATTGAACTTCGTATGAATACCTGCGAGATAAAAATATCCCTCATCAGATTGTCATATCCATATTTGGAGAAAGTCCGGGCAAATCCCTTATGCATAGACTTATAAGTATCAACATTCATCACACCCGTTAAAGAGCTATTACGTACGCAATAGTGATACCTGGCATTATTTGTAAATTGTAATCTCCCGCATTTACACAATGCCTCAAAGACATAGCATGTATCCTCAGACCTTTTCATGTCGTTAAATCTAATATCTTTTACTCTTTCGAAAAGAAAAATCTTTGAATACAGGCACGGGTTTATATATGCCAGTTCATGACAATCGGTAGCTTTTTCATAAACGTTGCGACTCATATTGACCATTTCCATACATATGGTTTTTCCATCATCATCGTTAAAACGCTCCAAGCCGCTTATACATACATCCAGATTATTTGACTCAGCGATATTGTATAAATCCTCCAGATAATCATTGTCCATCCAATCATCCGGATCCAAAAAGGTAATGTATTTTGTAGGATGCTCTTCTACATAGTCCAGACCTACATTACGCGTTTTTCCCTGTCCTATGTTTTCATTATTCCTAATAACAACAACCTTATGACTACAAGCATCCTTATATTTCTCAATAATGCTTAAAGAGTGGTCTGTAGATCCGTCATCTATAAAAATTGCTACAAAGTTGCTAAATGTTTGATGGTTCAAGCCATCCAGAAATCTTTCCAGGTATTTTTCAACATTGTAAACAGGAATTACAATACTTACTTGTTCAGACAACACAATCTCACTCTCCACTAAAACGATTCATCAACTTAATAAATACTACATGAAGTCCTTTGACACTTCTAAGGCCTATCATTCCCAGATACCTGATATACCTATAAATCAATTTTCTGTAAAATATTCCATTTTTAAAACGAATTAGCTCATGTTCTTTCATTACAGAAAGGATATTTTCCCCGGACATCCCCTGTACATTGAATTGCACTATCGGATAGTTTAGTTTTTTTATCCTATACCCATCCAGAAACACTTTCACAAACTGGTTAAAATCCGCAGAATAGCGATACTTCAGATCAAACATGTATTTTTTAATCACATCTGTACGTATAAATGCTGCCTGATGTACAAATGGCATTCTATAATATACCGTCTCCGGCTCTTTGGCAGTCCTATAGTACTTGTCCTTACCAAGCCTGTTTACACTTCCTCCGTAAATAAGATCATATTCATCTACAGAATCACCAAAAACCCTGATCAGTACTTTTTCGTCATAATAGTAATCATCTGCATTCAGAAAGGATATCCATTCTCCTTTGACAAGAGCTATGCCTTTGTTCATGGCGTCATAGACGCCTTTATCACAGTCAGAATAGTGTCTTAATGCAATTTTCCTTTCATCGAATTTATCTTTATATTTTTCGATTATCTCATTGGTCTTGTCCGTTGATTTACCATCTATAATTATATATTCAAACTTCGTATAGTCTTGCTTTAGCACTGATTCAATTGCTTTTGAAATATCTTTTTCTACATTCAAACACACGGTTACAATGGAAAGTACAACGGAATCCATATTCTCAAAGTCATTATTTATCATAAAACACCCTGACTATATCCAAATCTTTTAGACACCCTTACATGCATCATGCTATAGCATACAAAACTGTTTCAACATCACTTCTACTGTGATGTCTTATGTATAATTTATACTCTGGTACTAAACTGTGAACATACTCCACAAGCCTTATCATATCTTCATCTGAGTGATATAAGCAAATTGCTAATTGTGGTTTGTTTCTCACTATTGTTTCACGGGCCCCATGCAATGCGTCCCATTCAGCGCCCTCAATATCCATCTTTATAAATGTAGCGTTTTTACATTCTTCTATGCTATCAATATCCACTACAGATATTTTCCCGGTAGCATCTTTTTCATCATCTACTATTCTTGCAGTTACACCTGTAGATTTAAAAAAAATCTCTTTTGATTCGTTCGATAAGCCTTTTTTATATATGCTAATATTTGATCGTTTTCCAAAGAACTTATTCAGTAAAAAATAGTTATCACTGTCCGGCTCGTAAGCTATAACTTGGCTGATATCAACTCGTTGTCTTTTGGCAACATCAAACAATTGTTGAATTGTATCCCCTGTATAAGCTCCTCCGTCAACAAAGATTTCCCCCTGCGAAAGATGTATGATATCAGCTACAAAATATTGATCGTGTTCTGAATATAATTTATTGGGAATAGGGATTCTTTTAGTTCGGTATGCAATACATGCATCCATCACCTCTCGAGATTTTTCATCAGCCAAAAGTTTCTTTACCTGCTTCAATCGTATGGAAACTTCTTTATCTGAATAGAATCTCTTTGCTCGAATCATTGAATCAGTCGGGTGGATGCGTTTATCTGAATCATCACTATGTGATATTAAGAAATTCACTCTGCGCGTAACACCTTTTTCTTTTAGCCAAACCAGAAACCTAAAAGAAAGGTAATGTCTCTGCATAAAATGATAAACTGTTGTGACCACACTTTTTATAAGCAAATTTCTTTCCCCTTCTATACCAAGAATACTCATACCTGCATATACTAATTATATTCTATATATTGTTATTTGTCATAGAAAAAAGCGTAGATTTTGTATCAAATCCACGCTTTAAGCCACGTCATATCGTCATATTGTTTCACTTAGTCACAAGCATTTCTCCCTGCACTTTAAGCACCTGCTCCATTGGGTATTTGCAGAACTCTACAATTGCCTCAGGAGTCTTACCATCCTTAAGCATCTCCATGATCTTCTGTGTATCTCGCTTTTCCATGCCTTTTTCCATGCCTTGTTCTATACCTTTTTCCATGCCTTTGGTTTCGGCTTCCTTTAAGTCATCTGCCATAAGTTCTCTGAGTGCTTCACACATAGTATCATCTCCTCTCAGTTTGCTGTATAACTCTCCGTGCAGATTAGCACTTATCTGAAGGACAGCGTCAGCATTTCTTTTTTCTCCCGGTTCTTTTAACTTACTTGCCTCTTGCACAAATTGTCTGATCTCTTTCTCTGTAGCATTTTGTGACATTACAGAAAAAGCTATCAACTCGCCATCTTCTAATTCATCAGTAACTATTATTCTGACAGGTATTCCTAACAAACCATTTATTGAGTATACGCCGGGATACACAGGCTCGATGTTCTTCCCGTCGTTAACCAATTCTTTGAAAAGCTTAACGGGTTTTACTGCTCTGAATACAGAAACCGTGATGTCTGTCATTTTTATTTGATCAACAGTCCTTCCAAAACTTTTATACAGGCATGCGTATCCAATAACTTTCCACAGGACATCAATATTTAATTCGTCATAAGGATTTTTGTACTCAATCAGGTTATGACCAAGGAAACCTCTCCCAATGGCATTATCAATGACTGCATCTGCATTTTTCCTTACAACCAAAAAGTCAATTCTTAAGGGCTCACTAGATAAATAATGTTCCCTCTCGATATCGATATAATAAGCATAGTTTCTTAAGCTAAGCCTCAAGCCGCCCTCGAATCCGGTATGCCAATCCAGTCTTGCATTGCTATCAAGACCTCTTGTATCTTCGTTCATTTAAAGTATAACACCTCCCATTTTCTCCAACAATAAAATATAGCTAACTGCAGATTAACTAAAGGAATAAACCCATACTTCCGACTAAGTATCAGTTTTGCCATGATGGCAGAATGTGGTATTGAAAACCAATGAATACTAAAATAACACAAGTTCCTTTCCCTGTAAACCACTTTATGCAATTATTCGCACAAAAAAACTGTGCAGCGCTTGCCACACAGTCTCTGTAATAATATATTTTTTAGTATGCTCCATCCTTCCCAAATACTGCCGGGAAAGTTCTAAGGATCAGTTCAATATCTTTTGCTATACTCATATCCTCAATGTATTGGAGATCCAGTTCAACCCATTTATCCCACTTGATCTTGGCTCTGCCACAGACCTGCCAGTAACAGGTAAGACCTGGTCTTACGATGAGACGCTGCTTTTCAAAGCCGTTGCACTCTTCCATCTGGTGGTAAAGAATAGGTCTCGGGCCAACGATACTCAT
>JAEEGL011730837.1_pt1 | contig 10092 bp, 8 predicted proteins | sample 9134231 | NCBI WGS metagenome assembly JAEEGL01 (sample SAMN16246548, study PRJNA631951) | gut metagenome | biome: gut microbiome; feature: rumen; material: fiber-attached | host: Bos | place: Iran: Karaj | collected 2018-10 | reverse complement strand
GAACAAGAAGATAATCTCATGTTCAAAATGAAAAATGACCCAAGGATAATAAAAGGCATAGGCCATTTTATTAGAGATTATTCTATAGACGAATTCCCACAATTTATAAATGTCCTTAAGGGAGATATGTCTCTTGTCGGCACAAGACCACCAACAGTAGATGAGTGGGAAAAATATTCTATGCACCATAGAGCCCGCCTTGCAATAAAACCAGGAATCACAGGTCTATGGCAAGTATCAGGTCGTAGCAATATAAAAAATTTCGACGAAGTAGTAAAGCTTGATATGCAATATATTAGAAACTTTTCAATCTGGCTCGACGTCAAAATCATCCTCAAAACTTTTATCGCTGTTTTCAGCAAAGCAGGCGCAAGATAATGAGATACACGCCAAGCCTTTTGAAAACAGAAAAATTCGATAAATTATTCGAAGACCTAATGTGTGCAAACATTGGTTTATATATAATAACATCAGTATTTCAGCAATCAGTTATTGCATCATCATTTGCTCAATTAAATCATAAATTAATGTGGGTTAGTTTTTTCATTCCCATGATTAAAATCGCCTATGATTTTTTGAGGGGTAAATATTATTTATTAGAAAGCATAATATATTTTTTTCTGATACTTCTTGGATATTATATAAGACTTAAGTCAGCAAGTGGTGGTCCACTTCTTCTTTTTTTGTATATTGCATCTTGTAGAAATATAAATCCTGGGAAATTTCTTAGAGTAGCATTTTGGTCACTAGTTATATCACTTGCTATTGCAGTATTATCTGCAATATTACTTAATGAACATAGTAAAGATGTATTACAAACAAGATACGGCGTTAGCAGAATCCGCCATGCATTTGGTTTTGTCTGGGTTACAATTTCAGCCAGTATATATTTAGCTATAGTTACCCTTTCAGTTTTTGTTATAAAAAAGTGGAAAATTTATCACTACATAATATTTTTACTTATCAATATATTCTTTTTTGTAGCCAATGATACTAAAAATGCTTTTGCACTTTCCCTATTAACACTTTTTCTCATTTTCATAAATAATTATAAGAACGTAATTATTACAAACATAGTTTCAAAATTAAATATCATCTTATATATACTAGGTGCAGGATTTATTTTCATTGCATCCACACTCTATAATGAAAACAATATAGTATTATCTTTTCTAAATCATTTAACATCAGGAAGACTTTATCTTACACAAAAGGGCCTGGGGGCTTTTCCTATAACTTTATTTGGTGCAAGAACTTCTTATGGAGGTATTTGGATTGATTCTTCCTACGCTGATATATTATTTCTTAATGGTATAGTTTTTTTAGTTCTTGTAATTATAATTCTTACAATTTATTCGTATCTAGCTTGTAAAAGAAATGACAACCTACTTATAATATTTTTATTTATAACTGCACTACATTCTATATTTGATACTCAGCTTATAATGCTTATGTATAATCCGGTATTTGCATTATTTGCCTATTACGTAGTGCACAATAGTAAATTGGTAGAACAGTAAGATGATTAAGAATTTTATAAAATCATTAGATAAGGTGTTTAGCCGCACAGACATCATAATAGAAGTCTTAGTTATGGCCTCTATTGCTTTTTATATCATAGGAATTTCATTTAATTACTCTACAGCCATGAGTTTTCCTATTGCAGCAAGGATAGCAAGACTTTTGATAAGATCAAGCTTTGCATTGGTTATATTTACTACAATGTATACAATTTTAACTATGCAGTTTGATATAAAAGTAACCGCCATTCTCATCATCATAGGATTTCTTCTTGCAATAAATTATTATTATGCACGTGATGGAAGACTCATGCTAGTTTATTGTTACAGTATAAGCAGTAAAAATATAAAACCAGAAAAAATAATGAATGTTGCCCTAGCAAGTATTACGTTTATATTGATATTTGTTATCGCCCTAAGAAGCCTCAATATTATTCCAGACATAACAGAATATATGACAAGAACTGACGGCAGCATACGAAACGGCCTTGGATTTTATGTGGCAAATGTTGCCTCATATCACTTCCTTACAATAACCCTACTATACATTTTCGTTAGAAAAGAAAAAATTACTATTGTAGAAATGATAGTGATGTATATTATAAATTTTGCTATATTTAATTTAACCAAGACAAGAAATTCTTTCCTTGCAACTAATATAGCAATAACACTAACAATATTGGTAAAGTATATAAAAAGCGATAAGTTTTATAAAATATTTGGCATAATTTCTACAGCTTCTTATATCTTGGGAGCAGCTTCAATATTTTTATTAACTCTATTTTATGGAACAGGAAATGAACTTGCTCTTAAATTAAACCAGTTACTTACAGGAAGATTAAAACTTGCTTGGGATGGATTAAATACGACATTTGGGATTACTTTATTTGGACAAAATATTTCTACATATACAGGTTCTTATAGTGTCATAGATTCAAGTTATATAAACTGTCTTGTCGTATACGGAATCATATTTTTTATATTAATGTTAATATTGTTTACAACTTTTGTTCATTTTGCAGTAAAGGTGGGGGATAAGTATTTAGTAATAGTTCTTTTTGTTATTGCTTATTATTCAGTATTTGATGGAGCATGGCTTATGTTTGGATATGATCCATTTACTGCAATTTATATAGCTATAATGTGCAGGGCATATCCAGCTTTAAGAGATAGGTTTTATGCAAGGGAAATATATTCCTTTTAAATATGAGTAAGATAAAAGTCCTTGAAATGTTTGGTGAACCAATCACATATGGCGGTCAGGAAAGTGTTGTATATAATATGCTTTCAGTTTTAGATTTGAAAAATGATTTTGATGTAGATTTATTTACACCATATTATGCAGATAACAAGGACCTAATAGAATTAGTTAATAAAAACGGTGGCACAGTATATCATAATGACATAGAATTTAAAACAGGCGATAATAGATTTAAGTTATATCCTACTATAAAAGCATTTTTTAAAACGCACCATAAAAAATACGATGTAGCTCATATTCATACCGGATCACTTGCAACGATGTTGGTATTTGCAAAATGTGCTAGAATGCAAAATATCCGTAAAATTATAATTCATGCACACAATGATGGCCATAGAAAATCATTAATATACAGGATTTATAGATTTGTTTTATCATATCTACTTAAAAAATATGCAACCGATTTTGTTGGCTGTTCACAAGCTGCAATCGATTGGCGTTGGTCTAGAATAATTTCAAAAAAAGCTATTGTTATAAAAAACGGAATTGAAATTGATAAATATAAGTTCAATATAAATTATAAAAATGAGTTATTGGAAAAATACAATCTCAAAAACAAATTTGTACTTGGGAATATTGCACGTTTTACAAAAGAAAAAAACCAAATTTTTATGATTTACTTAATTAAAGAACTTGCCTCTTATGATAAAAATATATTTTTGTTCTTAGTAGGTGACGGCGAGTTAAAAGAACTTATAAATGAAAATGTATTAGAAAATAATTTAAATAATAATGTTTGTATAGTCGATAAAACTAGTAATGTTGCTGAATATTATTCTCTTTTTGATATTTATTTACTTCCTTCACATTATGAGGGTTTTGGTATAACAAGTATTGAAGCCCAAGTTTCAGCACTTCCGTGTATAATTTCTGACAATGTGACAGAAGAATGCAAAATATCAGACAAAACATATTTTTTAGATATTAACAATATAAAAATCTGGGTAGATAAAATACTAGAAATAAAAAAAGACATTGAAAATAATAAAGAATATAAAAACAATATGTCTATAGATTTTAAAAAATTTGATAGAAGGTATACGTTTAACGATATAATTAATATATATAAAAGGTAATATGAATAATTATAGAAAGATGTTAACAATTTCAATAGCAGCATATAATGCACATAAATACATAGATGAATGTATTTCTTCTTTAATTGGAATAAAAAATTTTGATAAACTAGATATTATAATAGTAGATGATGGAAGCAAGGACGATACATATAATCTTGCTAAGGTTTATGAAGAAAAATTTCCTAATTCTATAAAAGTAATTAAGAAAGAAAACGGTGGCTGGGGTTCAACAATAAATGCATCTTTAAAAATAGCATCAGGCAAGTATTTTAAAATTCTAGATGTTGATGACCGTTTCTATACACCAAATCTTGATGAATTTATTGATTTCCTTGATAATTCTAATACCGATATAGTTTCATCACCATATGCATTTTACTATGTAAATAAAGATAAATATGATGTGATTAACAATTATAAATACGAAATGCACTCACTTACATTTAGAACATCTATGCTTAAAGAAAATAATATAACTATTACTGAAAAGTGTTTTTATGCCGATGTAGAAGTAAGCTTAAAGGGTATAAAATATGCAAAAACATTTGCAAAATTTGATAAGCCTATATACATATATTCTATAGGTATAGGTGAGCAGAGTATATCTGATAACAGTTTTAAGAAAAATATAGACCAGCATTTTACTATCTTAAAAAATCTCATTACTAATGACTATTCAGAAGTAATGGAAAGTGATAACTTTGATGAAGAAATTAAAAATGCATATAATGATAGACTCCTTGAAATGATAAATAAACACTACAGCATTTTATTTAAATTTTCTCCAAATTTAGAAAATAAACAAAGAATCATTGATTTTGATAACTGGCTTAAAACTGCATCAACTAGTTTATATAATGCTTGCAACCTATCTAGAGTAAAATTATTTAGAAAAAATGATGGCTTATACCCTGCAATATACACATTTCTAAAACTAAGGACTATGGTTTACAATATAATAAGAGGCAATAAGTAAATGTTTCAATTAATAAAAACCGATAAGAACGATAAGTTTATAAGTAAAATCTTATTTACTTCTTATTTTATATATCAATTTCTTTTTGTATTTTCAGTATCTGAACTTGCAAGACAGCTAGCAATAGTCTATTCAGTTACAACTAAACTTATAATATTTTTCTTTCTAATAATTATGTTCTGTGCAGCCTATAAACTACTTAGAGGTTATTTCACCAAAATTGAAATAATTATCTTATTTATTGTTGGAGTAATCTGCCTTATATCTTTATATAATTATAGGGTTGTCATGGTAACATCTAACATTTTTGCTATAACAGCATTTAAGGGTGAAGATTATAAAAAAATTATAAAATATTATGTATATGCATCAGCATATGCATTTATACTAAATATTATTCTTGGGCGTGTAACTCCTTTTAATGGAAATGCAGTTCAATCTCGTTACGGTGCCCCTAGAATAAGATATGGTCTAGGATTTTATTACACAACCATATGTCATTTTTATTTTATGTCTATAGTCCTTGCCTATCTTGTATATAAAGAAAAATTAAAACTTATAGAATATTTAGTTATATTTATAATAAATCTTGTTCTTTTTATTCTTGGCGATACTAAGGCACCATTTGCTTATATCATTTTAGTTTTAATAATGCATTTCATCTTAGAAAAATTCGATAGGAGTTTTATATATAAAATATTTGAGTCTTTTACAATTATTTCTTATCCATTCTGTTTCATACTTTGTTACATAACATATATTTTATATAATCCAGCAAACCCTATCTTTGGCAAGTTAAATGGAATTTTATCGGGAAGGCTTGGTCTTACTCAGAATGCTTTAAACGCAAATGTAATAACAATATTTGGCCAAACATCTCCAATATGGAAAGCAGGAGAGTTTTATATAGACTCAAGTTTTATTATTATGCTTGTTTTAAATGGAGTCCTTGTTACAATAATTTGTTTAGCTTTTTCAACTTTCTTTTGTTATATCTCAGCCAAAACTAAAAAAACTGCCTTACTCATTGCCCTCTTACTTATAGCAATAAGATCTATGTATGATTTTGGATTTATGGCAATGCAGCTTAGTCCATTTACATTATTATTTTATTCAGTCCTTACTGAATATTTAGAAGAAAGAGGCAGAACAATTTAATCATGGAAAGTACAAACAAAAAAGTTTTAATCATAGGTGCAGGCCCTGCTGGCGTAACAGCAGCTTATGAACTTACATCTCTTGGATATAATGTTACTGTTTTAGAAGAAACAGATAAAATAGGCGGCATTGCAAAAACAGTAAATTATAAAGGAAATCGTATGGACATGGGAGGCCATAGATTTTTTTCAAAATCTAAGGAAGTAAATGATTTTTGGGAAAAATTCCTTCCTATGCAATCAGCTCCTTCTTATGATGACATTGCACTAGGAAAGAGTATAAAACTTTCAAATAATAACGCCGACCCAGAAAAAATTGATAATGTAATGCTTCTTAGAAACAGAGTTTCAAGAATATTATTTGATAATAAATTTTATGATTATCCAATAAGATTAAAATTTTCTACATTTAAAAATCTCGGAGTGATTAATACCATAATAATAGGTTTTAGTTATATAAAATCTGCAATATTTAAGAAGAAAGAAGATAATCTTGAAAATTTTTATATAAACCGCTTTGGAAAAAAATTATATTATATGTTTTTTGAATATTATACCGAAAATCTATGGGGTCGCCATCCAAGAGAAATAGATGCAAGCTGGGGTGCTCAGAGAGTAAAGGGACTTTCTATAGTAGCAATTATAAAAGACATATTTAATAAAATATTTAAAATAAAAAATGCCAAGGTAGAAACATCTTTAATAGAAGAATTTAAATATCCAAAACTAGGTCCTGGCCAGCTCTGGGAACTTATTATGAATAGTGCAATAGAAAAAGGTTGCACCCTAATTAAAAATGCAAAGGTTATTAAGTTTAATAAAAATGGATCTAGACTTACATCATTAACATATGAAACTTTATCTGGTGAAAAAAAGGTTCTAGAAGGCGATTATTTTATATCATCTATGCCTATGAAAGATTTAGTTTGCGGTATAGAAGATGCCCCAGATAATATAATTAAAATCGCAAATGGCCTTCCTTATAGAGACTATATTGCACTTGGTATTTTAGTATCTAAGATAAAACTTAAAAACGAAACAAGTATTAAAACAATAAATAATATAATTCCAGATAACTGGGTTTATGTTCAAGATAGAAGAGTAAAGATGGGACGTTTTCAGATTTATAACAACTGGTCTCCATACATGGTTTCTGATTTAGATAATACTATATGGCTTGCACTAGAATATTTTGTTTCAGAAAATGATAATATGTGGAATAAGACAGAAGATGAATTTGCCTCATTTGCTATAGATGAAATGATAACTCTAGGTCTCATAGATTCTAAATCTGACGTTCTAGATTACCATGAAGAAAAAGTAAAAAAAGCATATCCTGCATATTTTGATACTTATGATAATATAGATGAAGTAAAAAATTATTTATCAAATATAGAAAATTTATATTGCATAGGAAGAAATGGCCAGCACAGGTATAATAATATGGACCATTCTATGATGACTTCTTTTGAAACAGTAAAGAATATAAAAAATGATATAAAAGATAAGTCCAATATATGGAATGTTAATGCAGAAATGGAATATCACGAGGAAGGAAAGAATGACTAGATATTCAGAAAATAAGAAAATATTTAATTTTAAACAACTCCTCCTTGTTTTATATCTTAGCTTTGTAATTTTTAGTCAGATTTTCATATATCTAGATAATATTTTTGTATATATAATATCTTTAATTATAGTTTTATCTCTAGTGATTCCTCTTTCTATGCTTGTTATCAACGCAGAAACAGATTTTGTAATAAGACAAGAAATTAGGACCAAGAATAAAGAACAAAAAAGTTTTATAATTAATTTTTTAATTATTTTAACGCTAGGACTCATTATTTATAATGCAAAATCTATATCAGGAAAGAATGTATATGAAGCAGATTTTTTATGGGCACTTCAGCAAGCAAGAGATAATTCTTATGTTGAATTTAGCTCACCTTTGTTTGTATTAATATTTGCCAAAATTCCTACTCTTATTGCAGATAATCCAATTTTTATAAGTACTTTTTATATTTTTATAAGAAGCCTTGTAGTATCTTATGTTATAACAAAATTATCAATCAACAAAATATTAAATATTATTTTGATTATATATTATTCTCTTATGCCACTATCTCTTCATAGCGAGATGACGCTTATGAAAGATACACCATGTAGTTTATGCATTATGATGGCATTAATTCTTACATATGAAACTCTAGAAGAAACAGATAATAAGAAGAATATATTTAATGATGTAGCCATTGCAGTTTTTGCTACTCTAGCTGCCTTCATGAGACCTAATGCAATTTTGTTTTCTATTCCATTCATTATTGTTTTATATAAAGTTTTTAGATATAACTTAGTTAGAGCACTTAGAATATCAGGAATATTTATTGCATTATTTTTAACACTAACCGTTCTCTTACCACAGGTGATATCAATTAGAAAAAGTGATAAGGATTGGAATATGGTTGAAACTATGAGCATACCAGCATCAGTTGTTATGGCAGTCGCTCGCTATAGTCCGCAGTCACTAAATGAAGATGAAATGAGATATCTTCATATAATATGTGGCGATGATTTAGAGGCTCTTAAATCTTTTGATGAAAAGCAAGGTTGGGAGAGCGTAAAATTTAACAAGAGCATTTATAATAGAAAAGATCTTCCATTTACATATGCAGATCTTGCATACTATACTTTTGATTTAATTATCAAAAAGCCAGCAATATCACTTAAACAAATTATTAGAAGTACATCAAGTCTTTATGCCTATCGTTATATAAAATATCCAAGGAAGAATATCCTTGCAGGAATTTATTATTTATTTGCCAATATAGAAGTAGGATTAATATTTTTTATATTAATTTCATCTCTCATCTCTAAAACTAATTTTATCCAAGGCAAATATATAAACTTCTTACTTGCATTTCCTATTCTAATTTTATCCATAATAACAATGCTAATTATTGCATCTCCATCAATTACAAGATATTATTTGCCGTTGCAAATGTCGCTACCAATATATATAATTAATATATATAAAGAAAGAATAAGAACATAAATATATATTTTAGACAATATTACACAGAGGTATTTAGTGAAGAAAGTTGCATTAATAATATCTGCATATAATGAAGAAAATAATATAAAAGTAATGTATGACAGCTTAAAGGAAAATACACTAGATTTAAATTACGAATTTGATATCTGTTTTGTTGATGATGGCAGCACAGACGCCTCTTATGAGATTATAAAAAGTTTATCTGACACAGATAAGAAAGTTAAAATTCTAAAATTCATACATAATTTTGGCCATGAAGAAGCTATGATAGGTGGCATAGATTATTTTACTGGATATGATTATTATATACTTCTTGATTGTGATACTCAGCATCCACCAAAATATATAAAAAATATTCTAGAGTCTCTAGATGACGGTCATGATGCAGTATTTATGAGAAGGGAGGACAATGATTCAAGAAGTGCTATCTCCAATTTTTTCTCATCTACATATTATGACTTATTTAATTTATTATTTCGCGGTAGAGTAATTAAAAGTGTTTCAGATTTTCTAGCATTAAGTGAAAATCTTGCAAACGAAGTAAGAAATAAATATAGATATAAAAATAGGTTATTACGATATATTTTACAATCGATTGCACAAAATCCAGCTGTAGTAGACTACGTGCCAGTAAAAAGATATAGTGGTGAGTCAAAATATCCATTCAGAAAATACTTCCTCCTTGCACTCTCATCAGTACGTTGCATGCTCCTTCTTAACAAAAAAAGCAACCTAGCAGACCTCCACTACGAAATCGACACAGCTAAATCTATAAAATAAAATTAATAACAATAAATAAATATCAACTTAAATTGTAGAAAAGCCTTATAAGTTGATATTTTTTTGTCTATAAGATATAATTTATAAATATAATATTGAAGAACTTGATTTAAGGATAGGAATAATTAAGCCAAATTTTAAAAAATGTAATGTACTTGGTGTTGATATTGCATGTGTAAATATGCAGTTATTCCTTGACTTTATTCAAAACAATATTAAGAACTTAAAAAATGAATATATATGTGTAACTAATGTCCACACTGTAAT
>JAEEGL011408538.1_pt1 | contig 10092 bp, 10 predicted proteins | sample 9134231 | NCBI WGS metagenome assembly JAEEGL01 (sample SAMN16246548, study PRJNA631951) | gut metagenome | biome: gut microbiome; feature: rumen; material: fiber-attached | host: Bos | place: Iran: Karaj | collected 2018-10 | reverse complement strand
GGCTACTCACCAACCATGCCCGGATAGGGTAAGTGAGGATTGAACTCACGACACACGGCTTATAAGGCCGCCGCTCTCACCACTGAGCTACTACCCTGAATATTTCTTCCCTTTTCACGGATTGTAAGGATTAGGGAAGAGAACGGTAAAGAAATAGATTACCATATCAATAAAATCCATAAATATCATCTCCTCTTTGTTTAGCCTGAGTCCCAAGTGAAGGAGTCGAACCTTCTGAGTGCAAGCACGACAGATTTACAGTCTGCCCCGTCTCCGTAGCGGTTTAACAAGGGTTAATAGTAATAATAGTCAGTATCCATGATTAGTTCTTCCTTTCTGTTTGATTGCCGAGCCAGTTGTAAGGTCGCTGCCCCTCCGCCACACATTTTTCGACCAGCGGTTGATCAGTCCGCCGGAGGCTACATTTGTTCATAGCCTGTTCACCAACCATGCGCTGTATCGGCATGGCGGCGACATGGGGAACGCAGGATTCGGACCTGCAACCTTCCGCGTATCAGGCGGATGCTCTGACCAGTTGCGCTAATTCCCCATAGAGCGGATAGACGGTGCTGCCCCGTCCTCTTCTGCTTGGAAGGCAGACATATTCGCTGATAATACGATACCCGCATAATTGCGGCAAAGGAGTGCCTGTCCGTATTGCCGCCTCACAGTGCCTTTCGTTTCACCGTGAGCTGATGGCCTCAGCGGGATTCGAACCCGCGACTCTGGCGTGAAAGGCCAACGACTTAGCCACTTGTCGATGAGGTCAAAATAGGCTGCCATCGAATGATTTCTCCCTGTAGGGTAACGCACCTCATTCACGGTTGGCATTCAATCCTGCCTCGTTGGGACAGGAACCATCGGGTAACTGAAGGGAATCGAACCCTTACCGAGACTTGCGCCTCACGGAGCCACAATCCGTTGCTCTGCCAATTAAGCTACAGCTACCAGTCACCCGCAACGGACTCGAACCGTTATCACAGGACTGAGAATCCTGTATCCTCGCCATTAGACGAGCGGGCGAAAACAGATTCCCTTGCCTTTTATCACTTGGCCTTGGTGCGTATTATGACAAGTTCCTCTGGGTTATTAAGGCGACCAACCTGAGAGTTTTCCTTGCGATACATCCCTCGCTTTGTTCGCTCACAAATCCTATGGCACGTGGACACATGCGGGGCTTGAACCCGCGACATCCTGCTTGCAAGGCAGGCGTTCTCCCAACTGAACTAATGGCCCATAAATATCCTTGGCGTGCTACTTACATACACCACTACGGGCTTTTACCCCCGACACCGTATTCCGCCTGCGGTCTTCCAAGGATTGAAATATGCGGGAAACGTCTTCCGCCAAAACCCGCCGCATTCGTCAATGCGTTCTCTCTGCTCAAAGTCAGACCGTTTTTTAAAGTACGGTGTTGCAATCACCATACAGCGACTCCCACGGGATTCGAACCCGTCATCTCCACCGTGACAGGGTGGCATCTTCTCCAAGCTGACCCGGGAGCCAAATTTATGATTGATACAACCTACCCATGCCGCTGCGCTTCCTACGACGGCACCCTTCTATCTTTACCACATCCGTGCGCAACCTGATCCGGTTGCCTACCTCGGTTGTAAATGCTCGGTGCAGGAGTCGAACCTGCGTATTCCTAGGGCTTCAACCTAGAGCTCTACCGTTAAGCTAACCGAGCCGGATAAAGTCATTGTCTTTATCCGATGTAAATCGTTTATTCATCTGTCAATGTGCTCCTTATCATATTTGGTACTGTGAGTGCCTGTTTCACAGCACCGAGCGGGTAAGACAGGATTCGAACCTGCATGAGGGGATTTCCCTGCGCTGCGCGGTTAACGGCCGCGTGCCAATCCGTTTGGCGACTTACCCATTCTCTTTTATGTAATCTTTTGAGTTTTAATTACTTTCCATGTATATCCATAATAGCGTTTCCCATTCTTTGACGAGCGGGTTATGTTATCTCTAAAAGTCTCCCATGATGCATCAGGATGGATTTTTCGATACGCTTCCTTAATACTATTAAAAACTTCATTAGTTTCAACGCAGACGATCTGCGTCTCCTTAGTGATTGAGATATTGTAGCTCTCAGTCCATGCTGCCACCGTTGCAACATGTACTTGATATAATGCAGCAATTTCGTTTTTAGCGTAAGTATTCAATGCATCTATTAGTTCTTGCCTTTTAGGTTTTTCCCTTTGACAAATATATGGACGAGATGAGCCACAAGCTGAAACCCACTTCTTGACACAACTTCCCGATACTCCATATATACGTCCGATGTCAGAATAATTGAGACCATCTTTCACATATTCATCCAGAAGTTCTTTCGTTGGTCTGGACTTTCTTCGTTCAGTAATACGACAAGAATTACAAAGGACGCTGTTTTCTGTTTTCTTTTTACCACATATCGGACATGTAATGCGCGTAATAGTTCCGTTACGCATTCTCAGGTACTTGCCCATATCAACCATATTGTCTTTATGTGTTATCCACTCAAGGTTTTCAACCAAATTATTGAGCTTATTATGGTCTTTATGGTTAACTTCTGAGAGGTTTTCTGGATTTGGGATATAGGCCTCAGCTACCAAATCATGAATATGTCTTCGTTTTGTTGAAGAATCCTTACTTAGCCTAATTTGTAAATATCCCCATTTAGTCTTATTCGGCGTCATTATGCGCCCTTTAATGCTCTGGAAATGCCCATCAGAATAAGAGATAACACGGTCAAGACTTCTGACGTTCCCTTTGTTTGAGACTTCATAGTATCCTTCATATCCTTTTATAGGTCGCCATTCTTCCATATCGTCTCCTTTTCATAAAAAATACCGCCCGATCAGATCTTCTCTTACCGGACGGTGTATTTTCTACCTATTCATCATCTGTCAGCCACCTAGTTTGGGCCGTGACAATGCGGTCGTCCGGTTATGCAATTTTCGTACTTTTTACCCTGGTGTAAATCTTCTCCGAGCCCTATAACTGTGCTAATCGGGGCGTAATCAGGGCGCACTGAACCAAGCATGTTATTAAAGCATGCTCTTGCGTTCCAGTTGGTCAGTGCTAAAGTCTTCATAGTTGCGTATCCTTTCTTAATTTCTTGATTTCTATATATGTATTAGGATTCTTTTCCCTAAAAGATAACATCTCAATAATAATTATCGGAACTTTTTTTAGAAAAAGAAAAGTGCCTATCTCATATCCGATCATAACAGGCGTCAGAACAACAGGCCGTCTAGCAGCTCTGCGTTGTTCTTGTTATAATCAGATATCGGACAGGCACTTCCTTTATCTACAGTGGATTATACCATCACTATACATGCCTGTCAAGGACAAATTTGCTATTTTACGTTAAATTCGGTCACTGACTATGGCCGGGCTTTGCAACTCCCCGTTCCATATATGTATTAGGAGAACGAGCAGAGAAACATAACATCTGAAATTATTTTTTTAACTTAAAATGCTTTATCAGTGCCGGTCTGTCCCATAAAACGACCGCGTTAGCCCTCGCCAGTTTTACTGCGTTCGGCGTGAAGAATGAGTTGGTGACGACCATGGCGCAATCTGCACCGTAATACCCTCTTGCCCCTATTGCCTCCTGCACTGCGGATACACCCACCTTACCCTTGTACCGCTTGCATTGAACCACAGTCTTCCTCCCGTCGCGTTTAAGGACTATATCGGCCCCGTAATCACCCGTTGTGGGTGTGGGAAGCGCCGAATAACCGAGCTTCTTAAACTGTTCGATGCAGTAGTCTTCAAACTCGACCCCGGACATTCCGTGGAGCATGGCCTCAGAGGATGTGAGCAGGCGATGTCGCTTGAAGGCTTTAAACAGCATCCCAAGTAACATTCTGCCAAAAATCAGGGTGAAAGATATGGCGTAGGCTATATCTAAACCGGAGATGCGGTTTCTAAACAGGAGCGTCCAGCAGAGCAAGAATATCCCGACCATGACTTCGAAGTGTATTCCTACATTCTTGTACTGAGTCTTTCGGGCCTTCTTCAAATTCATTCACGCTCCTCTCTTTTGTACATCTTCCAGTTTCTTCTGCGCAATATCAGCAAAACCGGTCATCCTTTCGAGGATATTTCTGGCTTCTGCGATCCCGTTAGCCATCCATTTCATGATAGCCTTCATGACGGTTTCAGAATTATCGCAGGACCATGTGTATACGAGCCTTGAGTAATCTTCATTTTCAAGCCCGCGTATCGTGATATTGTTCGCAAACCTCCACCGCTCTATCCGATTCAGGCTGTCTGCTTCTATCCACTTCCAATGCTGATGGGCCTTGTCCGTATAGTAGCTGACGCTTCCGGTCTTCGGAGCGACTTCCTTAACGTCCTGCGACCATCTTGATAAAGTGCCTTTCGTAAGGCAGTAAACATACAGATACAGTTTTTCCTGCTTGGGACATTTGAATGTCTTACCCTTGCGGTAATAGACAGGAATATCATTTCCTTCCTTCGCGTTTGGATGCTTACAGGTGCATCCTTCCAGACATTCGCATCCCCTGCATTTATCGAAGTAGTGGAATGTTGCGCATCTTGTAACTCCCATTTTTTACCCCCCTGCATCTGTATGAACTGTCGAAGAATACTCTCATTTTGCCTTCGTTACTTCCGCAACGTAGGTATAGAGCATATCGTCAAAGTTGTAGTTGTAGTATTCCTTTTCAAGCAACTTAAGTGTGTTCTCACTGTATCCGAGGTAATCCCTTCCGGAACCGATCTCCCACGAAAGAGTGCGGAAATCCCCTACTCTCATATCTGAAATGTCATACGGAATATCATCGTACTTCGGGCACATAATGAGAGGGTACTCATTGCCTTCAGCGTCGGCATATACCGAGAATCCGTATCTAGTCGAGAACATTGTTCCCATCGCAACCGCCCATGCGTAGTCGGTGTTCGTAGAACCTGTTCCGTTCAGACCGTAATCTTCTTCCGTATCGCCGTAGTCATAACCGTAGTGCTTGCCGAGCTTTCCCTTGGTCTGGGTATCGTAACAAGCCTTGCGGAGTGACTCTGACAGTTCGTTATTGTAGTCAGGCGCATAACCTTTTCCTGCATAAGTGATCCTGCCCTGCTGATGATAGTCGACGAGTATCTCTGCCCCTTCAACGCCGATAAAATACTGATAGAATTTCATCATTGCCTTTGTTTCGGGACAGCTTCCTGCACTATCGCCCCAGTAGTAGAGCTTATCGGGAGTTGTTGAGCGATAAGGAGTAGGCTTGATACCAGTCTTGACCTGCATCCAGCTGAGTCCGGGGAAATTACGGTTAAGGTCGGTTCCGTTGGCGGTAGCCTTCCACAGCTGCCCGTCCTTATACGTCCACTTCTTTGTATCCCAACCGATACCATCGTGACCGTCGGGGTTTACACACGCTACAGCTACGAAGCGAACATTGGACAGAGCCTTTCTTGCCCTCGTACTGCCTTTCTCGTATTCGTTCACAAGGTCGATGAGTTCCTTCAGGATATATGCAGGTCCGGCGCTCTCTCTCGCATGAACCTGTCCTGTGAGAAGGATTGTGTGTTCATCTTCCTTCTTGCAGGTCGTAAGGTTAATCTCGATTGCATAAAGTGTACGACCTTCAACTGACTTACCGATCCTGTAGAGGTAAACGCCGTTATGAGAAGAGAGTCTTCTCTGAATGGTCACGAGCTGGCTGTAGGTGTATCTCTTTGAAAGGTCAATGCTCACATCGAGAGGAACCTTCTTATAAAGAGTAGCGTCAGTCCACTTATAGCTCATGGCGTCCAGATAGTCTTCTTTGGTCATGCCGGAAGTGGTTCCGTATGAACCGTAATCGCTTACCAGTTCGCTGATCTCGCTCGGCGTCAGAAGGCTGCCGTTGTCGATCATTGTGCTTGTATAATCATATGAATTTGCCATAACAACTGTCTGTGCCTTACGCTGTTGTGTCGCGGGGTCAGAAGTCGATAATCCGGTCAGCATTGTTGCTATAGCCATAAATACCGCAGTGAACTTCATGTCAAATTACCTCCATTTCTTTTTCTATCTATGTATTAGGAAAAATGTAGGTAAAATATAACATATACACAAACAATTTTATTGCATTTGGAGGGTTTTTGCGTTATAATAGTCCTTGTAATAAAACCTATAAAACACATAAGATATTGAAACGTCATCCGTCTCGGGTGGCGTTTTTTTATCTGCAAAAACTCTTAGGAGGAAAACAAATGAAAAATGAGATCTGGAACAACGACACGGTTGAGGTGTTCGATTTCCTTTTGGAAAACAACATCGAGAACCATCTGTCGGAAGAGGAAATGTGGGCAGAAGCCGCCGAGACAGTTAATGAAACCCGTCTTGATATGGTGACTAACCTCAACATTGCTACAGATCGCCTGATCGCCGTCGGAACCCGCGTCCGCTGGGATGCTACGTACCGGCTGCACAAAGAGCTTAAGGCCAGAAATCTTGGTATGGCGCTCTTGGAGGCAATGGATCTTTTTTATGGAGATAATTCATTCTCAGTCTATGTTGAGGATGGCAGCTTGTTCGTGAGACAGGGTTCTCACGATAATCCGGTCAAGCCCGCAATCATCGAAATAAGAGAAGGTTCATTAGAAAATAATACGCCCTGCGGACATTACGCAGAGCATGTATTCGGCTGGGAGACTGAAAAGATCAGCGCTTGATCCGGCCTTATTTAAAATTATGACTCCTACGGGAGCCCTTCTCCAAATGGAGAACATCATTGGCGATGCGCCACACAACACCGGCGCATTGCGGTGGTGTTGCAGGAAGGAGAAAAAATGAAAGATATTATTGAAGTGATTACGGACGCTTGGCCCAGTAATCACGTACTCAAGGACCATGTAAGACTTACATGGGATGAGGCGAAAGAACTCGCCTCCAAAAAAGGCATCAATGGAGTGTTTCTGAACAATATCAGATACTCCGATGCACAGATGCTCTTCGTAGTATCTCTTCTTCAGAAGAGAGTACGCAAAGAGTTATTAGAATGGCTCAACGATGCGAACATCGAAGACGGGGTAACTCGTGAATTCGAGGCATTCTACTCAACTGTGATAGGTTTTGAGGCTCGCAAGTACAGCGATTGCCCTAGAGCCTGCCGTAAGATTGTCATGGTTCTTCGCCGTGACAGAAAAGGTACACGCCCCTTTAAGTGCGTGACTATGTATCCTGCAACAACCGAGGATGCAGAAGTAATCGACGCAGAGAGCACAGTTTCCGACGCTTTCCTTGAGAAAGTAAATGAAATTGCACGTCGTTAAAACAAAAAGCCCCACTGACCAGTTCAGTGAGGCTTTGTTTTTTAGTATTCACTTTTCTTTTTCCATGTCTGGGCTGCTTCGTCAAATTCCCAGTTCCCGATCTCGTCTATCGGGATATCGTCAGGGATAGGGTGGGAGGCTCCGTCAATGACCAGATCCTCGAGTGAAGCAAGGCGGGCGTCAAGCGCTGCCTCGTCCAGAATTCCGAAAGGCTCTTCCGATACCTTCTCAATCTCAAGTGTTAAGTTCTTATCCATATCTATATGCTCCTTTCGCTACCATTCATCTGCTTCATTGTTTATTCTACTATTATATTAGGATATTTTCATCAAAAATATAACCATCTTTTCAAAAAAATATGACCACCGCTATGACAGCGATGGTCTTATTCTTATGCTTTTACGAACTCTCCGGAGTAATACTTCAGGAAGTTGCCGAGGAGAGTGACTCTCTTATTGGACTTCATCGTCCTTATCGCAGTAAAGAGTCCATTATCATAGATAACGGCGAACTTCTCTCTCGCTCTTGACGCTGCGACGTAAGGCATGTTCCTAAAGAGCATGGGGGAGTAATAGTTTGTCATACAGCAGATAACACTCTTTGCTTCCGAGCCTTGTGATTTATGAATCGTCATGGCATAAGCAAGGGTCAGTTCGTTGATATTCTCCCTGTTATATTTCACCAATTCGCCGTTTATGCGGGCGTAAATAGTGAATGCCTTATCCTCCATCATAATCTGCTCTATAAAGCCCAGATCGCCGTTTGAGGCTTCGGGGGTATTATGCAGCACATGCATGACGTAATCGCCTTCCCTGAATGTCTGGGAGCCTATACTGACTTCTTTCCTGTTTACATCCGGGGGATTGATAATGGCCTGTAGTGCTGCGTTGATCTCCACCGTGCCGAACTCAGTCTTTCTGTAGGGCAACAGCAGCATGACATTCTGAACGCCATGTTTAGTGGCTTCTTCTTTATACAGGTCGAGCATCTTCTGTTTGGCATCGTTCATGTTTGAGATGCTGTGCATCTCGAAATCTGCGCTCGGAGTCAGCTCCGTAATGCCTCGGTTGATACGGTCGATATTGGCAAAGAGACTGCTCTTGGCGTTTGTTCTGAACACTTTCGTAAGTCTTACAACCGGAGCCGCGCCACATTCGATTATATCCCTTAATACAGCCCCGCATGATACGCTAGGCAGCTGATCTATGTCGCCTACCAGAATAAGCCTTGAATTCTCTCCCACGCACTGAAGCAGAGACCACATGAGAACGCTCCCGACCATGGACATCTCATCAACAATTATGGTCGTGTTGTCTACGGGAGTTGCTTCATCCGAAGCCTCTTCATCGCCCCATATCTGCAAGAACGAATGAATGGTGCTCGCAGGGCGTTTGGTGTATTCGGTCAGCTTCCTCGCAGCTCGGCCCGTAGGGGCTAACAGCAATACCTTCTGATCTGAACTCTCCTCTGTGATCGTAGCGATGAAGTCCATGATGGTTGTCTTGCCGGTTCCTGCTCCGCCGGTGATTACGAGGAGGGATTTGGTGAGTCCCTTCCTTACCGCATCACGCTGGATATCGTCCAGCTGTACCTTACGCTCGCGCTCAATACGTTCGATCTCAGAGTCCGCATCAATACCCTTCTTCAGCTTAAAATCCTTACGCGTACTGAGTTTAGCCAGTATCTCGCCTGACTCCTTCTCTTTTGTGAACATATAGTCAGAGAAAATGTACTGCTGTACTGCATCCCCATCAATGGAGAGTTTCAGGGAATGAAGGAACTTATCGCCCTGTAAACGCCTGATAATCTCGGTCTCAACATCCTTCGAGGAGAGGCTCCCGCCGGAGAGCTGTACGCATTCCTTGCCGAACTGCTGAAGCTCCATTCCGGTGTCACCGGTTGACTCGGCATGGCTCATCAGGATATATGAGAAGATAGCATTAAAGCGCAGCTCGTCTTTTACCCCGACGCCCATCTTAAGTGCAATACGGTCGCACTCAGGGAAGCCTATGCGGGCATGCTTCGTCATGATATAAGGGTTCTTGCGGATCGCTTTCTCCGCTCCCTTACCCAGATTCTTTGCCAGAGCATACACCGTGGTATCTGCTACGCCATAAGGCTGAAGAAACGAGAGGAGCGACTGAAGAAACTTACTCTCCTCGAGTGCCTCAACGACAGCGGAGACCTTTTTTGCCGAAATGCCGTTTACTTCAGTAAGCCTTGAGGGATTGTTATTGATAATATCCATGGTGGACTCGCCGAACTTTGCATAGATCCTCTCGGCCATGCCTTTCCCGATACCCTTGAATACACCGCTTGCGAGGTATGCTATCACAGCTGCTTTATCATCGCTTGCAATAACGATCTCAGCAGATACGGCATTAAAAGTCTTACCATACTTCGGGTGGTCCTTATACTCACCCTTAAAGAGACAATCTACCCCTACCTGAGTAGGAAGGTTATATCCGTTCACGGTTGCCTGACCGCCATCCTTGAGCCGGAGCTTCAGAACGTTAAAACCCGTTCCGGACGAGTAAACGACATATCTTATGTTGCCGAATAATTCTTCCACGATACACCTCACTTATTTGACGAACCCAACGAACCCGAACCTCTTTCTGAAGGATATAAGGCAAGTTCTTCGGGAGTGATCTCCGTAACCTTCGAGGGAATGACCTCATGCAGGACAGCTTGTGCAATGGCTTTCTTCGCAGGATACAGGGTCACACGCATTTCCCTGAACATATCTTCATACTCCTCAGGTGCTATCACGACTAAACGGTCGCTACAGTTTGTGATCACCACGAACCATTC
>JAEEGL010609238.1_pt1 | contig 10092 bp, 7 predicted proteins | sample 9134231 | NCBI WGS metagenome assembly JAEEGL01 (sample SAMN16246548, study PRJNA631951) | gut metagenome | biome: gut microbiome; feature: rumen; material: fiber-attached | host: Bos | place: Iran: Karaj | collected 2018-10 | reverse complement strand
GGAGTTAACACAATGGCAGAACAAAGCAAAATTGAAGCTATCAAGTCCCTCAAGGAGCGCACTGGCGCTGGCATGATGGACTGCAAGAAAGCTCTCGAAGAAAACGATTACGACATCGAAAAAGCAATCGACGTCCTCCGTGAGAAGGGCATCGTCAAAGCCGCCAAGCGTGCTAACAGAACCGCCGCTGAGGGCTTAGCCGTCATCAAAACCTGCGATGCTTGTGGCAAAGCCGCCATCATCGAGGTCAACTGCGAAACTGACTTTGTCAGCGCTACCGACAAGTTCCACGCCTTCGGTGAAGGTGCTGCTGAATTCGTTCTCAAGAACGAGCCAGCCACCATCGAAGAGGCCCAGGCCGGCGTCAAGGATCTCCAAGACGCTACCGCTCTTGCCACCGGTGAGAAGCTTGTCTTCCGTCGCTTTAAAGTCATCAAGAAAGCCGAAGGTCAGGGCTTTGGCACCTACATCCACATGGGTGGAAAGATCGGTGTCGTCGTCATCCTTGAGAAAGAGGATGCCGAATTAGCCAACCAGATGGCCATGCACATCGCTGCTAACAACCCTCTCTACCTCGCCCTCGAAGACGTTCCAGCCGCCGAGAGAGAAAGAGAGCAGAAGATCGCCGAGACCGAAGTCGCCAACGACGAGAAGCTTGCCAACAAGCCAGAACAGGTCAAAGCTCAGATCGCCCAGCGCAAAGTCGACAAGGTTCTTTCCCAGAGCTGCCTTACCTTCCAGAAGTGGTTACTCGACGAATCCAAGACCGTCAGCCAGCTTCTTAGCGAGAAGGGCAACAAAGTTGTCGCATTCACCCGTTACCAGGTTGGCGATGGCGTTGAAGCCGCTGCTTAATCTATTAGCCGATTAAAAATCAAGTCCTCACAATGTGGGGGCTTTTTTCTTATAAAAAGTAGTCGCTCGTATCCTCTCTTCTTTGTATAATAAAACCAATATGAAACCTATTTATAAAAGAGTAATCATCAAACTCTCTGGAGAGGCTTTAGCTGACCAGGAGAATCATTCTATTTACGACAGGGCGAAACTCCAAAGGATTGCCAACACAATCAAGGAGGTCGCTGACACCGGTGTTCAGATCGGCATTGTCGTCGGTGCTGGAAACATCTGGCGTGGCAAACTCGCTGACACAGTCGGCATCGACCACTCGACCGCTGACTACATGGGCATGCTTGGCACCATCATGAATGGCTTGGCCATCCAGAGCGCCTGCGAGGAGAGGGGCCTCGACACCAGAGTCGCTAGCGCCATCAACGTCCCACAGGTCTGCGAGCCATACATCCGTAGAAAAGCCATCCATCATCTCAATAAGAACTGCGTCGTCATCTTCGCTGGCGGAACTGGTAACCCATTCTTCACCACCGATAGCAATGCCGCCCTCAAAGCTCTTGATTGCGATGCCGATGCCATCCTTATGGGCAAGAACAACGTGGAAGGTGTTTATGACTCTGACCCACGCACCAACCCAAATGCGAAGCTTCTCAAAAAGCTCACCTTCCAGGAGACCGTTGAGAAACAACTTCAGGTCATGGACCTCACAGCGGTGGCCCAGTTAGAGAAAAGCAAAATCAAAATCCATGTATTCAATATGGAAGACCCAGAGAACATCATGAAGGTTCTTATGGGTGAAGACGTTGGAAGTGTCATATCGGAGGACTAACATATGGATCCAATTATCAACGAAATGCAAGAACAGATGGAGAAATCCGTCAGAAGCCTTAACGACAACTTCGGCAAATTAAGAAGCGCTCAGGCAAACCCATCCATCTTAAACGGCATCAAAGCGGACTACTATGGTGACAAGATTGCCATCACGGACATCTGCTCCATCAACAAACCAGAGCCACGTCAGCTTGTCGTCAAACCTTATTCCCATGAGGACCTTAAGGCTGTTGCGGCTGCCATCACTGCGGCCAACATCGGCATCAACCCACAGGTTGAGGCTGACCTCGTCCGCCTTATCTTCCCGGCCATGACTGAGGAGAACCGTAAGGCCACAGTCAAGCAGGCCAAAGGTTTCGCTGAAGACGCCAAGGTCGCCGTTAGAAACATCAGACGTGACTATCTCGCCATGATCAAGGAAGATGATTCCATGTCCGATGATTATCGCGAAAGAGTGGAGAAAGATCTCGAGAAAGTCGTCGCCGATATTATGAAAGCTATCGATGACGCCTATGCCGCCAAAGAAAAAGAGATCATGACCATCTAACCTCTAAAACAAATAAAATCCCCTGAATTTGCAGGGGATTTTTTTGTTGTGGAAGTTCTATTCAATATAAATGTAGGGGCTGTTTTTGGTTTCTTTAAGAAGCTGGATGTAGCAATCGCTCAATCCTTCATCCCAGCCTTCTTCTTTTGCGATTTTACCCCATTCGGTTCTATTGCCGTTGAAGTTTATGTAATTCATGTTGCAGCCTTTGAAAACGGCTTTTCCGATTTTTGTTAAGGAACCCGATAATGTGATTTGGGTTAAAGAGGCACAATCCTCAAAAGCCGAATCGCCAAGAGCGTTTAGGTTGTCTGCCAAAGTGACATCGGTAAGAAGAGGATTGCCATAGAAAGCGTGGTCTCCAATATCCTGTTTGCCAGAAGGGGCGCTTCTGAAGGAAACCTTCGTGAGGGATGGCATATTTGAGAAAGAATATGAGCCTATATCTTTTAAAAGAGAAGGAGCATAAATAGCTGAGACGTTTTCGCCTTTTTCTTTGATAACGCAGGTATCTCCTGCCCCGAGAGAGAAAACGGAATAATCCTTTTCATCGATTTTTGCTTTTGAAGGAAGGACGAGAGTGGTGGCGCCTTTGAATCCCGTTATGCCTTTGAGGTGCGCATATTCGCGGTCAGCGCTGTCGGTTTTCTTTTCTAAAGTCATCAACCCGGCGCCGATGAATTTATCCTCGGAATTGTAGAAGCCTGGCAGATCCATATTCCAATTAATCGTGTAGGTGATTGGGGTTTTGGACCTCTCGTAATCGTTAACTGCGCCGACGATCAAAACTGTTGTCAAGGAGGCAACTAAGAAAACTCCGATTGACCCAATAATCCATGTCATCTTCTTTTCGTTAGGAGACGTTTTTTTGGATTCCGTTGGGGTTTTGTCGGTGATTTCCTGCGTTTCTACGACGTTTTCTGTTTCGATTTTTACTTCGTTTTCTTCCATAAGCGAGACTATTTTATCGTTATTCCTCTTTCAATGCACTTGTTTCAAAACGGAATGAAGGAAAGGAAAATTTTTTCCTTTAGAGGCCTTACGTATTTTCTAATGCGTCAAAACGCTCTATAATTTCACTCAATGAGTGAAGAATTTGTTTTGAAAAAGAAGTTAGACCATGTATCTTTCATCATGGACGGAAATGGACGTTGGGCGAACCTTCGCGGGCTCCCTCGTCATCTTGGACACAAAGAAGCCTGCCGTCGCTTGATTGAGATTTATGACCTTTGTCGTGAGTTCAAAATCAAGTACGCCAGCTTCTACGCTTTTTCGACTGAGAACTGGAACCGCCCACAAGACGAGATAGACCACCTCATGGACTATCTTGAGGAATTCTTCCATCGTGAGATTGATTACATCATGAAGACCGGCGGCAGAGTTGTCGTCTCTGGCGATTTAAGCCGTATTAGAGAACAGACCAGAAAGGTTTGCTATGAAGCCATTGAGATGACCAAGAACAATGACGCCTTCGTCTTCAATGTCTGCCTCAATTATGGTGGACGTGATGAGATTGTAAGGGCTACAAAGAAGTTCGCTGAAGCCTATAAGAACGGCGAGACAAAACTAGAAGACCTTGATGAGAGTTCTTTTAAGAACTACCTTTGGCAAGCTGATATGCCTGATGTCGATTTGATGATCAGGACAAGTGGTGAACAAAGACTTTCAAATTACATGCTATATCAAAATGCCTATGCGGAATTTGTCTTCACCGAAGTGAAATGGCCTGATTTCCGCCGCAAAGCATTCATCGAATGTTTGAAGGAATATCAAAACAGAAACCGCCGTTATGGGGGATTAAAGAATGAGTAAGAGAATCGGAAATATCGAAATCAATACGCCACCAGAGGGTTACAAGACCTCTCTTAAGAGCAGGCTCATCGTTGCCGGCGTTCTTTTGGTAACCGCTGTTCCAACTTTCATCCTTGGAGGTTGGTTCTACTTCTTCGCCATCATGGCGTTCCTTTTAGTTGCGATTGCTGAGGTCATCAAAGCCCCTCGCAAGAAATACAACTGGTTCGTCTATGTTGCCACATACGCGATCATCCTCTCCTTCGTGTATTGGATGTTCTTCAAAGGGAACATGTATAGCTATCTCGAATCTCTTGCCAAACCTGAAAAATACCCTGACGGCTTTGCCATCTCCCTAGACCAGCACTATATGAGCTTTGAAGTCTCTGTTATCGGCATTGCTGCTTCCCTTCTTGTTTACTGTGTCGTCGGCATTTTGGACAAGAACTTTGGGCTCGATGACATTGCCTATTTCTTCTTCATGTCTTTGCTTGTTGGACTTGGCTTCCAGTCCTTCTATTTCATCAGATACTTCCCAGTAAATGCTGCAGCCGAGCCAATCGATGCTTATCTTGGCGCAACTTGGGGCGGACAGGCCTATGGTCCTGAACTCCTCAACAACAACTTCTTCAAATACTTCGGTTCGTTTGAGCTCCTTTTGTTCGTCTTCATCGCTCCGATGTTCAGCGATATCGCTGCTTATTTCGGCGGCGTTTATTTCGGCAAGCACAAGCTCAACGAAAGAATCTCTCCAAAGAAAACCTGGGAAGGTTTCTATTGGGGCATCATCGTTGGCTTTGTCGCTTCAGCGGCATTTGGTTTAATCTTAGCCGCTACCGGACACCCAATCCTCCCATTCCTTACTATCGACAAATGGTATTACATCGTTTTGATTGCGCTTGTTGAACCGATTCTTGGGACTGTCGGAGATCTCTCATTCAGCCTCATCAAACGTTATTACGACATCAAAGATTACGGAAACATCCTTAGAGGGCATGGTGGAATCCTTGATCGCGCTGATAGTGTCATTTTTGCAAGCATCGGGGCCGTCATCATTCTTGTCCTCATGAATAACAGTTGGAACTTCTTACTTTAGTTATTTATGCGTAAAGTTTTGCTCCTAGGCGCCTCTGGAAATATAGGCGTCCAGTCACTCGATATTTTCGAAGCCGACAGGGCCTCTTTTGAGCTTGTCGGTATTAGTGTTGGGAAGCAAACTGACAAGATCGAACCAATCCTCAAGAGATTCCCATCAATCAAAGGCGTTTATTGCATTGATGAGGGTTTTGCCAAGGATTTAAAAGAAAAACACCCAGAATTGGATATCTTTTCGGGCGAGAACGGATTATCCGAACTCATTAGAAACAGCGATGCCGATATGGTTGAGAACGCCCTTGTCGGATTCTCTGGCTTAGTGCCTTCCGTAACGGCTTTGGAAGAGAATAAGATCCTTTGCCTTGCTAACAAAGAGAGCCTTGTTGTCGGCGGAGACATCATCAACAAACTTCTCGATGAAGGCCATGGGAAAATGTGGCCAATCGACTCAGAGCATGTCGCTATCGCGAAGTGCTTCTCCAAAGTGAATCCAGAAGACGTGGAGAGAATCCTTCTCACTGGAAGCGGTGGTGCTTTCCGTAATCTCAAGATCGATGAATTAGATAATGTCACGCCAGAGATGGCTCTTCATCACCCAACCTGGAATATGGGCGCCAAGATCACGATCGACAGCGACACCATGATGAACAAAGGCTTTGAGATTATTGAGGCCCATCATTTGTTCCGTTATGACGTCGACAAAGTTGAAGTCATCCTTCATGACGAAAGCAATCTTCATTCCGCGTTGCTTTTAAAGGACGGGACAATTGTCGGCGATGTCAGCAAACCTGATATGCACGGCCCTATCGCGTACGCATTATACGAAGGAAAGGCTCCTTTCGAGGTGTTCAAAGTTAAAAAACTCGAAGACTTCGGCCCATTCCATTTTCATAAGTTCAACCCTGAAAGATATCCGGCGGTTCCTCTTTGCATCAAAGCTCTAAAAATGGGAGGAACGGCAACCGCGGTCATCAATGCCGCCAATGAAGTTGCCATTGCCCTTTTTCTCGAAGGAAAAATCCGTTTCTCGGACATTGTCAAAGTAAACGAAATGACCTTGAGTCATTTTACTAATATAATGAATCCAACTCTCACCACATTGGTGAGGATAGATAAAGAGGTACGACAGTATGTTCGCGCCACATTTGAGAAAGGAGTCAACTAGGCATGCAGATTTTTACGACCATAATCGTCATGATTGTCATGCTTGGAATCCTTATCTCGACTCATGAGCTCGGGCATTTGGCAGTGGCGAAAGCCTATAACGTCTATTGCCTTGAATACTCGATCGGCATTGGTCCTGCCATTTTCAAACACAAGAAAAAAGGCGGAGAAACCACCTTTGCGATTCGCGCCATCCCTCTTGGCGGATATGTCTCCATGTATGGAGAAGGGCTTGAGCTTCCAGAAGGGCAAACCATCCCAAGAGAACGCTCAATCGAAGGAATCAAGTGGTGGAAGAGATGCCTTGTCTTCGTTGCGGGCATTAGCGTCAACCTTTTGACTGCTTTGCTTTTCTCTTTCGTCTATACGACTTGCTTCCCGAATTATTACACCTGTTCGAGCTTCGACACCGGATTCAATGCGAACGCCGTTGTGGCGGAAGGCGAGCCAACTGCTAGAGCCTACTGTTTCTGGACTACTGGCGAAATCGATGGGGAAATCATCGAATACGCTTTCGATCGTCTTTATGCTCCAGAAATCGCCTATGACGACAACAACAATCAAGTCGGATTCATAATCGATTGTGATACAAAGATCATCAATGGCGAAGGCGAAGAAACTTATGTCGCCGTCTTTAATCTCACTAGCGTTATTAACGATAACGACGTTTTCACAAACACTAAGTTCTATAAGCCTAAAGCAGGTTACTTTGCCGATGCGATTCAAAAAGAGCTTCATCTTGATGCCAAACCAGATATCGCTTTAGGCGCATATACGCCAAAAGCAGGGGACACCATCGTTATGAGTCCAACCTTCATCGCCGCTTCTAATGCTGAGATGGGCCCAACCGTCAAAGAGTTCTTGGCGACCAAAGATGATTCAAAACAAGTCACCATCATCGTAGATGAAAATGGCGCTCTCAAATCCGATAGCGCTTCGATCAAAGTCCATTGCCATCAGTATTGGGCTCCTTTCGGCCAAAGGCTTGCCAATGGCTGCTCGCAATTCAAATCGCTTTTCACCGCGATTGGCGAAGGTCTTAAGTATCTCTTCAGCGGGAATCTTGAAAACGTCGGTTCAATTGTCGCGGCAGGTGGTCAGGTGATGAGCATCTCTAACGAAATTGGCTGGATTCAGACATTCTTCTTCTATGGCGGATTCCTCGCTCTCAATTTGGCTATATTCAATCTCTTGCCATTCCCTGGTCTTGATGGTTATCAGCTTTTGGTTGTTTTAGTTGAGACCGCATTCCATAAAAAGATTCCTGAGAAGGTCAAGAATGCCATATCTCTTGTCGGCATCATCCTTCTTTTCGGATTCTCTTTCTTCATTATTTTCCGCGATATCGTGAGGCTTTTCTAAGATGGACAAGAACCAACCGAAAATCATTAGATTCCTTGAGTCATTAGGCCTCGAAGACGTCAGCCGCTTCGGGATGGATTTCGAATTCGTCAGAAACGATCCTAACCGCAAAGGCACCGTCCAGATGACGATCAGAAAAGAGACTCCATGGGATTATGCTCTTTTGAATGAATTCTTAGATGCCCTTCAGACTGCTACCTATGGAATCGATATCCGTTTTGTGTACGCTGAAGAACCAAAGGAAGAAGATGTATCCCAACTCTTTTCCGACTTCTGTTTTGAGAAATGCAGAATCGTTTCTGAGGTTTTCGTGAAATATGAGAATGGCCGTTATCTAACCAAAAACGATGAAGAGATTTCAAAGGCCGTGAAAGACTTTAACGCCCTTCTCAAATTCCTTTCTTATGGCATTAAGATCGAATGTGTCGATGGCCTTGAACAAGAGAAACCAGAACCAAAAATAGAAGAACCAAAACCTGTCGAAGAAGTTCCTGAAGATGACGTTGATGAGGAACCTTTAGAAGAAAACGAAGAGGGTTTTGCTGAAGATAATGAGAAAAACGTCGATGAATATGATTTGATAGCAGAAGACGAAGCCCGCCATGAGGAAGAGCTTAAAATCGCTTTTGCCCAATACAAAAAAGACGAAAAGATCATGGAGCAACTCTCCCATAACATCCATTCCAAAGGCAATTACTATAGACTCGAAACCATAAAAGAGATTTACGATAACGTTGGTGGCAATTTCGAAATCACCGGATATGTTTTCGGTTATGAAATCCGTACAACCAAAAGAGGCCTCGCGATGGCCACATTTGGCCTAGGCGACGAGACAAGCGCAATCAACGTGAGGGGTGTTGAGGACAAAGAAGTTCTCTCTCCAGCCGTCCTTGGTTCAATCTCTAACGGCGCTCACTTAAGAGTAAGAGGCGCCATCAAAATCGAAGACAGGCCAGGCCCAAACGAAGGCCTTTACCAACTCTATCTCCATTCCTTTGACGTTCTTCCTCCAAAACCTCTCCGTGATGATCCGTGCGAAGAGAAGCGCGTTGAGCTTCACGCCCACACGAAGATGAGCGCGATGGATGGACTTGCTGAGGCAAGCGACTACGTCAAACTCGCGCATCACATGGGCATGAAAGCAGTGGCCATCACCGACCACGGCGTCATCCAATCCTTCCCTGAAGCCGAAGGAGCATGCTTAAGCATCAATAGCAAAATCACCGATGCCGAAGATAAATTCAAAGTCCTCTATGGCGTTGAGCTATATGCCTTTAGAAATCCTCGTTATGGCTGGAACTTTGTCGACACGCCTCTCTCTAAAGGCAGATACTGCGTATTCGATTTCGAAACCACAGGCCTTTCTTCGAAATATGACAGAATCACCGAATTCGGTGCTGTTTTGGTCGTGGATGGCTTGGTGAGGGAAAGAAAAGACTTCTTCGTCAACGCAGGAATGCACATCCCAGAAATCATTCAAAAGAAGACCCACATCACTGATGAGATGATCAAAGATGGTCTATCGGAGAAAGAGGCCGCAGAAGAAATCGAGAAATTCGCCGAAGGCTGTATCCTCGTTTCCCATAACGCCCAATTCGACGTCGGCTTCCTTAATGCCCTCCGTCTTAGGGTTGGCCTTCCAAAAGACAGCCATCCGGTTATCGATACTTTAGCGTTGTCTCACTATCTCTTCCCAGCTGCGGCCAGACATAACTTAGGTAGCTTGTCACGTAACCTCAAACTCGACGTTTATGACGACGATAAAGCCCACCGTGCCGACTTCGACGCTGAGGCCTTGAACTCGGTTTGGCAAACCATCATCCCAATTCTTGAAAAGAATGGATGCAACACTCACAAAGACCTCAAGAACCTTGTCTGCACCGACAAGAGAATGTACAAGCACATTAGATCAGAACACGTCATCGCCATCGCTAAGAACCAAGAGGGCATCAAAGCCTTATACCGTTTGGTCAGCCATAGCGAAACCAAATACATGACCCTCAACTCCGTTCCGAAAATCACCTATGACGAGATCGCCCAAGAACGCGAGAATCTTATCCTTGGAAGTGCCTGCTTCAATGGTCATGTCTTCCAAAACGCCATGCTCAAGAGCGACGAAGAACTCGAAGAGGCGATGGAATTCTTTGACTATATCGAAGTTCAGCCTCGCGAGAATTACTCCTGGCTCATTAATGACAAGCAGCTCGATAACGATAGGCTTATGGATATCCTCCATAACATCGTCAATACAGCTGACAAGATTGGCAAACCTATCTGTGCGACAGGCGATTGCCATTATCTCAACCCAGAAGACAAAGTCGCCCGTGACGTTTTCATCTCGGCCAAAGCCATCGGCGGTGTCAACCACCCTCTTTGGACTAGATCCCGTGAGAACGGCTACGAGATTTACGACAACCCAGACCAGCATTTCAGAACCACCAAAGAGATGCTTG
>JAEEGL010026164.1_pt1 | contig 10092 bp, 9 predicted proteins | sample 9134231 | NCBI WGS metagenome assembly JAEEGL01 (sample SAMN16246548, study PRJNA631951) | gut metagenome | biome: gut microbiome; feature: rumen; material: fiber-attached | host: Bos | place: Iran: Karaj | collected 2018-10 | reverse complement strand
TCGAATACTTACATAATTCTTCTACAACACCAAAAAGCTGCTTAGGTCCCAAAGAGCAGTTCACTCCTATGGCATCAACCCCAAGTCCTTCCAGCAGGGCAACCATACTTAAAGGATCAGCACCAGTCATTAAATGTCCGTCTTCACCATAAGCATTTGTAACGATAATCGGCAGCGAAGAATTTTCTTTTGCAGCAAGAACACAGGCTTTTGTCTCATAAGAGTCATTCATCGTTTCTATAGTGATTAAATCAACACCGGCTGCAACTCCCTCTTTAATCGTAGCGGCAAAAATCTCTACGGCATCTTCAAAATCCAAATCGCCCAAAGGTTTTAAAAGCTTTCCTAAAGGGCCAACATCCAGGGCAACAAATTTATTCTGTTTTGAATTAGAGCGCTTTATTGCCTCCCTTACATTTTCAACCGCAGCAAAAATAATGTTATGAAGTTCAAAGCTTTTAAACTTTAAAATATTCGCACCAAAGGTATTTGTATTTACGATATTACTTCCGCTGTCAAAATAGTCCTGATGAATCTTTATGATATTTTCTTTATGAGTTATATTCCACCATTCAGGAAGCTCCCCGGGTTTTAATCCCTGTTTTTGTAAAAGAGTTCCCATTCCGCCATCTAAAAAAAGGAAGCCGTTTTCTAATTCATTTTTAATATTCATAAAAGATAATTTAATTGATTTACTAAAGTTCTTCAATTCCAATTATTGCAGTAACAGATTTACTCGGTGACATTAAAAGCGAATCATTCAATGAAATTCCAAGCTTGCGGTTTGCATCCAAAAGAGGGAGAATATTTTTTTGTAAAGCCAAAGGTAAATCGCCATACCCCGGACTAAAGCGCGCATGACATTTACAATTATTTTCTTCACAGATTTTTTTTACTTCATCATTAAACTGGTTGCAGACATTTTCAACCCTCTCAGCACCAAGTGCCTGAAGAAGAGCAGTTTTTGTAATGGAAGTCTGCTGAAAACGACGGAGATACTGATCAAATCTAATTCCAACCGTTGCAGCAAAAATTACAGCAGAAGAACATCCCGCCAGATTCTTTTTTAAATCACTGCTCACAACACTAAAGTACGAAAAATCAATTCTATTTTCTTCCATTTTAATCGGTACACAAATAAAACTTACGCCGCCGGAAAAAATTTTCTGCTTTTCACAGTCAGCTATTATTTCATCTAAAAGCTCATTAACTTTCTCATCCTCATTCCTGCAGGAAGCATAACGCAAAATCTCCTGCCTGTTATATTCTGATGGAGTATATATTTTTTTCTGCACAAAATTTTTTTCAAGCACTTGTTAAAACTTTTTACCTAACAGAGAAGAAACGTTTTTCATAATGGCACCTGCAACATCGCTTTTGTTCATTGAATAAACGTGAACAGAAGTAATTCCATTTGCATAAAGGTCAATAATCTGATCTGTAGCATAAGCAATTCCGGCCTGTTTCATCGCTTCATCATCAGTTCCAAATTTATCCACAAGCGATTTAAATCTTTGAGGCATAAATGAACCGGAAAGCTTTATAGCGCGTTCAACCTGGTTTGCTTTTGTAATCGGCATAATACCAGGAATAACAGGCGAACTGATTCCCGCTTCACGAATTTTATATAGAAAGTTATAGAATAAATTATTATCAAAAAACATCTGTGTCGTAAGGAAATCAACTCCAGCATCAACCTTCTCTTTCAAATACTTTATGTCTTCCCTTTGATTTGCACTTTCTGGATGAATCTCCGGATAGCACGCGCCGCCAATACAAAGCTGTGGAGCAATTTCCTTTATATCACGAACAAGCTCAATCGCATGATGATAATCCCACCTGCTCCTGTCTTCATTCAAACGGTCCTGTGGAATATCCCCACGCAAGGCCATAATATTTTCTATCCCATTTTCAGTAAACTGATTCAACATTTTTCTAACAGTTTCTTTTGTAGAAGATACACAGGTTAAATGAGCAATCGATGAAACATTAAATTTTTCTTTTATAAGTTTAGCAATTTGCAAGGTATATTCACTTGTTCCACCGCCGGCACCATAAGTTACACTCATAAACGAAGGAGAAAGTTCTGCGATTTCTTCAGAAGCTTTTTTTACGGAATCAAAAGCCGATGTTGTCTTTGGAGGAAAAACTTCAAAACTTATAGAATTAATTTTTGCTTTTACTAAATCAATTATTTTCATTACACAAATCCATTTCGAGAATAATAACAGCTAAAAATCTTAATCTGTTATCTCTACAAAAAAAAATATCTTTCTTATTCTAGAATATTTACAGGATTTATTCGATAAGATACACAATTTTTTTTTTATTTGATACAATTATGTAATGAACAAAAAGCTTTTTTCTTCAAAAGTCCTGATTTTTATATTTATATTAACTGTTTTCTTTTCACAAAAGATTTTCAGCGAAAACAAAACTCTCCTGGAATTAAATGACAGTCTGCAGGTTCTGACCCTTAAGAACGGACTCACAGTTTTTATAAAACAGGATTCAGCTTCAGCTTTAGTTCACACGCGATTTGTATGTAAAGCAGGATTTTCAAGTCAAAGTGCAAGTGACGCAGGATTTTTTCCCTTATTCACACAATTATTTTTTGCAAACACCAGTGACGAAATAAAAGTCACTTCAGAATGTAAGGCAGACTCTTCAACCTATACGGCAGATGTTCCCGAGTTTTTATTAAAAGATTTCCTGTTAGAAATAAAAGAGCGCTGTACTAAACAAAGCTTTAGTGATGAATTAATCGACAGAAAATACAATGAATTAAAACGACAGATTATGGAATATAACAGCACAACTTCTTCATTTATAAACAGTGCAATCGACTCAAGAGTTTTTTACGAAGAACCATGGAAGCAGGACTCAGGCATATACCCTGCAATTTTTAATTCCTATACAAGCGCACAAATCAGAACAATAATCAGGGATATTGGAAGAAAATACTATACAAGCGACAACTGTGCTTTATTTTTAACTGGAAACTTAAACATAGAAAAAACCTACAGCCTTCTCGAAAGCATTTTTGGTGAATGGGAAACCTACTACAGCGGAAAACCATTTTACAACGGAACAAAAAAATACAAGTCCCCTGAAAAGAAAAAGTATGTTCTTGTTGCCGATGAACTTTCGCAGGATATGAACCAGCTCGTTGTACAGTACACTTCACTTTCCATGGCTCAGGCCGATTTATTAAGTGCTTCATTTTCTGCATATAATTCCTTATTTGTAGAAGAAACCTTAAAAGAAAAAAAGCTTGGTATCCGCGGAAAAAATTATATTGACTGCGCAAGTGCACAAAAAAGCAACTGCTCAAGATTTATAATACAAACCCTGTTCGAAAAAAATGAATTCAATAATGATGTCAGTCCTGTAGAACAGGTAAATATTTTTCTCGATAAAATACAAAAGTATTCCATTCTCTCCGCAAAACAATTTTCAAATGCGAAAGAAAAAATTCTTGCAAAATACAAAACGCTTACAGGTTCCCCTTCAATCGCAATGGACACCCTAAGCGATTACTGGAGCTTAGACAGTTCCTTAAGCACACAGGGCTTTTACCAGAGATTTTTAACTCTTGTAGATTCCATTCAAAGTGAAAGCGAAAGAAACATCTACGAAACAATAAGCAAAGAAGAACCGTTAGTATTCTTACTTCTTAACACAGAAAATTTTTACAAATACAAAAATGATTTACTAAAAGAAGGCTATGAATTAATCACAAAAGAAAATGCTTCCTGGTACTCAAATGAAATCAAAGCATTAAAATCAAAAGAAGAAGCATTAGAAAAACAAAACAAATTAAACCAGGAAAATCAAAATGAAATTGCAGAAGAAACTTTCGAAGGCCCATCTTTTGCACAGGATTTTTACAGAAAAAACATCAGCACAATAAAAACTAAAAAACTAAAAAATGGAATTCCTGTTGTAATAAAAGAAAACAAAGAAAGCCAGACAATTTCACTATTAATAAAAATAAACGGCGGCGAAATAATTTCTGCAAAAAACCAGAAGCTGCTGAGAACAGTTTTAATCAATCTTGCATCACAAAACATTCAATACGAAATTTCATCCCTAATGCGAATCGGAAAGTTTTCAGGAATTTCAAATGTCAGTGCCTGGACCACAGAATACGCAAGCTACATTTCAATCAACTGCATGAAAGAAGATTTAAAACTTGTACTCCAGTCAGTATTCAACGCAGTAGTTTTTGCAGATTTCACACCAATCCTTGCCGACAGTTTAATTCAGGAACAGAAAAACCAGACGCTCTTAAAAAACGGCTCCTTAAGCTGGCAGTTAAGGGCAAACGCTTTAGAATATTTATACAGAAAAACACCCCTTGAAAATTATTACAACACCGACTTAGCGCCCTTAAAAAGCACAAACTGGAACTCAGTAGAAAAAGGCTATGCTGAACTATTAGACGCTTCCCTATACACTTTATTTTTAGCCGGAGACATCCAGACTTCCCAGATACTGAATGCAGCAGAAGAAACTCTCGGGCTTCTAAAAGAAATTACTGAAAGAAAAACCATCACTCCATTACAGCCTTTCTTCAAAAACAAAAACAGATACGTTCAGCTTCGTCACACCTTTACCTCGGATTTACCTGCAGAACTTGCACCAAAAGAGTCCCCTATCCTTGTCCCAACAAAAATATTCTATGACCCGGCACAGTTATTCTTCCAAAGTCCAGAAAGTTTCGAAAAGCGCGAACTCTTTAATGCACTCCTGTATTACTTTAAGTATATGCTCAAAAACGATCTGGAAGAAAACCAGAGACTGACAGTATTTAAAGCAACCTATCAAAATCAAGTCGGAATCTTAGAAGCACAGAATTTATCTAAGCCTGTAAAATATGTTAATGCCTACAAAAACCTTTATGAAAAAACAAAAGAAATTCTTTCTTTTATCCCAAAAGCCTATGAAGATAAAGCAGAAGAGAAAACAGAAGAGAAAGCAGTAAATGAAAATATAAAAGAAAAAAACACAAAAGAAATAAATAACCCTCAAGAAAACCTGTCACAGGAAATTACAGAAGAACAGAATCAATTATCAGAAGAACAGAACAAAATATTAAAAACCATAAAATCTTTATACATTCAGAGTGAACTTTCAAAAACACAAACAAATGAAGGCCTGACGCAATTAATCGAATCAGGCTTTGCAGAATCTTCCCCTGACCAGTACCTGCAAACCTACAGAATAATTGAAAACGCATCCGCTTCAGACTTTCTTGAAATTCTGGAAAACTACCTGAACGATTCCAAATGCTTTAAAGTCTATTCAGTAGATTCCAAAAAGCAGACAAACTAAATCAAACTAAAATTTCTTCATCGGTAAAAATACAATCTACTTTTTCATCATTGTCAGAAACCGGAATATAATTAAAAATCTGTTCATCAAAAGCAAAACCACAAAACGAAAGCTCAGCCTTACCGCAAAAATTTTTCTTCAAAACAGAAATAAAATAATCATAATAGCCTTTACCATGCCCAAGCCGGTTTCTCTCCCTGTCAAAAGCCACGCAGGGAACAATAACGCAAATTCGTTTTCCCAAAAAATTATTCGCATCAAAAGCAGCTTCATTCACAAAAGGCTCATAGATTCCAAAATTATTTTTCTCAACCTGCTCAAAAATATTTCTATTCCCGTCAATCTCAAAAAAATCCATAAAGTAAGAATCAAGATGCGTACGAGGCAAAAAAAGCTTCTTCCCGCCAGAAAGAATTTTCTCATTCAGCAAAGCCGTGTCCACCTCAGAAGGAAGCGCAAAATAAGACAGAAAAATATCGCACGAAAAAAAATCAGACCCAATAAATTTCTGCTGAATCAAAAAAGACTTATCTCGTTTAACATCATCACCCAAAGAAGAAACCGCATTTCGAGAAATCTTCCTCAGTCCGTTCTTAGAAAAAAAATTATCAGCCATAAGACAAAACATTCTACCTTGAAAAAAATCCTCGGGCAATACTCTTTTCTTATCACTGGAACCGCAGCTTAATTCTACACGAATGCTTTTTCTGCTAAGAAACCACCCCTGCATCATCCGCTGCTCCACCCTTCCCTAACGGTCACCGTCCTCGTTTCCCTGCGGTCGGCAAGGGGTTCCGTAGCGGCTAAAATTTTTACAAAAAAAAAACATACATCAGAGTGCAGCTCAAGCCCCATGCGAATTTTGTTGAAAAAAAAATTCCAGATATTTTAAAAAATTTGGGTAGTGTACACTACCCAAAGGACTTGTAAAAGCCCTTTGGGCGAAGTCTTGTTATACTCGACTTCGCCCAAATTTGGTTTGATGACTAGAAACTTTTTGAGAGCCGTCAACCGTAATCTAAACTGAATTGGAGTTACCCTATGAAACCTATCAAATTATTAATTTCAAAAACATTTTTATTTTCTCTTTTCTTTTTATTATCTATTTTTTGTTTTTTTGTCTGTAATAATTTATATAATAATACCGAATAACCTACTGCTAAACCGACAGAAGAAGAAAAACTTCTTGCCGAAAAAAAAACAGACTATTCTTATTACAGTGGAAAGTCTTTTAAAGTAATAGGTAACGACTCAAAAGAAAAAGAAGCATTAAAAGAAGGTGATATATTATCTTTTACTGATTTTCAAGTAACAATAAATGGGAAAGAATACTTTTTTAATATTAATACTGACTTATATTATGTAGAAGAATTGCCTTCTCTAATTGAAGATTATTGGAGACATACTCTTCTTATTAAAACGAAAGATATATGTTTTGGTCTTATTCGGAATCCAGATAATGAAAAGATTTCTGTGTATAAGAATAAAAGTACAGGTGATTGTTTAGAAATGGAACTTATTTTCGATAGTCCGTCTTCAGAAATTTCAGAAAACTCTTCTAAGTTCGAAGGAACATACAGCTTCTCAAATGCTACCGGCAGCCAGGTAAATGGTTCCATTACCTTAAACAGTAACGGCACCTGGTCTTATAGCGGTTCCAAGACAACCCTTACCCCAGGTACATATTCTGTAAGCAACAATGAACTTACACTTAACTGGACTTCTAAGACTGGTAATTACACTTTAGACAGAACAGACACATTTATGGTAAGCGTTTCCGGCAGCGAAGCAACACTTTCTTCTAAAGGAAGCGGCATATCAGCCTTCTTCTCAGACTTTTTCGGCGTTACCAGCACAATGACACTTACCCTGTCATACAGCTCTAACTAAGCTTTCCAGGCATTTATTTTCTCCTAAAGCCTCCAAATATTTTTCAAGCCATGCCCTGTTCTAGCAGAACGGGGCATTATTTTTTTATATATAGCGCAAACAACCGCAGTAGTTGACCTCAGCTCACCCCTTCCTTCTTGTAGGAAAATCTATTTTATTATTTGAATAAAAAGCAGGCAAAATTATTAAGTCATTCATAAATGTTTACAATAATCAGACAGTAGCGAAGGTTGTTACCCTTGAGCAAATCCGTCTGTTAAAAAACCTTTACAATCGGCAATTTTTGGAGGAGCGTCAACCATATAAAGTTACTGGACGTACAAAAATGTGATATAATTATGAATGTAGCAAATAAGGTTTTAACGGAGGCGGGCAAATGACAATAGAAGAATTTATAAAAGCAAAAAGCGCCGCCTTTGATATGTATAAATACCGCATAGAATGGAACGGCTATAAAATATATTCTATATGGCTAAAGGCCAATAAGGGCGCCTGCGTAGGTTATCCTCAATACGCATTAGAAAAAGACGGCAATATAAGAGAATCAACAATAAACGAAACATTAGAAATTATGGCAGAAATTAGAAACGCCCGAAACAAATAAACCAACAGCCCCGCAGCAATGCAGGGCTTTTTTTATTGCCCACACAAAACCCATGAAAAAATGACTATATATACATGAGAATTATTACTAATGATTTATACGCGCGCCTTGTTAAGGTATTAGCGCAGGACGAAAAAGTAGCAGTCTTTCAACTGCTTATACTATCACAAAAAGCAGAGCCAACAGAAACCTCACCGGCAGAAAACAAGCCGGACGACAAATTAGCAGCCGACGGCATAACCGTTGTGCAATATAGAAACGGAAAACCGTTACGCCTGCAGATAGAGCCAGCCGTGCGCATGAATATTTTAACCGGCGTAAATCAAACGGCAAGCGCTATGACATTAAATAATTGCGAGGAATTAGACTGCGACTTAGTAGAAACAATGCACATATAGGCGCCCGCCCTAGCCATGAGGACTGGCAGGGACAAATATTTAGTATTAGCGGGAATAATAAAAAATATAGGCCGTTCAGCGTTTGCGGATTGGGAACGGCGGACGGAATCTGCGGCATAAATTGCCGCCATTCATACTATCCGTATTTTGAGGGAATGGAAAAACACTACACGCAGGACGACCTCGACGAAATGAACAAACAAACCGTTACATATAACGGGCAAAAAATGACACGATACGAGGGCGAGGAAAAGCTGCGCTATATAGAACGCAATATAAGAGCATACAAACGCCGCGCCTTAACGCAGGAGGCCGTCGGCGTAGACAGCACCGCTGCACACGTAAAAATAGGCGAATGGCAGGCAAGAGCGCGCGACTTTACAAAACAAACGGGAATACAACGCGACCGCGCCCGCGAGTTTATAGGCACAATAGACGGCAAACAACCAAAAGGAATATTTACAAACATTAGCGAAACAAAAGGAAATACAACAAAATTAAATGAGACGCCTAATATAACGGAATTAAAACGCCCGCCAATAAAAGCGCTACCTTTAAAAACGCGACAAGAAACCGACGCTATTATTAACACTTTAGAGGATAGCCCGGAAACATTAGTTCATAAAAAGCTTGAATTAAAGGGAGTGGAAAAAGTTTCATTTTTAGCATACGTAAAGCAGCCAACGGAAACCGAAATTATAGAACGAATAGCAGGCACAGATCGGGACGGAAATTGTGCAACATTGGCGCATACATACATAGCAAATAAAGCAGGCTTTAATATAACAGACTTTAGAGGAGGAACCAGCCGGGAAGTGTTCAGCGATCGGGACAATATGGCTAGCTTATCCGCAATTAAGGGCGTTAAATCGCGACAATATAGAACAAATAACCCACTAGAGGCTTACCGAGAGTTAATAAAGGAAATCAAACCGGGTAAAGAATACGAATTGACAGTAGGAGGCCATACAAGCATAGTAAGGTTTAACAAAGGTGAGCTTGAATATTTAGAGTTACAAAGTTATGAACATAGAGGCTGGGAAAAATTAACAGAGGAAAGTGCAAAAAGACGCTTTGCACTTAGGATAGTTGACTCAATCGAAAATAATATTATTATAGAGATAGACGGATTAATTAAAAGCCGAGAATTTATTCAATTAATGTATTATATTAATACAGCCACGGGGGTGAGCCCATGAAATTCTCTAAAATCGACGAAACTGATTTAATTTATTGGGTTAATACTCCAAAATTAGGAGAGTATATATTTACTTTTGATAAAAAAAATCTTTTTAATTTTTGGCGGGACTATCCGCAGAAATTAACAAAAGAACAAATTGAGATATTTAAAAAAGAAAATCCGATATTAGCTAAATTAAAAGAATAACACCAGCAGCCTCGAACAATCCGGGTCGAGATTGACAACGTATAAAAATTAAATTATTTTGTTTATAACACTTTTTGAAAATATCTGCCCAGCAGATACGCAGCCCCGCAGCAATGCAGGGCTTTTTTATTGCATACACAAAACCCGCGAAAAAATGACTATATATACATGAGAATTATTACTAATGATTTATACGCGCACCTTGTTAAGGTATTTGCGCAGGACGAAAAAGTAGCGGTTTTCCAAAAATTGCTGCTATCACAAAAAAAAACGAAAACTATCTAGCCGGCAGTTATACCGCACCGAAGGTGCCGGTTATGAACAGCATTTACGTGGCGCGGAGCGGCCGCAGTATGGATATTTAAAACGCAAAAGCGGAGCTTTGTCGTTTTAAATAAAAAAAAGCCGGCAGCTACCTACTTTCCCACCCAAAGGCAGTATCATCGGCGTTAGAGAGCTTGACTTCCGTGTTCGGA
>JAEEGL010011735.1_pt1 | contig 10092 bp, 15 predicted proteins | sample 9134231 | NCBI WGS metagenome assembly JAEEGL01 (sample SAMN16246548, study PRJNA631951) | gut metagenome | biome: gut microbiome; feature: rumen; material: fiber-attached | host: Bos | place: Iran: Karaj | collected 2018-10 | reverse complement strand
CATGGTACCGTTTTTATAAAAGGTTGTGACTGATTTTGCAATATAAGATATGACAACATTTACAACACCATCCTGTTGATACAGGGTGGTGTTTTTATATACTTCTGTACTCAAAACCAAGCAAAATCAAGAGATTAAGCAGAACACTTGTACGAAGAACAAATGTTTGGTATAATATAAGTATTAAAGAATTAAAAATCCCAAAACTAACATAAGGTACTTTCATAAGGAGAGAACTATTGAGAAAAGAATACCCTGTTATTGATATGTTGAAGACCGGTCGGAACATAAAGAGAATAATGAGGATCAAAGGGTTTACGGTAAAGGATGTTCAGGATTATCTGCATCTGGGAGCGCCACAGGCAATATATCATTGGTTTGTGGGGAAGAGCATGCCGACGTTGGATAATCTGTATGCACTAAGCGATTTGTTCAGCCTACCGATTGATATAATACTGGTCGGTAACAGGAAATCAGTTTTTGTTCCTTTTGCGGATGTAAGCTGTAGGAGGTTGTATACGTATTATATTAATATGATTTGCATGGTTGAATAAGGATTTTTGAACTACAGATTCAATGACAAGATGTATAGCAAATGATAGCCTATATTTGTACATAAAAATTCGTGATATACGGTAGCCGTAAGGTAAAGCAAACAAGTGCCAATTGACTTTCTGTACAATATAAAGTACAATAATATGTACAGAAAGGAGTGAGAATTATGATAGCAGCTAATTACACAACCGTTAGAAAAAATCTCAAGGACTATTGCGACAAAGCTTCAGATGAAAATGAGATAGTGCTTGTAACAAGGAAAAATGATAAAAATGTTTGTATAATCAGTCTTGATATGCTTAACAAGCTTGAGAAGAACTTGAAAAATGCTTTATATCTGGAAAAAATAGAGAGAGGATTTGCTCAGATAGAAGAGGGGAAAGGCTTAACCCATGAGCTTATTGAGGAATGAACTGAATGGAGAAGATTTGGTCAGACGATGCTTGGAATGAGTATATTTACTGGCAGAAACAAGATAAGAAAACATTAAAAAGAATAAATGCTTTGATCAAATCCATAGAACGCGAAGGGGTTATGGAAGGAATCGGAAAACCTGAATCGCTAAAATACAGGAATGGATATAGCAGACGAATTGATGAAACCAACAGACTAGTCTACGATGTGGTGGATGGAAAACTTCTCATTGTGTCATGTAAAGATCATTATGACGATTAAGGATTTTTGAACTACAAAGCGAATGGTCGGCATCTTCTGCCGACCATCTTTTTTTACGCCGGTATGCAGTTTTGAGTTTCATGTCACGAGTTCCGGTGTTGAAACCGTTCATGACACGCCGTTTCTTGGCTTTGAGTTTCTTTAGGTTTTTTTCTACCATGACTTTTACCTCCCTTTCCTATAATACTATCGGCATTTTCTGCAAATCCGTCAAGACGGAAAATAGCAATTATGCTGACATCGTATAAATTGAACTACAGGTTCAATGACAAGTTGTATTGTAGGTGATAGCCTAAGATTGTAAGCGCATCAGATAACATAATAATAGACGCTGACGGCACTATAAAAACGATGAATATAGGCGTTGATCTTGAATTTAGGATGAGATAAATGGAGATTTTTATAAGGAGATACTGTTATGAATGCCAGTATGGCATTTCTTTCAAAGATTATAAGAGACGGGAAAATGAAAACAGACCCTGTAACGGAGAATGAAGAGTCGGAGACAAAGGGTGAAGTTCTACATATTAATATCGAGATCCGCAATGACATATATGAGAACTGGCTGAAAGGCATCTTTACCAAGACTATTACATGTATCGGATTCAGACCTTTGCCGAATGATATCGCACAGAAGATCAGCAGGAAGTATCAACTGATTAAGTGACAGAGGGGAAATAAATGCATTCAACGTTTTTTGTGATTTATGAGAATCCGGTCACCTCATCATATACCTTCAAAGAAGAGGATCTGCCGGAGCAAATGATGTATGGCAGAGGTTATGATTACTGGGGAGAGTCTCGTCTCGAATCTGAGGTTAAGGATTGCTTATCCGGCTACTATGCCGAGTTCTTCAGGCCGGAGAAGATTGAAATCGAAGAAGAGGGATATCCGGATGATGTAATTGTTCAGTTCAAGATAACAATAAGTAATCGTGAAAAGTTCATGCAGAAACTCTACAAGAAGTACCGAAAAGCAGTGGACGAGCTGAGCAACATGCTGACTTTGGAGCGACTTTCCGATAATAAAGACCGTGAGCTGGATATGTCATTGTACAGAGTCAGATGTGTACTGGAAGATGAAACCGGAACACAGTTTTACAGTGAATATGCACTCTTTGAGAGTCCGGAGGAACTGATGCGGCGGAGTAAAGACGGAGATACCTATTATATCATCGCCGCATATGATTATCATTATTGATGACAGAGATGAAGGGCAATGATCTACGTTACCGGTGATTGCCACCAGAATTTTGAAAGGTTTAACAACAGCATATTTCCGGAGCAGAATGAAATGACCAAGGATGATTATGTGATCATCCTCGGGGATTTTGGCGGAGTCTGGAACAAGGATAAGGAGTCCAATGAAGAGACCATGCTCATGGACTGGCTGGATTGCAAGTCTTATACGACTTTGTTCATAGACGGCAATCATGAGAACTTCGACAGGCTTTACGCTTATCCTGTAGAGGAATGGCATGGCGGTAAAGTACATATGATACGACCATCCGTCATCCATCTGATGCGAGGTCAGGTATTTGATATAGATGGAGCAAGCTTCTTTTCGTTTGGCGGAGCATCCAGCCACGATATAGACGGCGGGATCCTTGAACCGGATGATCCCGATTTCAAGAAGAAACGGAAAGAACTTAATAAGGGCATACTTCCCTACAGGATCAATCATATCAGCTGGTGGAAGGAGGAACTTCCATCACAGGAAGAGATGGATGAAGGACGAAGGAATCTTGAGGCGCACGGCAATTCAGTTGACTTTATCATAACGCACTGCTGCGCATCCAGCACACAGGCACTGCTGGGCAGAGGCTTCTATACGACGGATATAGAAACAAAATATCTCGAAGAGATCCGACAGACCGTGAAATTCAAGAAGTGGTTCTTCGGACATTATCATGATAACAAGAATGTGAATGCGGAGGAGATCCTTCTGTATGAGCAGATAATAAGGATACGGTAGTATGAGCGGAACAGATCATTTAAGAGGACTATCCGGCGGTGAGTCCGGTAAGAAGACAAAAAGTGTAAATGTGTTTGATCAGACTCCCCGTCAGATCAGATGCATAGAAAAGACACACGATTATCTCGGGGATGGCAATCTCATAACGGAAGAGGAACTTGAAGTGGGAAAGCTGTATTCTTATGTCGGAGGTTCTGCTGAGTGCTACGGGAACATGGTCTATCTAGAGGAACTGCCGTCAAGGTACGGCTATCAGTCATATCTCTTTGAGGAATTGTTCTCATATGACGAGACGGTTTTACTTCAAGCTCATGAGAAGTGGCTGCTTTCTGAATTGGAAAAGGGTGAGGAGAGTATTCGTAAGGGAGGAACGATCCCTGCGGACGAGGCTTTTAAAAGATTGAAATCCCGAGTCAATTCAATTGAAAATGAAGCAGAGAAAAAGTATATGGGTTCCCAGATCCTGTATTTCATCAAGCATAATCCGGACAGCTGGGAGAAGGAACTTAATGACCGGCTTATAAGGACAAGCCACTCCGGTAATCTGGTTTGCTTTAAGTATGGCATAGAGGCTGATTTTTCGGATCCTCTCGTATGTGAGGCAAGAGGGATCATTATAGATGTAGTACATCAGATGGTTGTTTGCCGACCGTTTGACAAATTCTTCAATGTACAGGAACGATACGCTGCCGATATCGATTGGAACACAGCCCGTGTGCTTGAAAAGATTGACGGTTCACTTATAAAGCTGTATTGGTATGGCGGAAAGTGGATTTTTGCGACCAGTTCTACCTGTGATGCCGATGAAGCTTCAGTTGCCGGTTATAAAGGCATCACATATCGGGATATCCTTGCTCGTGCGGATGATTATGGGAAGATACCTTTTGATGACCTCGATAAGAGATGCACATATCTTTTTGAACTCGTATCCCCGATGACGCAGGTAGTGATCAAGTATGATAAGACCACTTTATACTATCTTGCTGCCAGAGATAACATGACAGGTAAAGAGAAGGATTACAAACTGGAAAGTTTCAAAACCCCCAAAAGCATTCCACTTAAAACTATTGCTGAGTGTCTTGAAGCAGTAGAAGAACTGAATAAAGATTCTAATGAAGACATTACGGATGAAGGTTTTGTTGTTGTTGATGGAAAGCATAATCGTATAAAGATAAAATCCCCTGCCTACGTTGCCTTGCATCGAGCAGTTACCAACAAGGTATTTACCGTTAAACGGATGACTGAGTTTTTCCTGCAGGGAGCCGATCTTAACAAGCTTGCAAAAGATTTTCCTAATGAAGCTCGGATTATAAAGTATTATGACTGGCAGTTCGCAGAGATAATTCATAAGATCAGGGAAATAATGGGATATGCACGGGGGTTGTATGAGGAATATGATCATGACCGGCGTGCCGTTGCAAACGAGATAAAGGGATCGCCATATGCATAAGAGTATCATCGAGGTACCTCATGAATATGACAAATTAAAGGTGTATGGGATAGGACTTGTTGATAGTGAGTATAAGGGCGATGATGCCATAAATATAGGAAAATATGCATATGCGATTGAGATCCGGCTTATAATCTATGGAAATGACAATTATATCAGGATGCCTGTTTGGCAGGAGATGCTTATCGATTTTTTCAGCAGGCAAAATGAAAAGTCGGCACTATTTAAGTGAAATACAAGATAAAGTCGAATGAATAGAAAACTTGAAAGTAAGACAGGTATCATCCTTGCCGTTACCGGTGGATATAGAAAAGCACGTAAACTGGCTGAAATGCTCGGGCAGTCCCCTGAGTTGGCTAAGTAAAGAAATGAAACAAATTTCATTCTACATAAGGTGTAGCTTGTGGTAATATAAATGGTGGTTTTGAAGAAGAGATGAAAACGAACGAGAAGACAAATGTAATGAGGGTTCTTGACGGCAGGAAGATAGCCTATGAGAGCCATTCATATGAGGCCGATCCGACGCTTAGCGGTGAGCAGATAGCGGGGATACTGGGCGAGGATCCGGATAAGGTTTTTAAGACGCTTGTCACACAGGGAAAATCAGGCGCATATTACGTGTTCGTTGTGCCCGTAAAGGAAGAGCTTGATCTTAAGAAGGCAGCTAAAGCCTGCGGAGAGAAGGCAGTTGCTATGATAAAGCAGAAAGACCTTCTGCCTCTTACGGGTTATGTGCACGGCGGTTGTTCTCCGATTGGGATGAAGAAGCAGTTTAAGACTTTTATTCATAAAACGGCAGCAGGTCATGATAAGATTTTTGTGAGTGCGGGGAGGGTAGGAGCCCAGATAGAGATAAACCCCGCAGACCTTATAAAGATCGTGGGATGTACGGAATACCTTTTGTGACAGTTCATCCCATAGCATCAACAATGATAAGGACACTTCCCGCTACGATGCAGAGTAAACAAACATATTGCCTGATACTTAACCGTTCTTTCATGATCAAACGTCCGCCTATCATGACAAATACAGGGTATACGGCTAGGATAGGATCTGTAGAAACAGAATCGATCGCCATAGCGTAGCTGTAGAAAACAATCCCGACATTATCTGTGAGAGCCCCAAGTATCCTGGGTGCATTTTCTTTTTTAAAGGGATTATAGATCTTCCTTTCCTTATAATAGATATAAATATGGCAGCCAAGGGCAAATACCGCATATTCCATTCCGATGATAATGATGCTGTCTCCTTCCGGCATGGAGAAACCATAGGTGGTATCAAGACATATTCCCGTCGCTACAGTTTCCAGCCCGTCGATCACAGCATACATTACGGGAAAGATCAGCGTTCCCAGGCCTATATGTTTCCAGGCTGATTTCCGGTCGGTCGGAGCAACCACTTCATTTCGTGCTTCATTATTACGGATGATTGATAATGATATGATGCCTGTCAGGATCACAATGATCCCAATGGTTCTTAAGGGGGTCAGTAATGATAAGATAGAATCTACCCTTCCAAGTATCACATATGCAATGATCAGAAATATTACAGATATTCCTGCACTTATTCCCTCAATAGGAGATTCTACGGTAACCTCATTGTATATGAATCCGTTAAAAGAAACCGTATTGATAACGGCATAGGCAATTCCAAACAAAGTCATTGGCCAGTATCTTAAGGCGCTTTCCCAAATAGAAAACGGCTCATCGCGTATAATAAGATAAATAACCGAGATTATGAAAAAAACGATCCCGATAGATGCTGAATACTTAAGGCACGTATGATATTCCCGGTCTTTGTGAATGCCTGCTTTATACAGTAAGCATGCTGATGACCAAAGAAAGATTGTTGCAATCGTACACAAAAACCATATAATATTGCCCATCAAAAATCGCCCTTCTTGTATACGCAAATCATTTGTGAATAATCAGCCTTGCTCAAAATTACTCTTCTTATCCGGTATGACGAAGTCGGGATGTTCCCCGAGCCATGCAGTCTGCGGCATACATGAGAGCATGGATATATCATCCTCAGACAGTTCAAAGTCAAAGACATTCAGGTTGTTTTCCATATGAGCCTTAGAAGAAGCCTTCGGTATAGGCATGATTCCTTTTTGTAAAAGGAATCGCAGGTTTATCTGCTGGATACTCCGCCCGTACTTTTCGGAAAGCTTTATAAGGTATATTCTTAAGGTGATGCGGAAGGAAATTGCTCAATCCAAGGCGGCCCACCTTTCCGGCATCAACCATCTCATCGATCCAGAGCTTCGTTTCTATGATGACATCTTCTCTTGCAAGACCACTCTCTTTGAGGGCACATCCAAGAGACCTCTCTGTTTCATAAAGAGAAGCCGTATCAAAAAGCGGTATCCGCATTCGATCGCCTGAAGGATAGTCTTTCTTATCTTTCGCAATGAAATATCATGCGTATAGAAAAACTTTATAAAAAGTAATATTATTATATCATGTTTACTTCGCTGTTGGCAGCTTATGCAGAATGGACATAGTTAAATAGATGTGGAGGATATGAAAATGGAATTATATAAAGGAAGACCTGCGGATACAACAGGCAGGTTACCAAGAGAAGTAAGGACATATGATTTTTTAGATGATCTTGGGATCGAATATAAGCGGACGGATCATGAAGAGGCCAATAATATGGAGGCCTGCAATGAGATAGATGCGGTTCTTGGAGTGATCATATGCAAGAACCTCTTCCTCTGTAACAGGCAGAAGACCGACTTTTACCTGCTCATGATGCCGGGTGATAAGAAGTTCAAGACCAAGGAGCTGTCTTCGCAGATCGCGCATTGATGCATATGGAATCTTTGTAGAAATATATCGCCATCAGATCATGGATAGAGATAAAGAAGGTATGGATACATTATTATGGATAATGATAAACGGATAATAAAAGATTCTTCGATAAGTAAAAAGGCTTTAAAGGCAGTAAAGGATAATCTCAATAATATGAGTATTGCGAACTCCGGCGTGGAATCCTTTCTGAATGAAAAACTCTCGGAGGTGAACAAAAAGGTTGATTCTATCTGTGCATCCATAGATTCGATAAAGGAGTCTCAGATCACCAAAAGAGATGTTGTAGAAACGCTTAAGGAGTATCAGACTGAGGTAAATAATACGTTAAATCGGGAGAATGCTTTGACGCGTAAAAAGCTTGATGAGCTCAGTGAGCAGGTTAGAAGACTGGAGAAGATGATTGATGATGAATATATAACCCCGACACGATTTGATCAGCAGATAAACGCATTGGAAAACAAGATTGATTCCATAAATGTAGAGAGAAATACTAGCCAGAATAGTATTTGTGATTATACTGAAAAAACTGCAACGTATGTAGCTGTATTCATACAGGCCAATAAAACTATATATAATCAGCTTGGCGATTCTACGAAAAGGTTGTTTAAAAGTATTATTTCAACTGCGGAGCAGGTGAAGAAATCTAGCGCGGATATCAACACGGGAGTGAAGAGCATTATTGCAAAAGCTCTTCCCGAAAAAAGAAGTATTCCTCGCAGAACTATCAATCATATTGAAGCTTATGATAACGAGAGAGAGGAAACCATACAGCCTATAAGAGTGACAAGAGTATGGAAGATCATGGACAGGTTTCGCTTGGGACGAAGCAATCCTTATCAGAGAATGCTGATAGCAATAGTTCTCACCCTTATAGTTTTTTGGGGCCTGCTGTCGTATATAATGATCAATGAGAGATATCTTGAGATGAATCTGGGTACGGTAAAGATCATGGGAGTAGCATGGAAGACATGTACTTTCCTGATATCGCTTGAATCATATCTGCTGTCTATCATGTTGGTGGTAAGGGTAGTATCTACTATCACATTAGTTGCAGCCCAAAAGATGAAGTATACTTCTCTATGGAAAAAATCAGTCATAGGTTCAGTGGTTGTATTATTATTCACCGTAGTTGTTTGCAGATATATAAAAGATAATTTCTTTATTCCGGGAAGAGAGATCATCAGGATGAAGGATATCATCCTTACCAAGGATCTTGAATTGATAGGTCGAGGGATAAGCGGAGTATTTGAGTACTGGAGAAGAAGATAATGGATAATAGATCATTACTGTGTTCAAAAATAGAAAACTATATATTGAGTGCTCTTGAAAGAGAATTCTTGGAGGCTGAAATAAAAATAGAGTTGGCAGATGTACCCGTAACTGAAGAGGATATCTGGTCATACGAAGGGGTTTTCTCAAATCTGGATGATAATGAGCTTTGGATAGAACTCCATGAGATGAACAAACAGCATAATATTTCAGATGAATTGCTGTTTGAAAGGTATATAGATGAACTTGTAGATCTATGCCTGGAAGATGAATCAAAGCCTGACATTATACAAAAGATCAGGATATATCATGTCAAGCCCTTATCACCGACCAAATGGATGGATAAACTTGAAATGGCTCAGATCAAGGACCCGACGGTGGTCGTTGATGACAGTAAGTGGGAAAGTGAAATAAAGCCAATGATGGAAAGTGTTATTAAAACACTGGACGTCATTACCAAGAGGGATCAAGAGGGTGATTATCGGAAGTCTAGGCAAGAGGTCCTTGAAAGATTTCCTTTACTGAGAGGAAAAGCACTTGAGTTATTTGTTACAGCAGAAGTATTTTATAAAAAATTTGAGAATGAAGACGCCTTAGATTATGCACCGGTTTTACTTGAGTATTGTCGTGCCGTTGAAACAGCCTTATGGAAATATATTGAAGCTTCAGATATCTATCGAAAACAAGGAGAGGAATCCCAAAAGTTTAAAGACCAGGGTCAAACGTTTGGCGCAGCGGTATTTGCAATCAAGGAACCGAAAGATGGACCTCTGAGAGTATTTTATAGAGATTTAAGTAGGCTTCATCGCTTCAGAAATGACAGTGCGCATACAACTGTGGCGAAAGAGCCTGATGTGCGTATGGAGAGGGAAAAACTATGGAAGTCAGAGCTTTTGAATGTATTAAGCAAGATTAATGAATGATAGTATTGAATTAACAATGATAAGTTAACATTTGAAACCAGGCGGTTACGAAACGTAACCGCCTGTGTTGATTCTTGGAAATCCTATCGCTATAATCAAAACATCAGAGTCGACACTGATCAAAACTTAAGGAGTAGGTTCGTGGACAAGAAAGATGAGAAGATCCTTGATTTGTTAAAGGGAAACGCCCGCATGAGCTACCAGGAGATACGGAGATGTTCATAAACAACAGAGACAGGATATTGAACAGATTGTTGGGATCATAGATGGAAAGTAGTTCATTTTTATTACTTGAATGCGGAATTTAATTCCGCACATTTACGACTCCTGTAATTATGCGGCACTAACGTCCGCTTTTAGGCTTTAAATTTCATCAAATACCCGTTATAATGACAAAAACAGAATGGTATTTCCCTTGTTTTGAGTATGT
>JAEEGL017042798.1_pt1 | contig 10093 bp, 7 predicted proteins | sample 9134231 | NCBI WGS metagenome assembly JAEEGL01 (sample SAMN16246548, study PRJNA631951) | gut metagenome | biome: gut microbiome; feature: rumen; material: fiber-attached | host: Bos | place: Iran: Karaj | collected 2018-10 | reverse complement strand
TACAAATAAAGGCGTACAATAAAACGGCTATTATCGCAATTCCAGCTTTTTTCATTTATTCAATCCCTGCTAATAATTACAGTACCTTATACGGGTCCTCATTCCCATCCATAATATCCAAAATCTCCTGCGCAGCTTCCTGCCAGGTGTAAATGTGAATCTTACCTGAATCCGGATGATTTTCCGTTTCCATCCATTTGGAAATACATCTCGCCAGATCATCTGCATCCATTGCTTTGAAATAATCCGCATTGCCCTGTGTCACTTCCCGAAAAATTGGAATATCACTGCAGATAATCGGTAAGCCAAAATGAGCTGCTTCTACCAGCGGCAGCCCAAAGCCTTCATCTCTGGAGGCCGCTATTAATGCATTGGAATGGGCATAAGCCCATCGTAGTTCTTCGTCCGCAGCATTCTGAATCCAAAGTACTTTATCCTTATACTCAGGCAAAGCAATCTGGTTTAGAATCTCATCATTTTTCCAACCGTTATGCCCGATAATTAAAAGCCTGCAGTCCTGTCGCCCCTCTTTTAAAATCTTACTGAATGCCTGCAATGCCACCATATGGCCTTTGCGCGGTTCCAATGTCCCCACCATAAGGAATGTAGGGCCAACCCGAACAAATTCCTGTATCTCTTTACGCGCAGTCTGCACACCGCCGGGAACGTCTGCCCCCATATGGAAATAGTAAAGATTCAGCGGTCGGTTCCGTTTTAAATTTTTTTCCTCAAAATACCTTGCCACCACATCTGCCGTTGTACGTGAAATGCAAAGGATGGAATCTGCTTTTTGCAATATCATATTATGCCACTTACAAAAGATTGAAACAAAAGCCGGCGTGTCAAACAACTCCGGATATTGTACGGGAAACATATCATAAACTACCGTATATGCCTGAGCCCCTTTATTCTTCGCAATTTCTAAAAATTGAGAGAAGTCTTCGCTGTATTCCCACGAAGAATCTAATAATAAGATTTTATCCCTTTTTAAAAAAGGAACATCGTATTCTTTTATTTCCTTCAAACGCTCAATACGGCTGACGTACTCAAAACTTGTAATCAGTCTGTTAAAATGCGTGCGAACCGCAATTACATTTCTTTCTTCTTTGTGTTTATAAATCTCACGAAAAATATTATTGACCACACGCTGAATTCCGGTACCGGCATCATGCTTTGTCGTTTGTGTTACATCGATTAACAAGCCGGGCTGTTTCCGTAAAAGCGAAGTCAGGGTTTCTTCTTTTTTTGCTTTTTTCCCTTTAATCAGATGCCACGTACCATACATCTGTTCCCGGATTGTATTTGCCAGCGCAGGAGAAACAGAAGCAATACCCAGATATGCAGTTTTTAATACTTTTTTAACTCTCTTTTTCAAACCTCCGTTAGTTTGCCCTGAATTTGCAACAGCAACTTCCCGCTGAACAACCGACACCTGGCCAAAATCCGGCAAATGAACTTTTTCCCGCTTCTTCTGATGGTCGTTATCTTTCCATTCATCAATCGTTCTTTGAAGTAATTTATATTCCGTCGTTTCAGTATTAGAAACAGGTACTATTTTCTCTACAGATCGTTTTTCTATAATCGCATTAAGATACTCTTCAAAAGCCTCCGTTGTTTTTTTATAGGAAAAAAAGTCCAATCTTTTTTGCATTAACACGTTTAGCTTGTCGCAGACGGCTTTATTGCCCACTACTTGTGCCAGTGCTTCAGCAACATGCTCCGGTTTTCTTTCATCCAATATAATACCCGCTCCCCCCAAAGTTTCCGGAACAGCGGCAGCTCGATAAGCAAGAACCGGTATATTAAAAATCATTGCCTCAATCAACGGAACGCAAAAGCCTTCGTGATCGCTCATACACAGAAACACATCCGCCAATCTGTAATATGCAAGAATCTGTGAAAACGGAATATGACCGGTAAAAACCACATCTTCCTCAATACCCAACAACTTAACGTACTGCCTTAACCGAACAGAATAAATTTCCATACCAGAATCACTTCCGACAATAAACAACCGCGACTTTGGATTCATGTATATATGGTAACAGGCAAAAGCGGCAATGACATCCTCCTGTTTTTTATTCGGGGCAATACGACCGGTAAAAAGAATATTGGTTATGCCATCATTCTCATACTTTTTTACGATTGCTTCATCCGGCAGTTTTTTATAATCTGTAAACGGTATAAGAATGGGAAGAACGCCTATCGGGCAAGTATACCCTTCCCGAATCAGGTCCTGTTTATTATATTCGGAATCTGCCAGGCAGCATTCAAAAACATCCTTCAGGCTACGGAGTTCGTTCCTCCCCTCGTCTACCAGTTCGGCCAATTCATTATTATATTCTATGAAGTATTTACTGGGCGTAATATTATGGTAAATCATAACTTTACGACAGGTACATTTACGTAATACTTGCGCCAACGCTTTACAACCGGTGGAAAAATGATATAACAATATATCGTCTTCAGACAGCTCCGGTATTTCCGTATAGTGTTTTACAGCCTCTTTATTTACGCGCGGGTCAATATTTTCCGCATAGATCAGGGTCTTGTATCCTTTTTGTGATAAACAACCGTGCAAAGCAAGGGCATCATTTCCCACGGCATCGCCATACGCTACTGTTGGCAAAAGTTGTATGATTCTCATAAAATCTCCCATTCATGGTCTAATCTTGCAATCCCTGCATCACCGATGTCCGAATACATTCTGAACTTTAAACATTTTTTCCAAAAAACATAGTGAAAATCATCTTCCCTGTTTATCTCGGTATCCAGCCAGTACTCGCCGGCAACCAGGTTATTATGATCTATAAAACAAGTTACAACACCTTTCGGCCGCAAGGGAATTTTACCGTTACCAAATCTGTCTATATGGGTATTTGCCCCATAGCACTGGATTTCATCCACTCTGAAAATACTGAATCCGAACACGGCTTCCGTAATATGCCCCGGATTCGTATAATGTATCGCAATGGTCATGGGGTTCCCGGTTTTAAATACACCTTTCGGATTACCTGCCGCGTCTAACAATTCCACTTTAGTAATCTCAACTTCGCGGCTTCCCCATCGTAATTCAGTATCTCCATGATCCGCATCTTTTTGTTTGTTTTCATGCGTCCCCGAAATTTTATTTCCCATAAACTCCAAGTAATACGGATGTACATCAAAGGGGCTTCCTTCCCGCTCAATCACACCGTCTTTAAACCAGATGCTTCTGTCACAAATCTGTTCAATCTGTCCCAGACTGTGGGATACCAGTACGATGGTTACCCCGCTGGCTTTAATTTCTTTCATCTTATTAAAACACTTTGCCTGAAACGCCGCGTCACCGACCGCCAAGATTTCATCAATTAATAAAATGTCTGCGTCCACGTTAATGGCTACGGAAAAAGCCAGTCGCATGTACATGCCGCTGGAATAGGTCCGAACCGGGTTGTCAATAAATTCTTCCAGTTCAGAAAACTCGATGATGTCATTTATACGCTTATCTATTTCCTTCTTGGTCAAGCCAAAAATGGAAGCGTTTGTATATACGTTTTCCCTGCCGCTCATGTCCGGATGGAAACCGGCTCCCAGTTCGATCAGGCAGGCTACCCGTCCTCGGGTTACAATTTCACCGCTGTTGGGATAAATTATTTTGGATAATAATTTCAGCATGGTAGATTTACCGGCGCCGTTCTGCCCGATCAGTCCCAGGCATTCGCCTTTTTTCACTTTAATGCTTATGTCTTTCAGAACATGACGCACTTCACTGCGGTTACGCTGCCAGAACAGAAGGCGTTCTTTCAGTGTGTAGCTTTTGTCATAATAAATTGTGAAGTCTTTGCTTACATGATTGATTTCAATTACATACTCTTCCTGAGGCAAATTCGGCTTCATATCATAATTCCTCTACAAAATTTCGCTGTAATCTCTGAAAAATGAAATACCCGGCTACAAGCGCAATCACTACGTAAGCGATCACAATAACCAAGGTATCCAGATGGGGCGCCCGCTGGTAATACAAAACATCCTGAAACGCCAACACCATGGGAGTCATGGGGTTTATATACAACACTTTTAAAAGCCGGTCCGGTACCATGCTGATGGGATAAAGGATAGGGGTCACGTAAAACATGGACATGGTAATAATGCCCAGGATATGTTCCAGATCCCGTAAATATACGTTACAGGCCGAAAAAACAAAGGTCAGGCCCAGCCCCAAAAAATATAACAGCAACAATAATAAAGGAAGATAAATAATCTGAGCCGTAATGCCTTTTCCGCTCACAAACAGAGCCCCAAACATTACGACCATGCTGAACAGCATATTCATAAAGGCAGCGCTGACCGTAGCAATAGGCAATACCAGACGGGGAAAATAGATTTTTTTGATGAGGTCCTGCCCGGATACAACCGACGTAGTGCCGGCCTGCAGACAATTGCAGAAAAAAATCCAGGGCAATAGCCCGACAAACATGTAAATGTAGTATTTGTCCATCTGCACGCGCATGATCACAGAAAACACCACACTGTTCACAATTAATTGCAGCAGCGGGTTTATAAAAGTCCACAAAAAACCCAACACGGACCCTTTATACCGGGTTCGCAGGTCTTTACGGACAAGGCTGAAAATCATTTCCCGGTAAGCATATAGTTCTTTTAAACTGTTCATTGTTTCTCACCAACTATAAAAAATTCAAGCATTGCATAAGTGCACCGTCAGCCCGTAGAGCCGGCGCCATGAGAGCTAACAAAAACCATTATAAGTAACTATCATATAATTCATCTAATGCATCGAACACTGTATATTCCGGTTTCCATCCTAATTCTTTCTCTATTTTTCTATAATCGCAGCAGATAACCGGCGTATCTATTGGCCGTACCCGGGACGGCTCCATTGCAACGGTTATTTGCTGACGGCTCAAAGCTATGATATAGTCTAGCAGTTCATCCAGCTCATAGGCTTTGCCGCTGCCAACATTATAAATTTGCGTATCGTCATCGCTTTCCAGAATCATCCGATAAGCCCGCACGATATCCTTTACATGACTGAAATCCCGCCTGATCGCTAAGTTACCCACCTTGATAACGCCCGGCCGGCCGGATCTTTCAATTTCCGCCGCCTGTTTGCAGAAGTTGGGCAAAACAAAACTGTCCCGCTGCCCCACGCCGGTATGGTTGAAAGGGCGTACGCAATATATTTTTAATCCATATTGCTCCCTGTACAATTTTGCAAACCATTCCTGGGTAATTTTAGAAATACCATAAGGGTTGTTTCCATCCAACGGGGTGTCCTCATTCATGGGACTTTCGCTGCAAACATACTCCTCACAGGAACCGATAAACATTACTTTTGGCTGTATCTGTTGCTTACGGGCTGCTTCCAGAATGTTCAGCGCGCCGATTACATTCGCCTGCATAGTGATCTGGGGCATACCCCAGGATTGTCCCACACTGCTAAAAGCCGCCAGATTGATAATGATATCCGGCATGATGTCCCGGACAATCGTTTCCACATCACCTGCATTCAGCAAATCCGCTGCCATCACAGACACGTTGCCAATCAGTTCCGCATACTGGTCGCTACCGTAAACTTCATACCCATGGGTTTGCAATTCCTGAGCCAGATATGGGCCTACAAAACCGCCCATCCCGAAAATTAATACCTTTTTCATCGTTTATCTCTCCTTTAAGAGGCTTTTTCCAAAAACCTGAGTTTTGTTTGATAATTGCAATATTATATGAGGCCATGAGCAATGGTTTTTTATTCATATCCAAGTACTTCCCTATAAATCTGCAATGTTTCTTCCGCACACTTTTCCCAAGAATACTCTTTCACCTTTTGCAGGCCTTTGGCAATCATTTCTTTCCGCAACCGCTCATTTTTCAGCACGCTTTCAATTTTTTCCGCCATATCGGTTTCATCGTACGGATCAAAGTAGACTGCCGCCTCCCCGCCAACCTCCGGCATGGAAGACACTTTCGACGTAACGACCGGAACCCCGCAGGCCATTCCTTCCAGTACCGGAATACCAAATCCTTCATAAAAAGAGGGAAAAACAAACACCGCTGCCATATTATAAATGGCTATTAAATCCTCTTCCGGAATATTGGTCAGAAAGCGAATGTTTTTATCCGACGCGTATCTGGCGGGCAAATCCACGTCACGCCACTTGCCGCCAATCACAACCAGTTTATACGCACCGGAAAAATGTCTCTGGTACACATGGATCAGCCGCTGCATGTTTTTCCGGTATTCACTGCCGCCAATGGCAAGCAGATACCTGTCGTTGAGATTATATTTTTCCCGAACCGGTTTCAATACTGCTGCATCCTCAATTTTCCGGAACGCTCGGTTATAGGCTAATAACGTGACCGCTATTTTTTCCGGTTTTACTCCGTAGTGCTGGATCAACGCCTGTTTGGAAAACTCGGAAATCGTTATAATTTTTTGGGATCTTGTTATGGATATCCGTATTGCCGCTTCATAGTATATTCGTTCCAGAATATTCTTAAGATACTGTTGCGGAAACACATGGGGAATCACGTCGTGTATTGTAACTACAACAGGAACAGGCGAAAACAACGGTACCCCTGTATTCTTGGGAACATGATACAAGTCAATTGTACGTTCTCTCAGCCAATTGCCCAAATCCCTGTTTTCTTTTATGAGCCTTTTCATAAAATTGAAGTATTTAAAAACAAACGCAGATCTGGAAACAAGCAACTTGTCGTCATATAAAAAAACGGAGTGACCCAAACTTGTATAAATATCATATAGATTTCTGGTATAGATGCCTATGCCGGACAACTTTATGGCCCGGTCATCTAACGCAATCCGCAATTTTTCATCCCCCATAAACTGCCTATACAACGGCTTCCTTAACAGCAGGGAATGCGATTTCCCGTTTTCTCCCTAATCGCACCCGAACCTTCGCCTTGCTGCGCATCAATTACAAGGTAACTCCTCCCTGTATTATAAATCCTGAATCATAGCAAGAATATTCTCTTTAAACGACTTCATCATAAACAGTTTTTCAACTCTGCGCTTAGCCGCAGATCCCATTTTGTTCCGTAAGGCCGCATGATCCGCCAGCCGCTTTATGGCATCCGCATAGGCTTTACAATCTCCGTTAGGCACTTCCAGGCCGGTTACATCTTTCAGGTTTACATAATTGACGCCGGAACCGGGAATATGGAAGGTAACCGCCGGCTTCCCGAAAAACATGCCCTCGGCCAACGCAATGCCAAAGCCTTCATTTTTGGCAATGGACGGGAAACAGAAAATATCCATGGCAAGATAGAAGGCGATAAGATCCGCGTCGCTAATCCTGCCTAAAAACACAATTTTCTTGTCGCCTGCTGCCTGCGCCCGGAGTTCTTCCGTCAATTCCCCTTTGCCGCCGATAAAAATCGTAAAGCGTTCATCCAGGTATTGGGACGCTTCCACTAAATAATTAAACCCTTTATAGGGAACATGCCTTCCTATACCGAAACAGATTATTTTATTTTTATTATCCGATCTGATTTGTCCGGCTTTGCGCTCCATTTCATCGGTTACCGCCATGCGGCTCCGGCTGATGCAATACGATAGTACCCGGCATTTATTTTTATACCTGCTTAAAAACGGACTTCCTTCAATATATAAAGGGCTCGCCACAAGAACGATGTCAGCCCGTTCCAGAAGCCGGATGCTCTGCCCGTAAAATAGCCGGCCCAACCGTTTTTGTTTTACAATATCCAAATGCCAGTACAGGACAAACTTGAATTTCTTTTTAAAATATTTCTGAAGAAACTGCGCCTGGAAAGGGTTTGGATAGTGGAAAATCACCACGTCCGGATCAAACTCTTCCATCAGCATTTTTAATTCCCCCGGAAACGTTAACGAAATCGACTGGGAAAACTTTTTGGTAATACAGCCGCAGCGTATGACTTCAATTCCATCTACGCTGTCATGTACGGTTTCGTTTCGATGGCAGACATAATCGCCGTCTCTTGCCGTTTCATTGAAGCAGATAATTTTTTGCTCATAGTTCCCATCTGCGGAAAGAACATTGGCAATATCACGGGCAACCTGCTCGATTCCGCCAATATTGGGATATATATAGTTTGAAATCTGCAATATCTTTTTCATTAAATCACATGACCTTACATATTAAAATTAGGCTTTAACAAATGATTTTAACATAATTTAGTAAAAAAACACAAGATAATTAAAGGAATTAAAAAACGCCAATCTTGGCGTTCTTTTTTATTATTATGAGAAATACTGTTTTCTGGCATTGAAAAGCACTTTGCGTGCAAGTACGCGCAAAGTGCCGTTGTGGGTTGCTATCACAGATTCCGGTAACAGAACTGATTCAGCGTATTCAATTGTCCGGTAACGTGAAAACGAATTAATCCGTGTTCTTTTTAAGCTGTGTACTCTTTTTGCCGTAGTACCGGTTGACAGCATCTTCAACTTTTTCCTGGCAGTCTGCACAAAGCCCCAGCCTTCTCAGATACGACAACTGAAATAATTTGTCTCCGCTTAAATCACCCCCACTGTTCCCCAGGGTTTCATAGGAAACATTATACATCTGGCAGAGGACGTGCGTGTGTTTCACAGAAATCTTTTTGCCTTTTTCCCAACCGCAAAACGTATTGACAGAAACACCGGCCAGCTTTGCCGCTTCAGCCTGAGTCTGATCAGACTGTTCCCGCAGCACACGGAGCCGTGCTGCCCGTTTTAAGTCCAGCGTTGTACATTCCTTGTTCATTGTGATTTACACTTCCTTTAACTGTTATTGTTTGATGCAGCGGTCCGCTTTCCGGGCCATGAAAAGGTCTGCACAAGTGAAAATTTTACTATGGCCTGCGCCGTTTGTCAAATTCAAATTACAGAAGCAGAACAAAAATTTTAATTAAATTTTTTAGTGTTATTTATAGACCACTCAGAAGACAGATTCCAAGTTTTCTCCAAATTGATTACAAGTCTTATCCAAGTATATTCAAAGTTTACTACAAGTTTTTGTAATACGCATAACCGCTTAAATCTATTGACGTATTTGGTTTTGTATGATATCCTGAAAAAAGTCGCCTGTCTTTGGCAACTAAGTATATCAAACAGTTGGGAGGAAAAAATTGAATACGCTGCATTTTTTCGGAACAGCATGCTGTATAAGTGCTGGAGCAAACAAATGTAAATGGAGGTTATATTGTGAACATAGAATTTTCGGTCAAAGAGGAAAACGGTGTTGTTAAAATAAAAATCACTTCGCCAGACAAACCGGTAGTGATTGAAACGGATGCCAGTACAAACGCTACCGATACGCCGGTAACAGAAGTAACCGTACAAAAAGAAACGGCCCCCTCCACCAAAGAATCCGCAAATCCGGATATCGCTGCAGACGCAGAGACTACTGCCCTTGCTGCCAAACTGACCGCCATGACCCGGGAATATGAACGGGTGAAAAAGGCAGCATACCGGGCGGGCAAACGGTTGGAAAAGAATCTGAAAGCGTTGGGGCAGACCATGAATGTGTCAGCAACTGGCAGTCCCGGTCTGTCACTGGCAGGTGTCCCCTGCTCTGTCCCCCGTGTCCCGGAGGCCTGTCCCCAGGGCATGGCAACTGTCCCCAACGGCGACTTTGCTGTTCCGGGGACTTGTCCCCAGAATGTCCCTAACAGTGTCCCCGGGGACATCCGGGGACAGGGGACAGAAGTTACTGCTTATAGTAATACTTGTAATATTAATACCAACTTAAATACCACATCGGTTACCATGTCTGACCCTGTTATGCCCCACAAAGAAGCAGAAACAACAAGCACCCTGTCTCCGGAACCGGTTGGCAACTGCCTGCCTTTTGTTCCGGAAGAGAATCCCCACCGGTTCATTCCGCTGGCCCACTTACCGGCGGTGTATCAGAGCCTGTTACAGGCATGGAATCAGCTGCCTCTGCGGACAAAGCTGAAAGGCCTGTACCCGGATGTAGCGCAAAAGCTGCACCACCTGCTGAAAGAATGCGGGGAAGCTACCCTGCACAAAGCGATCCGCATGGTAGCGGACAGCCCTTTCCTGCTGGGGAAAAGCTCTAACAGCAGCGGCTGGGTCATTTACTTTGGCTGGCTG
>JAEEGL016420369.1_pt1 | contig 10093 bp, 9 predicted proteins | sample 9134231 | NCBI WGS metagenome assembly JAEEGL01 (sample SAMN16246548, study PRJNA631951) | gut metagenome | biome: gut microbiome; feature: rumen; material: fiber-attached | host: Bos | place: Iran: Karaj | collected 2018-10 | reverse complement strand
TTGACTACGGAATCGAAGAGCGCCATAAATTTAGGGGGAACGGTCTTGTTCAGATGATGCTTGCCGAAGAACCAGAAGCGGAACTTTATCTCAGCGCGTTTTCTGTCGAGATAAACGCCGACGGTATCGGTCGCGGAGACCTTCTGGGCGAGGAATTCCGCCATTGTTATGGGTGGTTCGTAGCTTACGACGTAATCGACCTCATTGCCGGCTATGTCGAGGTTGCGGTCGGAGTTGAAAAGCTCCTCCGGGGGCGGGACTTCATACCGGGACGCGGTGGCCTCGCTGCACGGGGCAGTACCGCCGTTTACTTCGCCGGAGCCGCCTCCGAACGCGAACACTTTTTTTCCCTGTATCTCGAAGACGCTGCCGCGGACGAGCTGACGGAGATTTCCGCTGATACAGCGGGTCAGGCCGCCGCACCACTCCTCGGTGGGGTATTTTTCGAGCTCATCGAAGTTCTCGTGTGCGCCCTCTACGAACAGGATGTTGTATTTGCGCTTGCCGAGGCGTTTCAGCACCCTTTTTTCTCTGTCGGAGCCGTCCCATATCAGGCCGAGGTCGCCGCATACTATCAGCGCGTCGCCTTTTTTGAGTTCACGCAGCCTTTTATGTGAAAATCTCGCTGTGTCACCGTGAACATCACCCGTGATAAGTATCATATTTTGCGTTTCCTTGTCTATACATTACAAAAATTTTAAAAATTTTTAATATTCCGGCAAAAAAGACTTTTATTTTTCGGCCGGATATGATATAATAGTATATTATACATTTCCAACAGTATTTACCCTTCTTTAATATATTATATATCAAAAAGGTGGTTTTGTCTATATGAAAAATATAAAATTTCCGGCTTTCTTTATGTCAATTCTGTTGATTTTTACCCTTGTGCCGGAAAACTTTCTTAATATACGGTCGGATGCGGCATTCACGCCGGACGTTGACCTTTACAGCTCCGCTTACTATATGGTAAATCTCGACCTCGGAACGGTCATAGCAGCGAAGAACGAGAAAGAGAAGTGCTATCCCGCATCCATAACCAAGCTGATGACCGCTATCGTGGCTTACGAGAACTGCTCCGACCTGCTGATGCCCATGGATGTCACATACGAGGCAACGGACGAATTCTGGGGAAATCCCGACCCGAACAAGGAAGGCCCCGCTAACTGCGGTCTCGCGGTCGGCCAGACCAACCTCACCATGCGTGACTGCCTGTACGGCCTGCTGATAGCTTCGGGCTGCGAGGCTGCGAACGTTATAGGCTACAATATCGGCGGCGGCAAGATCGACAACTTTATAGCGATGATGAACAAAAAGGCCAAGGAGATAGGCTGTGAAAACACGCATTTCGGCAATACCCACGGCCTCTGGCAGGAGGACAACTACTCCACTCCCTATGACCTTTACCTGATAGCGAGATATGTCTATGACAAGCTCCCCGCGCTGGTGGATATCACCAACACCTATGAGTATGTGATGCCCGAGAACAAGTACAATCCCAGCCCGTACTCGATATACAACGTCAACGCCCTGGTGAACAATGTCAGCAACAACCCGTACTACTACGAGTACGCAAAGGGCCTCAAAACGGGCAGTATCGGTGAATATTACACCAAGGACGGCAACGGTGAATGGACGGTATATCACGCCGGTTTTGCGAACGTTGTCTCCACGGCCTCGCAGAACGGCTTCAACTATATGCTGATAACCTGCGGCGCACCTTACAGGGATGCCGACGGAAACAAGCTCAACGGGCATTTCAAGGACTCGATAGCGCTGTACAAGTGGGCTTTCCGCACATTTGACATGGTGGAAGTGATGAACGAGAACACGTTCGTCGCCAACGTCAAGGTCGATATGGGCGAAAATGCCGACGTTGTGATACTCAAGCCATCGGGTTCGTTCTCGACGCTGCTCCCCAAAGACCTCGATCCCGCCGTGATACAGCAGGATATACAGATAACCGCCGAGCGCAATGACAATGAAGCTGTGGTGGCACCCGTCGAAAAGGGACAGATAATGGGAACGCTTACACTCTCGCTCGACGGCGACAAACTCTGGACGACAAATCTCATCGCATCGCAGGGCATAGAGCTCTCGAGGTTTGAATATACTATGAGGATGATAAACAGCATTTTCGACAAGTGGTGGTTCAAGCTGTGCGTGGTGCTGCTCGCTCTGTTCATCATAGCGGATGTGGTGCTCAATGCCGTACAGAAGGCGCGTATCGCCAAAATGGAAGCGCGTAAGACCCGTAAGGCCAATATCCGCGCGAAATGGTGATAAAGCTGATAACCGTCGGAAAGCTGAAAGAAAAGTATTTCAGAGAAGCGGCGGAAGAATATGAGAAACGGCTCGGAGCCTACTGCAAGTTCGAGGTGTGTGAGCTTGAACCCGCCCGGCTGCCGGATGACCCGTCCGACGGCGATATAGGCAGGGCGCTCGAAAAGGAGGCCGCGGATATTATACGGAAGATACCACAGGGAAGCTTTACAGTCCCGATGTGCATAGAGGGCAGGCAGCTTACCAGCGAGGGCTTCGCGAAGCTTATCGGCAGGGAAGCGGCCGGCGGCAGAAGCACGTTCGTGTTCATCATAGGCGGCTCCTACGGGCTTTCCGACAAGGTAAAGGCTATGGCGGACTATAAACTGAGTATGTCGGAAATGACCTTTCCGCATCGCCTCGCAAGGATAATGCTGACCGAGCAGCTCTACCGGGCGTTTTCTCTGCTCAATAACGGAAAGTATCACAAGTAGAATGCGCAAAGACCTGATATACAAGACCATTCTGCCGCTGCTCGGGAGCACTCTGCTCGCACTCGGCATCATAATGCTCATCGCCCGCGGCCGGCTGATAAACTACGTCTCATATTTCGCGGGGGCGATATTGTTTATCCACGCTGTCCGGAACATTTTCCTTATCATAACGCGCAGCGACAGGCTCAGTATGAAGCGGAAAAAGCACATGATATTTGCTGCCGGCTTTTCCGTGGACGGTGCCGTGCTGGCGGTACTCGGGCCGGAAATCGCTTTCAGGATCATAGTTTATGTACTGTGCGGTTATTTTGCGTACAACGGCCTGGCAAGAGCGATTGACTTTGTTGTTGCAAAGCTCAACAGATACAAGGGTCATTACTACGAACTGGGAACATCTGTGTTCTTCTTCGGTTCTGCGGTACTGATGATAGTGAGCAGCTTCCGCGACGACGTATTCTTCGTGATATGCGCGGTATATTGTATGCTGTTCGGCTCGGAGCTGCTGTTCGACTTCGTAAAGGTCATTGCGCCCGGGACGTTCAGCAGCGGGAAACACAGGCATATACGCATATCACTGCCGTCGTTCGTCTCGCTGTTCCTGCCGATAAAAAAGCTGAGGTATTTTACCGAGCGTGACCCGGATAAGGGCAAGAGAAAGAAAGACGCTCCTCAGAAAGAAGAAAAGCCTCCGGAAAACGGGAAAACTCCCGATCTGGAGATACTGATACACGTTTCAAGCTACGGTTCCGGATGGATAGGACATCTGGATTTATGTCTCGGCGAAGAGGTGATCTCTTTCGGCAACCACAACCATTCCTCGCACAGGCTGTTCGGCCTGCTCGGCGACGGTGTGATGTTCACCACAGACAGGACTACATATCTCGAGTATTCGGTGATCCATGACAGACAGCTGGTACTCTCTTATGGGATAAAGCTTACCCCGGAGCAGCTCTCCGCCGTACGCGAAGAGATAGAACGGCTGAAACAGGAGACCGTACCGTGGAAGCCGCCGATGCAGGTCGATGTGGAAGAGACAGGCGATGAAACGATAGATCACAACATCTATCACGACTACAGCTGTGACCTGTGGGCTCTTACACACGCCGTATTCTACAGGTTTGTAAAAGGCACGTTCAAGACATACTCGATACTCAGCACAAACTGCGTTCTGCTGGCCGAACAGATACTCGGCAAGGCGGGGTCGGATATACTGTGCATCAGTGCAATAGCGTCCCCGGGAATGTATCTGGACTATCTTGAACGGCTTTGTCTGTTCAAGAAAACATTGATAATATCCAAAACTGTATATGACAGAAAAGCCCTGAGAAAACTCAAAAAACAAAAAAGAAAGGATGAAGACAAAAATGAGCGAAGTATATCTTGACGACCGCTTCAAGGGTGTGATGCTCGGAGGCGCGATAGGAGATGCGTTCGGCTATCCTATCGAGCTTATGGACTATGACGCTATCTGTGAAAGATTTGAAAAGAAGGGGTGCCTCGACCTTGCTGTCAGCAAGCGCACGGGAACGGCACTTTTCACCGATGATACGCAGCTCACGCTGTTCACGGCGGACGGACTGCTCTGGGCGCACAGCGCCGGCGCGGACGACGGACAGGTGAACTATGAGGACTATATCTTCCTCGCTTATCAGGTGTGGCTCTACACACAGACGAAGACGGTCGCGGGTAAGGAGTACGCGTGGCTGTTCGATCAGCAGCAGAACGCCTACAAGCTCCGCCTGCTGAAAGCCAAGGGACTTTACAAGAAGCGCACTGCCGATACCAAGAACATCGATGCGCTGCTCAAGATACGCAATATGGCATACGGCACGCCCGAGCGCCGCATAAACGACAACAAGGACAACGGCGCTGTAAAGCGCTCTGCGCCTATCGGACTTTATTTCTACAACGACACCAAGAAGGCGTTCGATATGGGCTGCCGCGCGGGTGCCATAACCCACGGCAATCCCGTTGCGTACATCTCGGCGGGCTGCTATGCGGCAATGATAGCTGAGATAGTGAACGGCGCCGAGATCGAAGATGCTGTCAATACCGTGATAAAGCTGCTCGACAGCGTTGCTGACGGTGAAGTGCTCAAAAAGACGCTCCAGTATGCCCTCGACCTCGTGCATAACGAGGAAGTTGACCCGCTCTCTGCGGTCAAGAAAATGGGCTACGGCTTCGAAGCTTACGAGGCGCTCGCCATCGCCGTTTACAGTGCGGTACTGCACTGTGACAGCCCCCGTCACGCGATACAGCTTGCCGCCAACCACGACGGTGCCAGCGACACCTGCGCTTCCATGACCGGGGCTATGCTCGGTGCTTATTTCGGCATACAGGGTTTCCCGAAAAACTGGATAGAAAAGCTTCAGTACAAGAACCTCATAACGGCTATCGCGGACAAGCTGCTCAAAGTGGTCTATAACACCGACGATAATACAGAAGATGATGAATAATAACTATATGCCTCCCTGCTTTCTGCGGGGAGACTGTAAACAGATAATAATGTGATTGCAAAAGAGATCAATTTCCCGGCGGGAAAACAAAGGAGCTGACTTATGTATGCTGTACACAATAGAATACTTAACGGAGAAGATCTTAGAGAGCGAAAAAGCGTATGACCTCGAGAAGATCACCGAGGCATACGAGGTCGCGAACATTGCTCACAAGGGCGTCAAAAGAAGCTCCGGCGAGCCGTATATCACCCACCCCATCGCGGTAGCCTGTATCCTGCTCGAATTCTGTATGGATACCGATACCATCTGCGCCGCGCTGCTCCACGACGTTGTTGAGGATACCGATGTGACGCTCGATGAGCTCCGCAAGAAGTTCGGCAGCGATGTCGCCAACCTCGTTGACGGCGTTACCAAGATAGGCCAGATACCGCTGAATACCACCAAGGAGGAGCAGCAGGCCGAGAATATCCGCAAGATACTGATAGCGATGTCGAAGGATATCCGCGTCATCATCATCAAGCTTGCCGACCGCCTCCACAACATGCGCACGATAATGTACCGCCCGCCCGAGAAGCAGCGCAAGAAGGCTCTCGAAACGATGAACTTCTACGCGCCTATCGCGCACCGCCTTGGTATGAGCGCCGTAAAGGAGGAAATGGAGGATATCTCCATAAAGATACTCGACCCCTACGGCTCCAAAATGATCGAGGATATGCTCGATAAGCACAAGGAAAAGCGCGATACCTTCATCGACGTGATAAAGGAGCGTATCCGCGACAGGATAAGCGACATACAGCCGCCACCCACTATCGAGGGTCGTGTGAAGAGCGTTTACAGCATATATAAAAAGGTCTATGTCAAGGGCAAGAGCTTCGACGAGATATATGACATATATGCGGTCAGAGTTATCGTACAGACCGTTATAGAGTGCTATAACGTGCTTGGTATCATCCACGATATCTTCAAGCCGATACCGTACCGCTTCAAGGATTATATCGCGACCCCGAAGCCCAACCGCTACCAGTCGCTCCATACCACCGTCATAGGGCGCGAGGGCATACCGTTCGAGGTGCAGATACGTACCTACGAGATGCACAATACCGCACAGTACGGTGTAGCGGCGCACTGGAAGTACAAGGCCGGCATCAACGGCAAGGTCTCCGGCGAAAAGCGCTTCGACTGGATCAGACACATTCTCGAGCAGCAGCAGGATTCCGACGATATCGAGGCTATCGCGGACGCGATAAAGGTCGATCTCGCGCCGGACGACGTTTATGTTTTCACGCCGAAGGGCGATGTCGTGACACTGCCGGCGGGCTCAACTATCATAGATTTCGCTTACGCGATACACACGCAGGTCGGTAACAAGATGACCGGCGCGAAGGTCGGCGGCAAGATGATGCGGTTCGACTATACCCTCAAAACAGGCGATATCGTCGAGATCATCACCTCGTCTAATGCGGGCCCCAACCGCAACTGGCTGGATATCGCAAAGACATCCGAGGCGCGCGCGAAAATACGCTCGTGGTTCAAGCACGAATGTCGCGAGGAGAACATCACAGAGGGTATGGAGTCGATAGAGCTCGAATTCCGCAGGAACAGTATGATACCCACGCCGGAATTCATCGAAGAGCTCGCTCACATGCAGCATTTCGACAATGCGGAGGACTTCTACGCGGCGATAGGCTACGGAGGCGTCATTCTGTCGAAGATAATGCAGCGCGCGAAGGATCTTTACAATCAGCATAACGAGGAAAGGCTCCCGCAGAGCAGCGAGGAGATAATGAGCAGCAGCATTTCCCGCAACAGGCGCGGCGGCGTTATCGTAGAGGGCATCGACAACTGCCTCGTGAAGTACGCCAAGTGCTGCAACCCGCTCCCCGGAGACGAGATAACCGGCTTCATAACGCGCGGCTACGGCGTTTCGGTACACAAGAAGGACTGCGTCAATGTGCTGAATTCCCCGCCCACCGACAAGGAGCGCTGGATAAAGGTGCAGTGGGCAGGCGGTCTCGAGAATGAGAGCTACAACGCAACGATAGATATAATCGCGGAAGACCGCACCGCCCTTATAGCGGATGTTACTGCGGCCATCGCGGCAAGCAGACTGCCCATACGGCATATCACCGCACATAACCTCAAAAACGGCAACGGCAACATCATCGTCACCGTCGAGGTCGCGAGCGTTGAGCAGCTCAATGCGCTGATCAGCCGTATATGTAAGATACAGGGTGTTATAAGCGCAGAAAGGACCGGTATAGTCTGACCGCTTTTATACCCGGATACGGAGGTTTTCAATGAATTTACAGGAATCGGGCGAGATGTATCTTGAAACGATACTTGTGCTCTCGCAAAAGAAAAAAGAAGTAAGATCTATTGATATATGCGGGGAAATGGGCTTCTCAAAACCCAGTATAAGCCGCGCGATACACCTGCTTGAGGACGGCGGCTATCTCACTATCGATAACGGCGGCTTCATCACACTCACCGACATCGGCAAAGAGGTCGCTGAAAAGATATACGAGCGGCATAAAGTCCTGACCGCTCTGTTCATGGGTCTGGGCGTTGACGAAGATACCGCCTCTGAGGATGCCTGCCGCATAGAGCACGTTATCAGCGACAAGACCTTCGCAGCTGTCAAAAAGCACATGAAGGAGCACGGGCTGAAATAATACGGCTTTTGTTGAATTTTACCGAAAATTACAAAATACTATTGATAATTTCGCCGAATTATAGTATAATCTAAAATAGTGTCGCCGGGATAGACCCCTGCGGCATATCCCGGGAGCCTTCCCGCGAAAGGAAGCAGTCTGATGGCCAAGAAAACCAAGGTGGACGTTATCTCGCTGTCCATCGTCATTCTGAATATACTTATCGTTGCGACGCTTATCACGCTCGTGGTGCTCATCGCCCTCTATATGACAGGGAAACTCGAGGATACCAATGTCGCAAATCTCGATCAGGAAACGGCAGTTTCCGCGGTCATAACCACGACCCCAATAACTACGGCAACTCCCGAGCCCGAGATCGAGGTTTCGGAAACGATGGAGGATACCACGACAGAACCGGAAGAAACGACAGAGCCGGAAGAAACCGACGAGCCGGAGGAGACCACCGAGGACAATGTTATCGCAGCGGTGGAAAGCAACGACTATGACCCGTCATTCTTCCTGAACGATATGTTCATCGGTGACTCGATATACACCGGTCTTGTGAATTACGGCTACTTCCCCGACAGACAGGTATTCGCCGAGATAGGCTTGAATCCCGAAAGCGCCCGCACCAAGAAGGTCGGTGGCGTGACCGTTGTAGAAAAGGCAAAAGAACTCCAGCCCAAGCGCATATTCATTATGCTCGGCTCGAACGGCCTTGCTTATATGGGCAACACCCACATGGCGGAACAGCTCGGGCTGCTCGTTGACGATCTGCAGGAAGCCTGCCCCGAGAGCTACATATACATCGTTTCGATACCGCCCGTGACCAAAGCGCATGACGCCGAGGGTCAGGAGACCATGGTAATGGTCAACGGCTACAACAAGCTGCTGAAATCCATGGCGGAGGAAAAGGGCGTTGTATATCTCGACCTGTGCAGCAAGCTCCAGGATGCGTCGGGCTACTTCTCGTCGGATTACGCAGAGGCGGACGGCCTGCACTTCCTCGGTTCGGCTTACAAGGCTATGCTGAGCTACTTCCAGAAGACCATACAGCTCTGATAAACAGCATTTATCCCGCCTTATGCGGGCAGAATAAATAAAAACGGCCATTCCACGGCCGGGACAGAAAAACGAAAGGAATAAGTTAAAATGAAAAAGAAGATCTTATGTGCGGTACTGACTGCCGCAATGCTCTGCGCGTGTGCCGGCTGCGGCGGTAACACCGCTTCCACGACTACTGCGGCAAATACCACCACGACCGCTGCGGCGACCGAGGTGAAGAAGGATGCGAGCCCTTCCGCTGTAGCAAAGGCAGTGCTCGACGAGATACCGATAGCATCGGCATTTGAAAAGAAAAAGGAGTCCCTCGGTGACTATTTCGATGACCTCGACGTTGACTCGATAGACGATTTCAACTACACGATCTGTGCGTCCGGCGCATACCCCGACGAGATAGCGATATTCAGGTTTACCTCGGATGATGCCGCGCAGAAAGCCGTTTCCGTAATGGAAGCGCGCCTTCAGTATCAGAAGGATATGTATAAGGATTACACCCCCGATGAATACTATAAGCTGGAGGATGCGGTCATCAAGCAGGACGGCAAGTGGGTATGGTACCTTGTCACAAGCGACAACACAAAGGCTGACGAGATAGTCCGCGGTCAGATCTGACCGGAAAGGAGCCGAAATGGCAGGAGAATGTCTTGTAATATCGGTAATACTGGGCGCGATGATAGTCGGTTTTTTCCGTGCCAACAGAAAGAACTGGGGGCTTGCCGTGGTGCCGCTGGGATTTGTTCCCCTGGTCACGGGAGCCGTGATGTACTTTGTTGAACGTGTGTTCCACGCGAACTGGTCGTTCCTGCTCCCTATGATACTGATAGTTGCATCGCTCGGTATCGCCTGCATCTGGATAGGCGTATGCAGCGTCATACTTATCAAGACAAAGAAGCTGCGCATAAGCTACGTCGGAGTTTCCGTCGTGTTTGTATTTACCGTATCGCTGATCCTGCTTATCAAATATTATTTTGCGGCTCTGCCGATAGCATAACAACAAGCTCCCGCGTCGTAAGACAACGGAGCTTTTTATTTAATGTCTGCTCATCAACCGTGAAAAAGCTTCATAGCGCAGCTTGAAGACTTTTCACGGTTGCAAAAGTGCAAGGAAAATCCTGAAATATACAAATTTTCCTTGCACTTTTGTCCGCCCACAGGGCGGAATGAGCTT
>JAEEGL015294498.1_pt1 | contig 10093 bp, 9 predicted proteins | sample 9134231 | NCBI WGS metagenome assembly JAEEGL01 (sample SAMN16246548, study PRJNA631951) | gut metagenome | biome: gut microbiome; feature: rumen; material: fiber-attached | host: Bos | place: Iran: Karaj | collected 2018-10 | reverse complement strand
GCGCACACTTTGCGCCGCTACAAGTTCTCTTAAACAAAGGAGAAAGCCATGGAAAAAGGCAGGATAACACAGGTCATCGGTCCTGTTATAGATGTCGAGTTCGGCGCGGGAAAGCTCCCTATGATAAGGGACGCTCTCACCGTTGAGGTCGACGGCAGAAAGCGCGTTATGGAGGTCGCTCAGCATATGGGCAACCACATTGTCCGCTGTATCATGCTGGCGTCCAGTGAAGGACTCAGCAAGAATATGGAAGTTACTTCCACAGGTACATGCATTAAGGTCCCTGTGGGCGAGCAGACCCTCGGCCGTATGTTCAATGTCCTGGGAGAGCCTATCGACAAGAAGGGAGATGTGGAAACCGAGGAAAAATGGGAGATACACCGCAAGGCTCCCACATTTCAGGACCAGAGCCCCGTTGTCGAGGTACTCGAAACAGGCATAAAGGTCATCGACCTTATAGCCCCCTACGCCAAGGGCGGTAAGATAGGACTTTTCGGCGGCGCAGGCGTCGGCAAGACCGTCCTCATACAGGAGCTTATAAGGAATATCGCCACCGAACACGGCGGCTACTCTATATTCACAGGCGTCGGAGAGCGTTCCCGTGAGGGCAACGACCTCTGGAACGAAATGCAGGAATCGGGAGTCATCTCCAAGACCGCCCTCGTTTTCGGTCAGATGAACGAGCCCCCCGGATCGCGCATGCGCGTCGCTCAGACGGGTCTTACCATGGCTGAGTATTTCCGTGACCGCGAACACAAGGACGTTCTTCTCTTTATCGACAATATCTTCCGTTACGTACAGGCAGGCTCTGAGGTATCCGCCCTTCTCGGACGTATGCCCTCAGCCGTTGGCTATCAGCCTACTCTTGCTACGGAAGTCGGCGAGTTGCAGGAGCGTATCACCTCAACGAAAAACGGTTCCATCACATCTGTACAGGCTGTTTACGTCCCTGCGGACGACCTTACGGACCCTGCTCCCGCCGTTACATTCGCCCATCTTGACGCAACTACGGTACTTTCACGTAAGATAGTGGAACAGGGCATCTACCCTGCCGTAGACCCTCTTGAATCCAACTCACGTATTCTTGAGCCCGAGATCGTCGGCGACGAACACTACACAGTTGCAAGACAGACGCAGGAGCTTTTGCAGAAGTACAAGGAGCTCCAGGATATCATCGCCATACTCGGTATGGAGGAGCTCAGCGACGAGGACAAGCTTGCTGTATACCGCGCAAGAAAGATACAGAAGTTCCTCTCCCAGCCCTTCAACGTTGCGGAGAACTTCACAGGCCTCAAGGGCAAGTACGTTCCCCTCAAGGACACTATCGAAGGCTTCAGGGCCATCATCAACGGTGATATGGACAAGTACCCCGAGGCAGCTTTCCTCATGGCGGGAACTATCGACGACGTTATCATGAAAGCCCGTCAGATAAACGAGGATTAAAGGAGGCGGCTCACTATGGCTAAAACCTTTCACCTTGAAATAATTGCCACAGACCGCATATTTTTCAGCGGCGAGGCCGAGCACCTCGTTGTCACGGCTATAGACGGACTTCTCGGAATAATGGCAGGACATGAGCCCCTTGTCACCTCGCTCCCCACGGGCGAGCTGAAATACCTCGTTGACGGCGTATGGAAGTATGCGGCCATATCCGAGGGATTCATACAGGTAATGCCTGATTCTTCCATTATACTCGCGGATACCTGCGAGCTTCCCGAGGAGATAGACATCAAACGCGCTCAGGAGGCCAAAGAACGCGCAGAGGAGCTTCTGAGGCAGAAGCAGAGCATAAAGGAGTACTACGAAACTCAGGCCGCTCTCAACCGCGCCATAAACCGGCTGAAAATATCGCAGAAGCATTTCAAATAAGCACACATGGCGTTTTGCCGAAAGGCAGAACGCCTTTTCTTATTTCATCTGTCAGCCCTGCATATTACTCCCGGTCATTTGTTCATAATTCCGAAAAACTATGTTCTTAATTGTGCATATTTTTGAAATGGAGACTTTTTCCGTTCAGATACTTGACTTTTTTGCAAAAATATAGTACAATTATTGTAATTGTCAAAGAGACAGGAATAAAGGGCTCATACCTGTTCCGCACACTGCTGGAACGGTCTCAGAAGCCCGATTTTTAGGAGGCATGACTGTGAAAAAGACAGGCAAATCAACTTTCTTCATTGTCGTTGCTTTTATCGCTTTGTTTGCTGTTACGTCGGTGCTTGGCATAGACAAGTTATTCGGCGATAACAGAACGACCTATATCAAGGGCGTTGACGATATCCGTCTTGGTATAGATATCAAGGGCGGCGTTGACGTTACCTTCGGTCCGGCAGGCGGTTATGATGCTGACAAGAATCAGCTCGCTTCTGCTACCGCGGTCATCAATACCAGACTTGCTTCACTCGGTATCACCGATAACGAAGTTTACAGCGATGAAAAACGCGACAGAATTATCGTCCGCTTCCCCTGGAAGGTCGGCGAAACAAACTTCGACCCCGAGGCTGCCGTTAAGGAACTCGGTGAAATGGCTGAGCTGACATTCCGCAAGGGCACCGATACTACTACCGACGAGGACGGCAACGTTGTACCTTCCGGTGAACTGGTACTCAACGGTGATGATATCGAATCCGCTCAGATGGGCTATCTCCAGACAAGTGAGACCAGCAGTCCTGAATACGTTGTAAGCCTTACCCTCAAGACAAAGGGCAAGGACGGCGAGAAGTCAGGTTCCGAGAAATTCGCTGCCGCTACTGCCGAGCTTAACAATACCGATACTCCCATCTCGATATGGATGGACAATACAATGATCTCGGCTCCGAGAGTAAACAGCGTTATCTCCAACGGTCAGGCTCAGATCTCAGGCAGCTTTACAGCCGAGACGGCTACAAAGCTTGCAAATCAGATCAATTCCGGTGCTCTCCCCTTCAAAATGGAGACAAAGAGCTTCAGGACCATATCTCCTACAATGGGTGAGGGTTCTCTGGACGCTATACTTCTTGCAGCTCTCATAGCATTCTGCTTCATAGCTGTGTACATGATCATTCTTTACAGACTTCCCGGCGCTGTAGCTGTTATCGCTCTCTGCGGCCAGGTCGCAGGATCACTTGCAGCTATCACAGGCTGGTTCGGATTCTCCAACGGCTCTACGCTCACTATCCCCGGTATCGCAGGTATCATACTTGCAGTCGGCATGGGCGTTGACGCAAACATCATCACAGGCGAGCGTATCAAGGAAGAGCTCAGAACAGGCAAGTCTCTCGACGCTTCTATCAAAATCGCGTACAAGAAGGCTTTCTCAGCTATCCTCGACGGTAACATCACAAACGTTATCATCGCCATTATACTCATGGGCGCTTTCGGTGTTCCCGACAGCTTCTTCTCGAAGATCCTCAACAAGACTATCTTCTTCGCATTCGGCGCTACTGCTGAGGGCGTTGTTTACTCCTTCGGATTTACCCTGCTCGCAGGCGTTATCTGCAACTTCATCTTCGGAGTATTTGCTTCAAGACTTATGGTAACATCACTCTCCAAGTTCAAGTGCTTCAAAAACAGAAAGCTTTACGGAGGTGACGAGAAATGAGTAAAAACAACACTCAGACAGAAAAAGTAAGCACTCCCGCTAAGGTTTATAACTTCTGTTCAAAGAAAAAGCTTATCCTCGGCGTTATCATCACAGTCCTCGTCGTATTTGTACTGGGCGCGATAATCAGAGGTATACATCTGGCTATCGAGTTCAAGGGCGGTACCCTCATTACCTACACCTATCAGGGCGACATCGATACAAACGAGGTCGCATCGACAATAAAGGATATTGTCGGCTCGACAGTTAACGTAAGAACAGGTCAGAGCCTCGATTCGGGCGGAAAGCAGATCACTATCTCCTTTACTTCCGATGAGGGACTTACAGCCGACAGACAGACAGAGCTCACATCGGCTCTCAGAGACAAGTTTTCTTCAAACGATCTCGTTATCTACGATTCAAACGACGTTAACCCCTCTTCGGGACGCGAATTCCTGCTCAAGTGCTTCATCGCAGTACTCTTTGCAGCATTCATCGTTATCATTTATATCGCTATAAGATTCAGGAATATAGGCGGCTGGTCCGCAGGCATATGCTCGATCTTCGCGCTCTGCCTCGATATATTCGTAGCTTTCACGACCACTATAGTCTGCGGTTTCAGCATTGACTCCAACATCGTTGCTGTTATCCTTACTATCCTCGGTTACTCTATCAACAACACCATCGTTATCTACGACAGAATCAGAGAAAACCGCAGCCTTATGCCAAAGGCTTCGCTCAATGAGCTTATCAACGTAAGCTGCACACAGTCGCTTACACGTTCTGTAAGAACATCTGTCACAACTATCGGCACTATGCTCATCATCACAATAGTTGTTCTCGCAACAGGCTACAAGTCGCTGCTCAGCTTCTCTGTTCCGCTTATGATGGGTCTTATCTCTGGTACGTTCTCCTCACTCTTCGTTGCACCTGTAACATGGTCATGGTGGAAGAACAAGGTATCAGCTAAGAAAAAGAACTGAATATAAAGATCAAGACCGTCCGGAATGGACGGTCTTTTTTGCTTTATTGATTCTTTGAGAGCCTTTCCAGACCTGAAATGGTCTTGTTCTGAAGCTTGAACCTGTTCATCAGATCGGGTATGACCTTGTTGAACTCGTCTATCTTCTGCTTTACTTCTCTGAGCTCCTTCTTCTTGTTGATGAGGGCGTATATCATAGCGCCGCCTACTATGAGGCTTCCCGTGAGCATGAGCCATCTGCCGTGGAACAGCAGCAGTACCACCAGAGCAACTATAAGTATGACCTTTGCAGCTCCAATAGCGCTTACGATGCTCCTTTCCTTCTGCTCCAGCGCGTATATCTCATTGGCGCGGTTCGGGTCCGTGGGTATCTCTATGCACTTCGCGCCTACTGCGTCACTTGTTGTATAGATATCGAACTTGTTTCCGTTATGTGTAAGGGCTACATGGTAAACTCCCACGATGACCTTGTCGATAGTGCCGTCCTTTTCAATATTGAGGTTGCCCGACGAAAGGTTGCGGACCTGTCTTCCGTCAAGCTGCTTCTGAGTGCTCATGGTAAGGGCTTTCTGCATTTCGGGACGGACAAACTGCTCAAGGAGCACCTCTTTCGGTCTGTTGTAGCTGATATTATATGTATCCGGGTCAAATGTGAGATTCTCAACATTGTGGAAAATACTTCCCCTGTAGGGATTGTATATTTCATTCACGATATTGTCATACTCCGAGTTGCCGGAGATTATCCTTTCCACCTCTGCGCTGGTATTTCCGCTGACGGTATTCCAGTTGGTATCCTTTGAAGCCTTTGTGCCCAGCTCTACAAGGTAGTTGGACGAGCCGTTGTAGTGGCAGTAGTAAGAGGGTACTGAAAAGCTCTCGCAGTTCTCGATGACGGTATTTTCAAAAATATCCGTGGGAGCACTCCTGTTGGAGGCAAGGACCTCAAGTATCCTGTTATGGAGCTGTTCGGGAGTAGCGGTAAAGGTCGTACCGCCGCTGATACCCTCGCTGAGTATCTGTTTCAGGCCTTCTATAATGTAGGGGGTGTTGCAGAAACCGCATATTCCAGTTGGGGAATTGAGGTTCGTGATGGAAGCGCCGCAGTTCGGACATTTGAAGTTTCTGACTATCGCCATGCTATTGACCTCCTTAATATTTATCTTTTTACATTTTACACCTCTTTCCGGCATATGTCAAGTCGAAAAATGCGGCAATGCGTTGATTGGCCATGCAGATCCGCAGTAACAAGCGAAACCGCCGTATACGTAACGGAGATTACCGCGGTGCCTCATGCCCCCCTTTACAGCCAATGGATAAAGGCTGAACGTTAACAGCTGATAACTCTTGATATTTCTGTTAATATATGCTATAATAAATGCCAAGGCATCTATTATAATTTATCTTAATGCCCTTGCAGATACGCAAATCTGAGATTTGCTCCCTGCAATCGGGCGATTATAGCATATCGCTTCGCTTATATGCTATAATAAATGCCAAGGCATCTATTATAATTTATCCTGATGCAGAACGGCCGAAAGGAGAGGTAACGTGGCAAAGCTGAAATTCACAGAAAAAAACGGCGAGGTTTGCATATTATGCAAATATGCAGGGAGCGAAATGCTCAACGAAGCTGAATACCGCTATTTTATCGACAACCGCATAAAGGGCTGGCTCGTTCCCTCTGCGCCCTCAGACGGAAAGCTCGTCTTTACGGGCGCCGAAGGCATACCGCTTATAAACGTACTGAAAAGCGGCATAGACAAGGCACAGTATTTCCGCATAGTCCTCAATCTCCTGAATATACTGGAGGTAGCAGAGAAGTGCGGCTTCAACATGCAGAATATCGTTCTCGACCCCGGTTTTATAGTCGCAGATCCGGTCACAAAGGAGATACATCTCTTCTATCTCCCTCTGTGGTACAACGAAAGCACCAACGACGGCATTATCAACTGCCTGCGTAAGATATCCACCTATGCGAACTACAGCTCGCAGTACGACTACGACCGCGTTGACAGCTTCATGAGCTTTGTTATAAGCAAGCCCGTTTTCAGTATATACGAAACAAAGGAGCATATCCGCAGCGCGGCTCCGGAGCTGTTTCCCGCGCCCGACCGCAGCGAATTCAGCAGACCCGCTCAGCAGCAGGGCGCAGCCGCTGTCCGCAAACCGAAGGTGCTCCCGCCAATACAGAACAAGGGCGACACTCACCCCTTCATACTTCCAAAATCCGTCAGGACAGTGCCGCCGTCATCTCACAGGTCCGAGCCAAAGCCTATACCGCCTCTTGCTGCCGAGAAAAAGCAGCCCCTGCCCGAGCTCGTAAAAAGGGATATCCCCCGCAGCGAGGAAAAGTTCCCTACCCTTACACGCCGCTCAACAGGAACTACGGTAAGTATAGACAAGCCCGTTTTCAGGATCGGCAAGGAACGTGACCGCGTTGACTTCTATATCACCGAAAACCGCACCGTCAGCCGCCTTCACGCAACTATATACACACGAAACGGCTCCTGCTTCATAGAGGACAACAACTCAACCAACAGGACCTACATCAACGGTACGCCCCTTATCCCCAACCGCGAGATAAAGCTCAAGGACGGCGACGTACTGAAGCTTTCCAATGAAGAATTCGATTTCACAGACAGGTAAATCACTATGAAATATATTGCAGCCTGCGATACTGACGCAGGTATCTCAAAATACAAAAATCAGGACAGCGTCTGCGTGAAAACTGCCGAGACAGGCAGCGGCAGAGCCGCTCTTATAATGGTCTGCGACGGAATGGGCGGGCTTTCCCGCGGTGAGCTTGCCAGCGCAGAGGTAATACGCAGTTTCGCGGAATGGTTCGACAGCGAGCTCCCCTTTGAGCTCCCCGACTGGGACTGGGAGACAGCCGCCCGCAATGTCATCAGCCGCCTGAGAAGGCTCAACGCCATGATGGTGGACTACGGCACACGCGAACATATACAGCTGGGCACGACCGCTACCGGATTCATCGCCATAAACTCCAAGTTTCTGACATTCCATGTCGGCGATACCAGGATATACAGGATATCAGACAGGCTGACCCAGCTCACGGACGACCATACCTTTGTCAACCGCGAGGTAAAACGGGGCAGAATGACTCCCGAGGAGGCAAAGACAGACCCCCGCAGGAATGCTCTCGTGCAGTGCGTCGGCGTTACTGCCGATATCTTCCCAGAGTTAAGGCTGGGCGACCTTGAAAGCGGCGCCAATTATATGGTATGCTCCGACGGCTTCCGCCACGTACTGACTGAAAAGGAGCTTTCCGAAGAGCTCTCTCCGCAAAAGACAGCCTCCAGGGAGGATATGCAGAAGCAGCTCCGTCAGCTCATAGAAACGGTCAAGTCAAGGGAGGAGAGCGACAATATAACAGCCGCAGTCTTCCGCGCAGAATTCGGAACAAAAAACAAAACGCAGTAAAGCTTTTACAAAGGAGACGCCTTATGACAACAGGTGAGATTCTTGTTATCGCAGCAGCTGCTGCGGTATTTATAATAATAAATGTACTTATGTGGAGCATTATCATCAGAAAAGAACGTGCAGAGGCTGCAAAGCAGAAGCCGAAGCCCCAGGCGCAGCCCTTCAGGACAGAGGCGCCTAAGGCAGAGCCCGTTCACGATGACAGCATAAGGCTGCCGGGCAGCGTTCCCGCCTCAGCAGGAGAAATGGGCTTCAGGCTGCTTGAAAATACGGTGATAATCCATACCAACGAAAGAATATAGGTGAACAGCTATGACAGAATCCAACGAACTGCGCCATCAGGAGCAAAAAGCTAAAGAATTCGCACGTAATCTCGGTCTTCTCAGCAAATGCAACAGGACATACAAGCACCTTATCGTGGCATATTTGCTGGCACTGGCTTTTTTTCCCGTTCTTTCACTGTTTCTCATGCTCGGAAGCGTCTTTGCTGACGATACCATATTCCTGACCTTTGAGAGCTTCATCGTATATTCCATAGGAATGTACTGCGCATGGCAGGCAGCCTACAGAAAGCGTGACCTATTCGTAATCTTCACAGGCGCCGTTGCAGTCATAAATCAGCTCATACTCAGCATATTCAAGCACTATGCCAACGGTGAGTACCTGAAATACTTCAAATTCGACTCCATAGGCTATACAACGAAGATACACATGGTACTGCTGATAATTATACTTATCATAGTATTCGTGAATATGAAGACCAATATCGTCTTCCACAAGCTTGAGGAGGCGGACGGCTACCCTCATTTCAACGAGCGCTTCTTCGAGCAGAACATGAACAGCATACAATTTGCTATAAAGGATCCATACAAGGAACAGTTCGAGAAGCTCAAACAGACTGCAACAAACGAAATGACAGAGCTTCACATAAGGGAAGAAAAGCTGTGCGCCCATGACGACAACTACAGGAACGACTACATGGATGATGTGTAATTTATACAGAAATCAGGTAAAATTTCATCAAAACTAAGGCGGCACTCAGCCGCCTTTTTTATTGACAGGAAGACCGTATGATGATATAATTAAAGTGATATTCTTTGCGCTGAAAGCGCACATCAATTTTCATTTTAAAGGAGTACATTTCAAATGAGCGGTAATATCAACAGCTATGAAAGCCCATTCTGCACACGTTATGCAAGTGAGGAAATGCAGTATATTTTCTCTGCGGACAAGAAATTCACCACCTGGAGAAAGCTCTGGGTTGCTCTCGCAAGAGCTGAAATGAAGCTGGGTCTGCCCGTTACGGAGGCTCAGGTAAAGCAGCTGGAGGAGCATATAAACGACGTGGACTACGAAATGGCAGCTGAGCGTGAAAAAATAACACGCCACGATGTTATGGCTCACGTTTTCACATACGGACAGGCCTGCCCCGATGCAGCAGGCATTATCCACCTCGGAGCGACCTCCTGCTACGTCGGTGACAACACCGACGTTATAATCATGCGCGACGCCCTTAAGGTAGTGCGCAGAAAGCTCCTCAACGTTATGAACAACCTTGCGAAGTTCGCAGACGAGTACAAAAACCTCCCCTGCCTTGCATATACCCACCTCCAGCCCGCACAGCTCACAACTGTAGGCAAGAGAGCCACTCTCTGGCTCAACGAGCTTCTCATGGACTTTCAGGATCTTGAATACCGCATGTCCACACTTAAGCTTCTCGGCTCAAAGGGCACAACAGGCACTCAGGCTTCATTCATGGAGCTTTTTGAGGGCGATACAGACAAGATAAAGAAGCTTGAACAGATGATAGCAGAGGAAATGGGCTTTGACGCAGTAGTTCCCGTATCGGGTCAGACCTACTCGCGCAAGGTGGACTCAAAGGTACTTGAGCTCCTCAGCGATATTGCACAGTCTGCAAGCAAATTCTCAAACGATATGCGTATCCTCCAGTCCTTCAAGGAAATGGAGGAGCCCCGCGAGAAGAAGCAGATAGGCTCTTCCGCAATGGCCTACAAGCGCAATCCCATGCGCTGTGAGAGAATAACCTCTCTTGCGCGCTATGTAATGATAGACAGCCTCAACCCTGCATTCACAGCAGGCACACAGTGGTT
>JAEEGL014938178.1_pt1 | contig 10093 bp, 10 predicted proteins | sample 9134231 | NCBI WGS metagenome assembly JAEEGL01 (sample SAMN16246548, study PRJNA631951) | gut metagenome | biome: gut microbiome; feature: rumen; material: fiber-attached | host: Bos | place: Iran: Karaj | collected 2018-10 | reverse complement strand
TGTAATCCAATACATTTTTCCCTTTCTCTCGTTTGTGCTGATTTTAATTTCTCTAATCTTTTCAGAGAATCCATCTGGCTTAGAGTGATTGGAGTTTGAAAGGTATTCTGCATTATCATTGTTTCGCATATCCCAGTGAATTGGTATATCTATTTTGTTATAGAACATTTCTGATTCAACAGCATTGAAATAATTTATATAGTAAGATTCTAACTCATTTAGTTCATCAAAAGATTCTGCATAACATAACAATTCCGATCTAAAATTTTCTCTACCATATATCGAAAAAGCCTTTTTAATTTCAGCACCGGAGCCTTTGTAGCGAGGACTAAAATCTCCACCATGTTGACCTATGTATTTCATACCGTTACATAAGTTCGTTGTAATATAAACATATCCGTAGTGTTTCCCTGATTTTATCATTGATGCAATCCTCCAAATAAATTTTTATAGAAAATCAAACAATTCATCATCTTCGGTCAAGTCTTTTGCCATTTTATACGAACCATCTGCAAGCATAAGCCTGTGTTCAGGTGTACATTTAATAACCTCACCGTTTTCAAGTTCTATCTCATAAAAATCATTTGTTTCTGCTGTTTCAAGGACAGTTGTAAAATCACTTTCAACAATATCACCACTATCTGAAACGCACAATGTTTTAAATATTTTTCCTTCTAATTCCTCTATGTTGAACACACCATCAAGTGTGACAACTTTCGTGCCAGATGCAAGACAGTAGATTTGCTGACCTAAAGCATGTTCACCTTTAGAACCAAAGGTGATCGCTATGTTATGCGGCGGATTATATCTTAAATTCTTTCTTCCTGTTACTGTTCCTCTTTCCATAAACCAAGGGCTATGTATTAGATAGTCATGCATTGTTTCATAACCAACGCCCTCTGCAAGTGCAAGAGTAATGTTAAGAAAGAATATTGTTATTTTATCTCCGGCATTAAACTTGAAGTATTCCTGTGGGTCCTTCAAACACATTAACTTATGGAGTAGATAACACAAACAAACAACCGCAGTTCTTGTTTTACCAACACCGATTGCTCCTGTTAGTATTACTTCTTCATAGTTTTTAGAAGGATCAAATATTTCTCTGTATTTATTTCTCCAATATGGATAAATAGATGTTCCGTTACGTGTTGAATTTCCTAAATAGTATGGATTTGTTATAAATTCATCTATGGATACAGGAATCTCTTTATAGTCAACTTCCCATAACTCTTTTAATGTATGGGATGCTCCTTCTGTCTTAAACTCTGACAAAATTTTAAGGATAAGTTCTTTGTTATCGGGAGACAACTTTGAAAACTCATCCTTACTCATGTTGACTATTTCATCAGGTGTAAACATATAAAAAAGTCCCTCCCACTTTTTTAATAAAGTGGAAGGGAACATACCTACTTATGATATTTTTTGAATATTTTTTGTAATTATTTGCTATTCTTGAATCTATCTACAAATTCTTTGAATCCGTCAGCAAATGTCACAACGACTTCTTTCTGATCTGCATATGCATCTGTCATTGCATTAAGGAATGCAAGTCTTTCTGCATATACTTCACTATTACCATTTCTCTTAAATTCGTAGTCTGCAAAACTACGGATATGATTAAAAAGACCATGTTCTTCATCACCTAGATCATAACGACCAGAATATACAGATTCACCGTTTACAATAATCTCAAACTTTGTTTTGTAGTATCCGCAACCAGACGGTTTCGTATCGAGTTCTGTAAAAATAAGTTCAGCGGCTTTGACAGAGAGTGTAAGTTCATCATCATCCCAGTCATAAAATGCCGGATGTTCAGACCAACAAATACGAACAAACATTTTGGATGTATTGACCGGAAACCGATTCATCCAGTGCTTGATAACCTCTTTCTTAGCACACTCTTTCTCAAACTCATTACGGAGTTCAGCTTCTTCTGCCTGTCTTTCAAGTTCTGCCTGTCTTTCAATCTCGTTATTTACACCGATCACATATGTTTTTGCCGCACATACAATATCCTCTGTTGCGGTGTTAGGATACTGCTTCATTTCGTTTTCAATTTCTGCGATCTGTTCAGAACTTCTCTTAGACTGTTTAGCTTCTCTGAGTTTAATTGCAAGAGACATATACTTGAAACAATTATAAATCGGATTTTCTTTGCGGATAATGATGCTGTAGTTGCCATCGTCACCACAAAATCTAGGCTGTGTATAGTTGCACTCAGCAATCTCTTTGACTGCATCAAGAATATCGTGCCAACGCCAGTCATATACAATATGAATGCCGTCTTCACTTTCATATACTCTAATCTTTGTGAGTTCCTTACTACCATTGATCTTAATTCCATTATAGAAAAATCTGATTGTTTCAAAAGTCATTTTTAATTCCTCACTTTCCGATACATCAGGTTGACTTGCTTACAAATATAGTATAACATATTATTTAGTAAAAGTCAAGTGGTTTTTGGAAAAATATAGATAAAAATATTGCACAGACTTCATATTGAAAATCTGTGCAATATAACAGTATACTATTTATTACAGGAACATCTGTGCAACGCCTGTGTTTCCAACCCAAAGGTTTCCGTCTTTATCCGTGAACAGGATTCCACTCTTGAAACCGTTTGTTTCATTCCAAGAGTATCCGATCACTTCATCAGACATTTTCCATGCTTCTTCGGCATTACTGATTGACTGTGCAAGTCCAGAATCTACCATATCTTTTAACTCTCTGCGAGTAAAGATATATCTACTTGTTCCATGACTTCTTTTCTGCTTGCCATATTTCTTGCCGTTTGGAGCAGTCCATGCAGATTCACGGATAGGCTTTCTTGCAACTCTGCGCTTGCTTTCAGTAACTTCTCTCTCATTGATACGAAGTTCATTGCCGACAAATTTCTTTGATTTCAGTTCAATACGATCAAGATAGATTGGCGCAAATCCAGCTTTTCCGATCCACTTGACGTTATTGTTCTTATCATAGAAAGCAACAACCTGTTTTTCGTCAATTTCGCCAGACTCAACTGCCTTTTCAAGATACTGACCAACAGAATCTTTAAGACTCTCTTTTACTGATCTTTTTGATCTCTTTCTCTGAATACCCTCTGGAAGTCCAGAAAGTCCACGGAAATAATCAAGATCATTACCAAGATACTTTCTAAGATATGTCTCAGCCGGAATATCATACTGATTCAGTTCATCATTTGATAGAGGTCTGTCAAGCCATACAACAGTGTATCCTTTATAATCTTCAACTCTGCCGACCTTAACACCACGAGGAAGTGTACCAGGACCAAAACCATGAGTCAGAACATACATGTATGGGAATGAAGAATCTCTCTTTGATTCATATGGGAATACTTCTTCTTTTACAGATCGTCTTGATCTAACAGATTCTTTCTTTGATTCAGCCTTTCTCTCTGCTCTTTCTTCCTCAATTTTATCAACAATCGGCTTTAGAAGTTTAACATAATCAAGACCATGTTTCTTCAACCACTGTTTTACCATTTCTGATGTAATTCGGACTTTTACATCAGAATCAGTAACATTTAACTGAAACAGTCCAAGCAATCCGCTATATGCAACTGAATGTGCTGGTCTGCGTGTATTAAAGATTTCATCATAGTATTCTTTTGTATTCCAGATAAATAGTTCAACATTATCTGCAATGAAATCAGGATCAACTTTTCCATCCCACTCAGATACATATGTATCATCAAGTGCCTGATATACAGCAGAACTATAACCCTTATTAGCCTCTGTTACTGATCTCTTTTTTCTGATTTGATCCCCAATCTCCAACTTTCTTGCCATTTGAAATCAACCCTCTCTGTTTAATTTATATTTTTTTTATAGATTAAATATCAAACTTCTCAAAACCGTTTTCTTCTGCCCACTCTTGCCAATCAGCATATTCATCTGGATCAGCAAGACCTTCAAAGCGTTCAATGATTCCTTCCTCTGTGTAGAAATCACCATACTCATCTACCCACGCATCGTATTCATCTCCGCCATCATCTTTTACAAAACTACAGAAATTCCAAAGCTGATCTGCGTCCTTAAAGCCGAGCCATTCTGCATAGGTATCGTCTTCAAACCAAATAAAATCATTTACATCTGTCGCAGTTGGGATATCCTCACCGAAAATAGATGTATCAGATTCAAGAATATCAACAAGTCTATTAAGGAGATTAGTTGTAAGATCATCAATTCTATCTCTAGCTCCACCCCAACAATCTTCTTCAATATTAAATTCTCTAATTACTTGCATATAAAACACACCTTTCTTAAAAATATTCATTCATATTAGACATATAAGCGGCTTGGTAAGAGGAACTTGGAACTCTGACTGCAATCCAATCAACACCCTCACCGAAAGCAAACTTTTTCTTAGATTTAGAACCTTTTACAAGCATAGAATAGTATTGCTGAATATGTTTCTCATCTGCAATAAATTGGTTACCAGGACTGAAATCAAAGTTTCCTGACTTATCATAATATCCAAAATCAACATATTCAGGCAAACTAACAAGAACAGAATCCTGATTATACTTTTTGCATAGATCGACAGCGATAGAAAAGAAATCTTCATCCGACATTCCTCTAGGTTTTGGAACAAAGAAAGATTCCTCACCATTTACATACTTTTCATCAGACATACCCTTATTCTCAATATAGCCGCCGAGAATACGAATAAAACCTAAACCAGAATTTCTGATATCTCGCATAAGATCATCTGTTTTCTTGATATTTTCCTCATCAGAATTTTCTGCTCTACATGCTGAAATCATCATACATCCGTTGTTAATGTGTTGAGTAATTCTTGACCAATTACTTTCATCTAATGATTTGCAAATAATGTTCTTTACTTTTGTTTCAACATCGTTCAATCTGTACTTAAATGTTCTGTTGTTTGAATCATTGTGTAAAATATAGGAACTATCTTCTATCCTAAGTTTCATTGATTTATCACTTCTTTCTTCTTGAATTAAGTCTGTGAATAAATCTGCTTTTCATTGTTCTGTCTTCCTGAATAGACTTTTCAAGAGCATCTTCATTGATAATCTTAGATGCAATTACTTTGACAGATTCCTTGAAATAATCAAGATCAAACTTAAACTTAAAATCGCCATGCCGTGAAAAGAAATCATCAGCATCAGATTCATTAGTGATATTCTTACTTTCCTCTACCTTGCGATACTTACTAGGATCGGATTCAGAAGTCTCATAGTAAATAAGTGTTGCCGGACTGCCGTTAATTCCGAAAAAGAATGATTCCTGCTCAAACCACTCTGCAAGATACTGAGCATCTTCACGGGCGATATTAAACAGCATAAAACTGTGTTCAATATTTCCATACTTTCCCTCAATAGGAACATACTGAACACCAAGTTCTTTCAGCTTGGATTTCAATTCAGCCGTATTTTTATTATTCTCTGCGGCAGAATTTTTCATGCCCATAGGATTTTCAGCAGATAGAACTGCAAATGTTCTGATCTTACCAGAACTATCACCGAAAAGAGCCTGTTTAACTCGTGAATTTGGATTCTCATAAATTTGGAGTTTCATGACATACACCACCTTAACAATATGAAATAAGAATCATTTATATAGTTGTATTTTCTTTTATTTTATTATTTTTTGTATTATATATTTGATGTTAAGACTGCCTGTATTTTTTAACTTACAGGCAGTCTTTGTGAATTCAGTTAAATGGGTTTGACAAGAACCCTATTGTGCAAGCACTGAATATTCCATCCACCTGCGAGGATTGTTTCAAGTCTTACTCTGCCGCGCTCACCGACGATAATACCATTGATAGACGGACCAGTAAGCCACAGATCAGAATAATCAGTGATCTGACCAACATACTTTGTAACTCTATCAATCAGATTCATTACATATCCATCGGCATATCTAGTACATGCCTTACGAATATCATCTTCGGTCTGATACATAAGATCACGAACTCTTTTTTCTCCATACTTCTTAAACATAGCTTCGAGATTCTTTCTATCATACTTAGCATTGAATCTTCCAACACGTTCGCATTCAGCTTCGTATGCTTCTTTATCTCTTGCTCTTGCGTCCTTGATGTCATTCCATACTTTCATTTCCCATCCGTAGAACTTATTGAAAATTTCATCTTTGAGTTCTTTCAGAATGGGTGGAATATCATCAATCTTATCCTGCTTAATAAGGTCTTTCTGATAACGCGCTTCTGCTCTTGCACGTTTTTCTTCAAGTTCCCTCAACTTCTTCTTGGATTCTTCATTGTTGTAAATCCAATCTTCAAGTTTCCAGATAAGATCGCGTGTCTTTTCATCATACTGCCAAAGATCGCCAATATGTCTATCTGTTTCAGAATCCCATACTTCGGAAGCAATCAGCTTTTCTCTAGCTGTGTTAATCTTCTCTGTAGTCTTTTCAATCATTGCTTCTCTCTTAGCAATGTCCTGAATAACTTTATCCAAAGTTTTCTTGCTCTGCTCAATACCCATGATATACCTCGCTTTCGATATAAACGGTTTTCATTTACAAATATAGTATAACACATTTCATATGATTTGTCAAGTGGTTCTGCAAAAATTAACAATTTGTTCATATTTAGAAAAAGAACCTCTACTAAATCATAGAGGTTCTTGAATATTATTATCCGTAAATTTCATCAACAGCCGCAATAACTTGATCTATATATTCTTTAGACTTTCCCTCTGATCTCAAATATCTTTTGGCTTCCTGTGGATTTCTTGTATGATTATATACATAATCTACATAATAGTTAAATTCATCTTCTTCTGTATACGGTTCATCAGGAATATCATCATACATATCACTGCCATCATAATTGAACATATCTTCTATTCCACGGTCGAAATCTTGGGCATCGTAATATTCTTTAAGGTTTTCATCAAGCATACCTAACATGCGCAAACGATGCTTAAAAGTATTTATTGACATGCCATCATTACACACAGAGAAACACATTATATCTAGTTTTGAAAATCCTCTCTGTAGTGCTTCAATAACAAATTCATCGAAATCTCCGCCTACTTCATGATATAGTGCTATAATATCATCGAGTTCTCCGGATAACATCATTTTGCGATAACGTCTGCTAAGAGAATCAATATCAACATATTCCCCGTCAATATAATCCTCATTAAATCTTTTGCTTAAAAGTGATTCATTCTTTCCAAATTTCTTTGTCAGCTTATCAATCATATTTCCAGCCCACTTAGAAAGTTTCTTATCATCATTCTTATTCCAAACCTGTAGATTATTAAGTGCCTTTGTGATCTTAGAAAGTCCATGTTTCTTTACAAGTTTTTCAAAATGAGACACTGGAAGATCATCTACATTTTTATCTTCTGGAACTTCGAGAATTCCTTTATTCTTTACTTCTATTTCAACATTCTGTTCACGAAGTTTTCTTGATCTGTTCTTTCTCAAAGACTCATTATAAAACTTGAATGATGGATCACTGTCAAGAATATCAAATACAGTTCGTGCGGCTGATCTATCCAAATAACCATGCTTAATATTCCAATCAATATCACTTCTAACACTGTTTCTTGAAACTATTTGCAAATCAGATAAATCTCTGTAGAAATCAGCAACATCCTGTGCTGTTCTCAATCCAAATTCCTTGAAGTTATAGTAATCATCATCGTTTACTTCCCAACCATCATTGCCATATGGTCCAATGTAGGATGGCTCTGAATACAATTCAAGATCACCCTCACGAAGTTTTGATTCATATAGTTGTGTAGATGCAACAGTATAGCGCTTATTTCTATATGCAACATCAAGCATTGCAGAACCATCATCAAGTATATCTTCAATATCAACAATTTCAACTTTCTGATTATCGAATGCAGTACATCTGTATTTCTTTCCAATCTGAATATTCAAGACTTTACCATCTTTACATGTAAGCATATGATCATCAGGGTTAAAAATCTTTCCAAATCTATCAGCAATTTCCTTTCTTCTACTTTCTGCACTATTTCCATAGTGTGAAGTTTTTACCCTATTTTCACTGATCTTTAACTTCATAACTAAATTCACCCCATTCAATTAAAATGCTGATAATTTATCATTTACTTCTGCCACAAGATCATTTATACTTGTACGGTCTATCTGACTGTCAATCGCTCTGATATCTTTTAGAACTTTATCAAAATATGCTTTTCCATACTTTTTATAAACATCTTGATACTTCTTTGACATATCAGAAACAGATATATCTGCATTATATATTGAATCTGCAATATCAACTAAATCTCTGTGTTCATCTGAAACACATGAATCATTAACATCTGCATAATCTCTTAGAATTACAAAAGAACTAACTAGATCATATGGTATTTTCTTTGATGCTGATTCATTCACTCTTGATCTCTTAAATGATTCTATCTTTCCTTTTCTTGAATCAACATAATCAGCTAGATTTGAAAGATCATCTTGTTCACAATAAATCTTCAAACCGATTCTACCATTACCGTCTTTATGACCAAGTTTCCAATCTAAACCTAATTCATGAATGCCATCAATAAATAACTGTTTATCTTCAATCGGTACAGTTACCGATCTCCAATATGGATAATCTTCGAGATAATCTTCTATCATAAGTTTAATCATTTCACACACCTCAATTACTGATCTGTATATTCTGTAAGCCATGAATATAGTGTTTGCATAGCATCAAGTTTCGTCCAAGGTGGATCGACTCGTGTATTTCCAGATTTTGCAATCTTCACAATCGCACCATTTCCAGTAGTAAGCATAATCAGAGAAAGTGCATTATTAAATTTATACAGAATTGGTGCCTTTCCTTCAAGACTGCCAACATAGATTTTGTCAATAGTCCAACCGCCGTAGCCACCATCACACTCAATCGCCCACTGTATAAGGGCTTCTCTGAAACCTTTTTTATCGGTTTCATACATTGCCATAGTTGCTTCTGGAATACGATCAAATTTAACTCTATCTAAAAGATCACGAACATCAGCCTTTAATCTTTTTGTTTCTTCTCTTTGTTCATCAGATGTCATCTCTGTGATTTTAGATTCATTAAAACTGTCAAGGTAATCTCTTTCTATTGCAATATAATCATCATCAATACAAAGACCTCTTTCAACAGCTTTTAATGTGTTTAGATCACAGTCAGCTAGAACATAAGCAAGTTCTTCATAAGTATCGCTTATATACATTCTATTCTTAAAACTTTCACTCTTTGACTTGAACCATCTATTTACTAGAAAATCAATATTATCATCAATGTCGTTCATATTAAAACTTCCGAAAGCCCATGATGCAATATTTGACGCAATTTTCTTTCTAGTTGCGTAGTCAGAGTTCTCTTTTACAATTCTCTTTGATCTAACTCTTCTTGATTCAGAAAATGTACCTAATTCAGCATCAACATCTTTCATAGTAGGTCTTACATAATTAGATAACATTGAACCGAATCCAATATGTGAGTTAAAACCACCATTGTAGAAAAGTTCGCTAGAATTTCCACTGCAATGATCAACTGGCTCATCTTTTATACCTAGTATTGGACATGTAATTGTTGTTGTGAAAAAGTCAGGCTTCATAAATGTTTCAATATAAAACATATTCTTTTTATCTTTAGTGAACACCAGAGAGAATGAATCTGTGCGAATTTCTTTAGTTGATCTGTCAATTTCAGGAACAATATAATGTTCAACATTCCAACCATAAAATCTGCCTTTCATTTGTTCTGACTTTATATATCTCTTTACAGACTTAACAAAATCTACAAAAGTACCCTCTGCATATGTTGCATCATCTTTTGGAATAAAGTTTGAGTATTTTTCTATTAACCTTATCAAAATAAATCAACTCCTACCTTGTTTATAGGGTACAAAATAGAACATGTATAACTCTGTTTTGTACCCTATAAATTCAAAAATATTATCTGCGCCACTCATTACGAAGAATATAATAATCAATCTTTCTGCGAACAACAAGGTTTACATCATCATATATTGATTTCAATTCAGCTAGAAGGTCTGCGTACTCATCAGGAGTAGCTGGTTTTGTAGAGTTGTAATAATCAAGACTTGCTT
>JAEEGL014859183.1_pt1 | contig 10093 bp, 10 predicted proteins | sample 9134231 | NCBI WGS metagenome assembly JAEEGL01 (sample SAMN16246548, study PRJNA631951) | gut metagenome | biome: gut microbiome; feature: rumen; material: fiber-attached | host: Bos | place: Iran: Karaj | collected 2018-10 | reverse complement strand
TGCCGAACCGCCGGCGGAGCCCGGGCCCGACAGCCGGGAGCAGGGGACGGAGCTCATCTGGTATCAGGCGGGGGACGGGAGCCTCTTCACCGCCCGGAACGGGCACAGCTACCGGGCCATCCCCATGGCCGCCTGGGGCCTGCCCATGGAGCACGCCCTGGAGGAACGCGTCATCGACGGCGTGCGCTACGCCGTCTTCGCGCTGAAGGACGGACAGATCATATAGAGCGGGATTATTTGGAAAGGGACGCCTTGCACGGCGTCCCTTTCCGTGTTACAATAAATCATAAAAGTCTGCCCGGGAGGTTCTTTACGTGGATATTTCGGCTTTTACTTCTTTTAAACAGCGCATCACGGAAAACTGCGGCAGGGTGATCGTGGGCAAGGAGGACGTGGTGGAGCAGATCGCCGTGTGCCTCATCGCCTCCGGGCACATCCTGCTGGAGGACCTGCCCGGCACCGGCAAGACCATGCTGCTGCGGGCCTTTGCGAAGAGCATCGGCGGGGAGTTCCGGCGCATCCAGTTCACCCCGGACCTGATGCCCTCGGATCTGACGGGCATCAACTTCTATAACCAGAAGCAGGGAGAATTCGAATTCCGTCCCGGGCCCCTGTTCGCCAACGTGGTGCTGGCCGACGAGATCAACCGCGCCACCCCCCGGAGCCAGTCGGCGCTGCTGGAGGTCATGGAGGAAAAGCAGATCTCCGTGGACGGCGTCACCTACCGGATGGACGAGCCGTACATAGTCATGGCCACCCAGAACCCGGTGGAATCCTACGGCACCTTCCCGCTGCCCGAGGCCCAGATGGACCGGTTCTTCATGCGGCTGTCCCTGGGCTATATGACCCGGGAGCAGGAGATCGGCGTGCTTCGGCGGGAGGATTCCCGGACCATCGTGGACTCTCTGGAAACGGTCGCCGCCCGGGAGGAGATCGCCGCCCTTCGCGCCGCCTATCCCCAGGTCCGGGTCAACGACGACATCGCCGGGTATATCATGGACCTGGCGGAGCATACGAGAAAGAGCCGCCTGCTGACCTGCGGCGTCTCCACCCGGGGGACCCTGGCCCTGTACCGGGCCGCCCAGATCGCCGCCGCCTTTGCCGGCCGGGATTACGTGATCCCGGAGGACGTGAAAAAGGAGGCCGCGGCCGTGCTGCCCCACCGGCTCACGGTGATCTCCGGCAGCCATCTGAGCCCGGAGCGCTTCGTGGAGAACATGCTGGAGGAGATCGCCGTCCCCCTGGAAAAGCTATGATCGCGTTCGTGATCGTCTGCTCGCTGCTGCTGATCCTCTGGATGGAGCGGCTGAGCTGCCGGGAAGACCTGCGCCATCTCCACGTGACCTTTCGGACGGACATGGACCTGGTGGAGCCGGGAGAGCCGCTGACGCTGCGCTACACCGTATACAACACCAGCCGCTTCCCGCTGCTGTACGTGGGGCTGGCCCTGCAGCTGGACGACTGCGTCACCGTTCTGGAGGAGGAGAGCTGGGTGGATCGGCACCTCCGCCGGGACTTCATGGGCACCCGGGTGGATCACCGGTTTTATCTGCTGCCCCGGCGCCGGTTCTCCGGAAAGATCCGGCTGGCCGTGAAGCAGCGCGGCCTGATCGGGCTGGGCCGGTGCTATCTGGAAACCGGGGACCTGCTGGGGCTGCGGCCGGTGATGCGCACCCGGGAGATCGGCCTGCAGGTGATCTGCACGGCGAAGCGCTGCGACCCCGGGGAGCTCAGGACCCTGGGGGGCTATCTGGGGGACGTGTCCGTGCGGCGCTTCCTCTATGAAGACCCGACCATGCTCACCGGCTACCGGGAGTACACGGGCCGGGAGCCCATGAAGCAGATCTCCTGGGTCCAGACCGCCAAGACCGGGCAGCTGACGGTGCGGCAGTATGACCACACCGTGGACAGGAACGTGACGGTGGTGGTGAACATGGAGGCCGCCCATCCGCCTGTCATGGAGCGCTGCCTGATCCTGACCCGTTCGGTGTGCGAGGAGCTGGAGGCGCGGAAGATCCCTTACGCCGTGGCCACCAACGGGGACCTGCGATCCATGGAAGAGGGCCTGGGCCGGAGCCACCTGTTCTTTCTGCTGCGGCGCATCGGGCTCTCGGGCCCGGCGGGCTACCGGAGCTTCGCTGCCCTGGCGGAGGAGTGCGTCCGGCGCCGCCGCCTGGGCTGCAGCTACATCATCATCACTCCGGCGCTGGACCCGGAAGGCAATGCGGCGCTGTCCAGACTGCGCGCCGTTTCAGACATGGAACCGCTGATTCTGTATGGGGAGGAGAGTCCCGTATGAAACGTACCGCTGTGACCCGGATCGCCGGGGACATCTGTTTTTACTTCGCCATTCTCAGTTCCTTCGCCGTCTTCCGGACGTGGCAGGTGCCCATGGCCGGGTTCGTGCTGGCCTGCGTCGTGGCCGGACTGGTTGCGGCAAAGTGGTCCGCGCTGCCTGTGCGCATCATCGCGGCGCTGCTGCCGGGGGTCTGCTTCCTGTTCATGGACGTCCGACCGCTGCTGTTTTTCCCGGCGCTGGCCTGGCTCTATTTCGGCCTGGTGATCGGCACCGGCCGGTTCGCCGCGGATCTGTACGAATACCGCAACACCTACCGGCTCATGGCGGTGATCTGCCTCTTTTTCGTGCTGGCCAACGCTGCCAACAGCGCCCTCTTCAAGGGCTCGGTCCTCTCTATGGACAGCCTGGTGTATCTGATGGCGTTCCTGGTGCTGGGAGTGGTGTCCATGCGCAGCATGCGGATGGACGCGGACATGGACGTCCGCTGGCGGGCTGCCAACGCCCTGACCATCATCGCGGCGATCCTGCTGGCCGCGGTGATCTCCCTGGCACTGTACGTTCTGCTGAGCCGCGGCAGGACGGCGATCAGCTATCTCTTCGCCCCACTGGGTCGGCTGATCCTGTGGCTGCTGAGCTTCCTTCCCAAGGGAGAGGCCGATGTCCTGCCCACGGCCACGCCCCAGCCCACGCCTCAGGTCAATCCGTTCAGCAGCTTTTCCAACCCCAACTCCGGCGCTGCCAGGATCGAGGTGGAGCCCAACGAACATACGTTGCCCGGCTTGGTGGATCAGGCCGCGGAGATCAGCGCTTATATCGCCATGGTCCTGCTGGCCGCGGGTCTCGTCTACCTGGTGGTGAAGCTGGTCCGGCGGGGAGAAAAAGTCCAGAAGGCTTCGGGACCGGAATACGAGGGCACCGAGGACTTTACCCCCGAGAGCCGCCGGAAAGCCCGGCGGGAAAAGCCCGTCCGGGGCAACGCCGAGCGGGTGCGGAAGCTCTACCGGGAGTACCTGGACTTCCTGGGGGAGAACGGCCTCCGGCGGGACCCCTCCCAGACCTCGGAGGACGTGCTGGCCGAGTCGGAGCGGATCTCCGGCCGGGAGGACGAGGACGAGACCGCTCTGCGGCAGATCTATCTGAAAGCCCGGTACAGCGCCGAGACCGTCACCGACGAGGACGTGACCGCGGCGAAAAAGCATCTGGAACAGATACGGCGCAAAGGAAAAACCGAATAAACCGGAAACACCCGGCGCTCTGCTGAGCGCCGGGTGTTTCCGGTATACGGAGTCTTATTTCGCGCCGAAGCGCTTCATTTCGCCCAGGATGTACTCGCAGACCACCACCCGGTCCTCCGCGGCGAAGGCCTGGGGGAAGTTGTCGGAGAAGAGGATCTGGGACGAGGGGGGAAATTCTTCGTCTCCCTCCCAGAGAATGAAGCGGACGAAGAGGTCCGGCAGGAACTCAAATTCAAAGCCCTCGCCGCTGCCAGGCACGCTTTTCGCGCCCATGGCCGCGCACACGGCCCGATAGGCCTCCGGCCGGAAGCCGTAGGTCCCCGCCAGACGCAGGATGCAGCGCTGGCGGAATTTTTCGTTGTACACGTCGCCCCAGGGCATCTGGGAATAGGTGACGAACCCGGTGGGGGCGCTCACCTTTTTCCCCTCCAGCAGATAGCGGGCAAACAGGATGCGCCAGCGGTCGGTCCAGCCCTCGTCGTCAAAGGCGGGAAAGCTGATGTGCTTTTCCTCCCCCAGCACGGTGAGCGTGAAGCCCCGGCCGTCCCAGGGCAGACCAAGACGGCGGCTGACTTCGCTGGCATCGGCCCGGCACAGCAGGCCCAAATAGTGCTCCAGAGGCGCCTGGGTCAGATTGTCGGCGCGATAGGGTGTTTCCATGGTCGTTTATACCTCAACACTGGGGAACAGTTCTCTGTTGGTATGGGGCAGGAAGCAGGCGGACACGAACTCGTCCATGTAGCCCGGCTCGTTGCTCAGCTCCACGTAGGTCATGGCACTGCTCAGCTCCCGCACCTTCTCCTCCGCCTGGCGGCTGAGCAGGATGGCGTAAGCGCCGGAGAGGGAGGAGTTGCCGATATAGCTGAACTTTTCCAGGGGCAGATCGGGGAAGATGCCGATGGTGATGGCGTTGGGGAAGTCGATGCCGCCGCCGATGCCGCCGGCGATCTGGATGTGGGACAGGTCCTCCGGCTCCATGCCCAGCTGACGCAGCATGAGCAGGATGGCGGAGAAAATGGCGCCCTTGGCCCGGATGAAGTTGTCCAGGTCCACCTCGTTGACAGAAATCTCCCGGCCGTCGTCGGACTCATCCGCAAAGGCCAGGACATACCGGCCCATGCCGTGCTCATCGTATTTGACCCGGCGGCCCTCCCGGGCGAACTTGCCCTTGGCGCTGATGATGCCGCCCCGAAACAGCTCCGCCACGGTGTCGATGATCCCCGAACCGCACAGGCCGATGGGCTTCTGCCCCTCGGGGCCGATGACGGTCAGGGTGGGGTCCATGGTCTCCTTGTCGATCCTGACCTCCTCGATGGCGCCGTTGGTGGCCCGCATGCCGCAGGAGATATCGCCGCCCTCGAAGGCGGGACCGGCGCTGCAGGCGCAGGTGAAGAGGAATTCACTGTTGCCCAGCACGATCTCCCCGTTGGTGCCCAGGTCGATAAACAGCGCCAGCTCGTCCCGGTTCCAGAGGGTGCTGGCCAGGAGCCCGGAGGTGATGTCGCCGCCCACATAGCTGCCCACGTTGGGGGTCAGGATCAGCCCGGCCTCGGGGTGCAGCTCCGGCAGCACGTCCGACAGACGCATCTCGCGGAACTGGAAGAAAGAGGGGATGAACGGCTCCATGCGCACCGGGTCGGCGTACAGGCCCAGCAGCAGGTGGGACATGGTGGTGTTCCCGGCAATACAGACCCGGTAGATCTGCTTCTGATAGATCCATGCTTTCCGGCAGAGGGTGCCCACCAGGGGGACGATGGTCTCTTCCACCACCGCCCGACGCAGCCGTTCCCGTCCGCCTTCCTTGCAGGATTCGATGATGCGGTTGATCACGTCCGCGCCATAGCGAATCTGGGAGTTGCCGGCACTGCCCTTGGCCAGCACCTCGCCGGTCTCCATATCCACCACCGCCGCGGTGACGGTAGTGGTGCCGATGTCGATGGCCAGGCCGCAGATCTTTTTCTTGCTCTTCATGGAGCCTATGTCCATGATGCGGACGCAGCCCTTTTCCCGGGCCAGGACGCAGCGGACGTGAAAGTCATTGTCCCGGAGCACCCGGGCAAGCTTGCGCAGGGCGTACAGCGTCAGTTTGGCTTCCATCCCGGTCGCGGCCCGGACAGCCCGCTCGATGCGGTCGCTGTCGCACAGCGTGTCGTCCAGCGTGGGGGGGTCCATAGTCAGCTCGCAGGTAAAAATGGTGGGATCGTCCATCACCCCGGCTTCCCGCAGATCCTGCTGCACATCGTCGAAGGCGGCCCGGACGGCGGGATCGTTGAGATCGGCGGTGCGGATGCCGGTGCGAAAAGCGGAAGCGGGCTCCGGAATCAGGACCGTCACGTCTCCCATGACCCGGGTCTCACAGGCCAGACGCCAGCCGGCGGCGTAGTCCTCGTCGGTGATGTGGCGGCAAGGATGGGAATCCGCTTCCCCGGAGAGGATCTGCACCCGGCACTTGCCGCAGGTGCCGTTGCCGGAGCAGGGCGCGTCGATATAGATACCGGAGTTTCTGGCGATGTCCATCAGACGCTCGCCGGTTTCCACCTTTACGTCGATGGTCTTTATTTCACTGACTCGGAACGATACTGTCGGCATGGGAGCAACCTCCGTATGAAAAATTGTTCTCAGAATTTCATCTGGTCCAGCGCGGCGTACAGGGCCTTGCGGAAGGGATCGTCCTCGGGCAGCTGCGTGGTGGGGATGCCTTCGCCGTCGTAGTCATAAATGGTCTCGTCCTGGGGCAGCACGCCCAGCAGCTCCATGCCGGTCTTCTTCACTTCCTCCAGCACGCCCTCGTTGGCCACGCCGTTGGGAGCCCGGTTGATCAGCAGCTTGATCTGGGAAGCGCCCAGGTCCAGCTCCTTCACCAGCTCATAGATCCGGCCCGCGGCCTGGACGCCCCGGCGGGAGCAGTCGCTGACCAGGATCACCGTGTCCACCCTGGGCAGCAGGCCACGGCTCACGTGTTCCATACCCGCTTCATTGTCCACCACCACGTAGCGGTAGTTGCCGGCGTAGCGGCTGATCTGGGTGCTCAGCAGACCGTTGACGAAGCAGTAGCAGCCCCGGCCCTGGGTGCGGCCCATGACCAGCAGATCGAAGTCGTCGCCCTCGATGAGAGCGTCGGCGAATTTCATTTCGGCATAGTCGGCCTTGGTCATCCCCACGGGGATGGGGTTGTCCGGCCGCATCTCGGCCTGGGCCATCTCCTCCCGGAGGGAGCCCAGGGTGGTCTCCACCTCCATGCCCAGCACCTCGTTGAGGTTGGAGTTGGCGTCCGCGTCCACGGCCAGCACGGGCCCCTGCTTTTTGGCGCAGAGATAGTGGATCAGCAGCCCGGTGATGGTGGTCTTGCCAACGCCGCCCTTGCCGGCCAGAGCGATTGTATGAGTCATTTCAGGTATCCTCTTTCTTTATGGTATTATTCCGCGGGGGTCAGCGTATACACCACGGTCATGCCGTGGTCGTCAACGAAGTAGCGCACTCCGTTTTCCACCTCGTCCTTCTCGATGGTTGCCCGGGGCTCTTTGCGGCGGATCCATTCGTCTGGGTCGGAGATCTCGACCTCGTCGAAAAACACGTCCCGCATCTGGTTGTTGGCGCACTCGTTTTTGATCTCTTTGATGACTTCGTAGATCATGCGGCGGAAGTGGCGATGACCACCGTGGCGCCGGTCAGGTCTACCGAGACGATGGTACCTTCGATCTCGGTGGTGAAGCCCATGACGTCCGTGAGGGTGATCTTGCTGCCGTCGACCTCAATGTTTGCCACGTAGCGGGCGGCGACTTTGTCCTCCTCTTTCTTGTTGAGATATGCGGTGGAAAGACACATATCGCTTCTCCTCCTTTTCGGGTTTTTCAACTCTATTATTATATCGGAATCCGACGGAATAATCAAATACAATTTACGCTTTCCCACCTTTTGAAGGAAGGAAAAATCCCGGCCGCAGAAGCGGCCGGGGGTTCATTGGACGGTTTGATCGTAAAAATGGTTTGGGCGTGAGCCTGGCAGGATTGTCGGCAATCGGGGAACGTTTTTGCAGAATTTATAACCCGAAGCTCGGTTGTCAGACGCGGGAGATCGTGCCAAGATAGTTCCGCACAGCAGTCGGACGCCACCAGATCCACCCTTTAAAGGCACATCCGGCCGGGCGGCGCTCTTCGCTTTATTCATTACTGACTATGGTTTTTGGAGGTTTTATTAAGAGAAAAGCGCTTACTGTTCCCAGGAGCATCATCACCGAGACGACCAGATAGGAAACAGAGTAACTGCTTCGGCTTCCCACAGCAAAGATGACAGCGGGACCGAGGGCGCTGCCAACGCTGCCAATGGCATTGCTCAGACCATAGAGAAAAGAATAATCCCGTTCGCCCAGTAGCCGGGAGGACATAAGCGGAAAAACGGCGTGGCTGAAGCCAAAGCAGAATCCAAGCAGGCATACGGCGACGCAGCACAGCGCTGGCGAACGGCTGAAAACAAAGACCGAAGCAGCAGCGAAAGCCATGAGAAAATCCAGCATACTCAAGCGGGACTCGTCTGATTTCAGACGATCGACCTGGCTTACACTTAGCCTGCCTGCCAGACTTCCCAGACTGAATGTGGAGAAGATGCGCACCGCAATGCTTTCCGAAAACCCCTTCTGCAGAAGATAATATATCCCGTAGCTGGTGACAGCCGCCATCATGAACCTGCCCGCAAAGGCAAGAAAAACCAGTTCATAATAAACGGAATGGCTCAGCCAGTGCCGCCCAAGGTCCGGATGCGGCGGATCTGCTCGATCCTCGGCGGCCTTTTGAGGATGGAGCCGCGTCCAGCTCCGGCCGTCGGGGATCTCGCCAACCTGGGCGGGAGTATCCCGGATCAACAAAAGAGAGAGCACCATACTGCCAAGCCCCAGAAAAGCAAATACCAGCCAGCACAGAGAGGCAGAACGTTTGCTGACGGATTCTGCGAGCAATGGCATGATCATGCCGCCGATACCTCCGCTGGACATGACGACAGCCGTGGGGATCGCACGGTTCTGATCAAACCAGCTGTTCACCACGGCTACTGCCGAGAGCAGGGCTGCAGCCGCGCAGGCACCCAAAAGAGCATACATACTCAAATAGACGCTCCGAGGCATGGCAGTGCGATAAATGGCATAATATGCCGAGGCACTGAGCAGGCTGGCAGCGGCAAACATTTTTCGGGGACGCACTTTGTCCAGCAAAAGGCCGATGGGAATGGAAAAAACACCCACACACCCCTGGAATACACTGGCAGCGGAGCCGATTACGCTTTCATCCCAGCCGCGTAGTTGGGCAAGCCGGGCTGTAAGATAGCTTCCGGCATAAACCGGCGGCGTAGTCAACAGCATATGGAGAAGACAGGCCGCTCCGGCTATGACCCAGCCATAGAACAGCCTGCTTTTGGATTTATCCTTATTCACACCAAGTCACCCTTTTACAAGGCTGTGCAAGCAGATCCCGGCGCAAACCGCGACAGGATCTGTTTGCGCTGTAAAGCAAGCAGTCTGTTATGGGAAAAGTGTTTCACCGAACCCGCAAACCGAATTTTCCGGTTTTCAACGCAGCGATGGTTCCGCCGTCGATCAAAAGATCGGTACCTGTTATAAAGCCGGCATCGGGCCCGAGCAGGTAGGCGCCGGCTGCAGCGATCTCGTCGGAAGTGCCGGCTCTCTGTGTAGCGCAGGCGTCGATCATGCTCTGATAGGTGGTGCCGGGGGCATTGAATTCATCATAAGCCAGGGGAGTGACGATAATGCCGGGGCTGATGCTGTTGATCCTGGCGCCGCGCTCGGCCCACGTGGTGGCCGCAGCTGTGCGGACACGGAGATGATTGGCCCGCTTGGAAACGATGTAGGCGATACCGGGGTTTGTAATCTTGTCACTGCTGAGGCAGGGAAGAGCTGCCAGCTCAGCGGTGGGCGTAAGAGCCAGCGAGTTTTCATCTTCCGCAGTCAAATGATGGGGCATATACCCGGTCATGCTGGAGATGATAACGCCTGCGCCGCCGGGAGCCATGATCTCCCCGAAAATATCCAGGGCCCATGCCGTGCCGATCAGGTCAAGCTTCAGTATTTCCTCGGGGCTGGCTTGTGAGGGGGAAGCTCCGGCCGTGTCAATGAAGATTTTTACCGGCCCCAGGGAGGCGGCTTTTGCGGCAAAAGCTCTGACCTGGTCAGGTTCGTTGGCATCAACGACATAAGTCTCCACGTCATAGCCGCCGTACTTGAGCTGTTCGGCGGCTTTGTCGAGACTGCTCTGGCGTCTGCCGCCCAGGAGAAGCTTTTTGCCGGCGGCCACCCGCCGCAGAATCGCCATCCCCATACTGCCTGCGCCCAGCAGCACGGCAACGTCTTTGTGTTCATTTCGATCAAGAATCATTTGTATACGCTCCTTTCGCGTCCCATCCTGTGCCGGAAATGCAGACGATTTCCGGCTGTTTTATAACCATTCGAACTCGCAGTTATCCAGAATGGCTTTTCCCGTACGCAGATCCAGGTACCGGAAAACTGCCAGGTGGGGGTCAACCTTCCAAACCTGCAGCTGTACCGGCGTGTCGG
>JAEEGL013996923.1_pt1 | contig 10093 bp, 6 predicted proteins | sample 9134231 | NCBI WGS metagenome assembly JAEEGL01 (sample SAMN16246548, study PRJNA631951) | gut metagenome | biome: gut microbiome; feature: rumen; material: fiber-attached | host: Bos | place: Iran: Karaj | collected 2018-10 | reverse complement strand
TTTCGTGGGACAATAAAGTTTTAATTGAAAAATCAATTAATGCACGCGAAGTAGAATGTTCTGTTACAGGAAATTCCATTATGCAGGATGAAAGCAAAAACTATACTCTGCTGAATGCATACGGTCCTGGAGAAATTGTTCCAAAGCACACATTCTATGATTACGATGCAAAATACAATGACCCTGATGGAGCCGAGTTAAAAATTCCTGCAAATCTTTCAGGCGATAAAATCAGCGAAATAAAAGAAATTGCAAAAAAAGCATATAAAGCAGTAAATGCAGCTGGTCTTTCAAGAGTTGATTTTTTTATAGACAGAAACACAGACGAATTTTATTTAAACGAAATAAATACAATGCCTGGTTTTACGAGCATCAGTATGTTCCCAAAGCTTTGCGGCTCTGAAGGCTTAAACTTTACAAGCTTAATCGATTTACTTTTAGATGAAGCACTTCAGGCTTATGAAGTAAAAAATTCTTTGTGTACTTCACGCTAAACATTATATAAAAAAGTTAAAAAACGGAGAAAAAAAGTGGTTCAAAAATTCTATTCTTCAAAATGTGCATTTGAAACTTTAGAAGATATTAAAGACAAACAGATAACTGTAATGGGACTTGGCCTAAACGGTGGCGGTGAAGCCTGTGTAAAATTTTTCTTAAAGCACGGAGCCTATGTGACCGTTACAGACATGAAGACAGAAGAACAGCTTGAGCCTACAATAAAATCAATCTCGCAATGTCCTTATTATGATGAAAAAAGATTACGCTATGTTTTGGGAAAACACGATATAGCTGATTTTGAATTTGCAGACTGTGTTATAAAAAACCCGGGTGTAAAATACGAAGGAAACAAATACCTTCAGGCAGCAAAAGCAATAGAAACCGATATAAGCATTTTCCTGCACTTTACTAAAGCACCAATAATTGCAGTAACAGGAAGCAAGGGAAAATCAAGTACAGTAAGTGCAATTCAATACGGACTTTCAGCAATAGGGTTCAAATCATTTCTTGGCGGGAACATTACAGTAAGCCCTCTCACCTTTCTGGAAGAGACAAATGAAAACACTCCTGTAGTACTGGAACTTTCAAGCTGGCAGCTTTCAGATTTACGCGGAAGAAAAGTATTAAAGCCTGTCATTTCCATAATCACAAAAATAGTGCCGGATCACTTGAACTGGTATGGAGAAATGGACGCCTATGTTGAAGACAAAAAGCTTATATATGCAGACCAGACAAGGGATGATTTTACAATACTGGATTTCGACAGTGATGATTATTTAACAGAAACTAAAAACCCGCAGAAAGGCATTAAATGCTGGGGTGATTTATTTGCTTCTGAAACAAATGGAACTGTATTACGCTACAGCAAAAATCCCATGCCGGAAAATACATTTGGTGCATGGCTTGAAACTGACATAAACGGAAGCACTAAAGGCTATATAACAATTGACGGCAGATGTGAAAATGAATTGATTATGGAAGAACTAAAAGTCCCGGGCGAGCACATGAAAACAAATGTGTTAAATGCATCTTTAGTTTTATACCTTATGGGTATCAGTTCTGAAACTATACGAACTGTAATGTCTTCCTGGAATGGAATCCAGCACAGACTGGAACGTTGTCATGAATGGGTATGTCCTTCAGATGAAAGAAAAGTTATTTTCTACAATGACAGTTGCGCAACAGTACCGGAAGCAACAGCTGCAGCAAGTCAAAGCTTTAAGAAACCAATAGTTTTAATTTGCGGCGGAACAGATAAGGGACTTGGATTTGAAATACTTGCAGATACTCTGGAAGGGAAAAATAATGCAAAGTATTTGCCGTACAAAACCTTTTTACTCGAAGGAACTGGAACTGAAAAGCTTACAAAACTTCTGGATGAAAAGAATGTAAAATACGAAGGTCCATACGAAAGCCTGGAGTCACTTTTGAATGCAGTAAAGGATTCACTTGTTTCAAAAGACGCAGCTGAGATTTACGGCGACAGTCAAAATGCAGGCCCGCTGCCAGTTGTGTTCTCACCAGGAGCAACTTCTTTCGGGATGTTTACAAACGAATTCGACAGAGGAAATAAATTTAAGGCACTGTGCCAGAGTATTTTTTGCTAATTCGTCATTCCGAATTAGTTTCGGAATCTGTAAGTGTAAAGACCGACAGATGCTGAAGCAAGTTCGAAATATCGAGCTGCAAATTCAGCATGACACAGAACCGCCTGTCACCCTGAACTTGTTTCAGGGTCTGTACATCTAAAGACCGACAGATGCTGAAGCAAGTTCGAAATATCGAGCTGCAAATTCAGCATGACGTAAAACACTCTAATACTTATAATGTTTGACGCTAGTAGTAGCGTGTACCTCATCAACTAAAACAACACAAAACTCACCGTCATACAAAAAAGAAGGAACTGTATTCACCTTTATGTCTGAAAGCTCGTAGTAATTATTTATATGTGAATGGCCTTCGAAAACATTCATTACGTTTGAATCAGAAAAATATTTTATAAGTTTATTCCTTTCGATTGTATTTTGCATTGTAAATAGAAATGAGCCGTACAGAGAATAATGTGAAAAAACAATAGAAGGCTTTTTATCGCTTAAAAGAGTTTTTAACTGTTCAAGCTGCGTATTTCCCAGCATGGAATTGGCAGTATCTAAAAACAAAAACCTGAAAGAAGGTGTTTCTGGCTTACCGTCACTGTCTAAATCAAAATAGTAACGGGCATTATGAGGCTCTATACTATTTTTAAAATTCTCCCAGCCCATTCTATATAGGTCATGATTACCTGGAATAGCGTAATTCTTAAACTCAGTAGTAAGTCCGTTTTTTTCTTCTATTGTTGATGCAAACTTTTCCATAAATTTATTATATGATTCATAATTTTCAGTCACACCAAAATCTGCAACATCGCCTAAATTAATTGCAAAGCGTAAATTCTTTATGTATTCATCAGAATTGTCTTCCAGCAGTTTGTTTAACGAGGTAAAAAAATCATCTTCCCTAAAGCTTGTGGGAGAACCAAAATGTGAGTCTGAAATTACGAGAAACGAATATACTCCAGCATCGCCGGATAAAAGTGAAGGAGCTTCAACATTTGCAAAAGACGAAGAACGCTCGTCAACATCAGCTTCACCAAAATAATAAAGGTAAGGACCATATCTGCAGGAGAATAAATTTATAATAAAGGCAAAGCAAAAAAATACATAACACTTTTTCATAGATAGTATCTCCAGTTTATGCCAAGCATGCCGCTGCTTAAATATGGCGCTGTAGTAAATTGGTCCGCAATACGCAGCCTGCAGAATAAAGCAATGCGATGTTTTTCTGTAATATTATATCCGGCTTCAACTGTATAAAACGGTGTGCAGAAAAGCGGATATTCATGGAAAGAAAATGTTGAAAAAGAAAACATTAAATCTAAACCGAAAGGAAATTGCTTTAACACTTTCAGACTTACTATTGGAGTAAACTCATAGAGCCAGAAGGTATCTTTTGTGTCAGGGAAAATAAATGAGTTCTTGAACAAAAGTCCAAACTCACCTGTAAAAGAAAAATGCGAAGAAGTTTCATATAAGGCACCTGTTAAAGCGAATAAATTTAATTCACACGCTTCTGCATAAGCAAGGACATTTATACCGCCATTAACACCAAAACTAATTTGCGATTTTTCAAAAGCTTTTCTGTAAAGATTTTTATTTCCTGCATCCACAGAAAACGAATATAAACCGTCAAAATACTGAAACCCTGAAATAAAATTTATATCATCAAAAGAAAAATCATATTCGAAGGCAGCACCCATAAATGAATTCGGAGTGCTTTTCACATCACCAAACAAATCTATAGAAAAAGAGTGATTTACTTCATGAGCAAAAAGAAAACTGAATAACGATAAAAATAAACACTTCAGAATTTGTTTTTTCATATAAACATTCTCTATCTTTACATAAAAATTTACAAGGCAGACAAATAATTATTTTGAATTACAATGATTTACAACAGCATTAACTATTTCTGTTCCCCACATTTCTTCCAGGATTTCAAAAGCTTCGTCTTTAATTTCTGACGAAACACGCTCTAACAGTTTATAATTTCTTACGGCAAAATGAGTAAGTATTTTATTAAAGTGCAGAACCAGTTTTTCCGGAGCCCCGTTAGTTTTAAGGTCATACATAATTGCTGTAAAAACACTTGCGCAGGTGCAGAATTTTTTCCATCGTTCAAGGGAATCAATTGCCTGGGCAGAAGTAGAAATTCCCTTACCTAAATTATACTGATAAAAAACATAATCGATTCCAATATAACTTTTACAATGCTTTGAAACAAAATACGAGAACAAAGTATCTTCGGCCATAAAGCAATCCATTCCGGGCATTTCGTCTATAGCTGAAAGAAACACTTCCCGCTTAAATAATTTTGCCCATAAATAAAGCGGATATTTTTTAGTAGTTAAATACTCTTCTGCAAACAAAAATGGATCATCAGTACAAAAGCTTCCAAGCACAGGGGATTCAATCAATTTATAAGCGTCTGTATTTTCTTCCAGTAAATAAGAGCCTTCTCTTACACCCTTTGCTTTACACTGAACAATGTCATAGCCGCCTTCTTTTTCTATAGCCGCTTCGTACATGATCTTAAGTGCATCTTTATCTAAGAAGGAATCGTCGCTGTCTAAAAAAGTAATATATTCACCGCTGGAATTTAAGACACCCAGACGACGCGCTTCAACCAAACCGCAGTTTTTTCCTTTTCCTACAATTTTAATATTTTTTCGCAAAGGAAGGTCTTTATTTTTCTGTAATGATTTTACAAGCAGTCTGATTTTTTTAGATTCAGCTTTAGAATCGTTGTCGTCTACAACAATAACTTCGCACTGCTTTAAAGTTTGCACTAAGCAGGACTCTAAAGCAGTTTGAAGTTTTTCAGGCGGCGTATTATAAACTGGAATAATAACGGAGCATTGCATGCAGATTAAAAGCCGGAACCAGTTATTTTTATATATACTGAAGCGTTTAAATCACCACGATAAGGAAGAGAACTTTGTTCACCTTCTGAACTATCATCTTCGAACCCATATTCATCTAGTGAGCTAAATGATAAATTACTTCCTGACAATTCAAAAACAGCATTTCCAGACATACAGTCAAGTTTTGCTCCATTTGAATTTTCAGGCTCTACTAATACATAGCCATAATCAGCAATTGTAAGTTCCTTTGGTTTAACAGCAACAAATTTATGAGGTGCAATAAAGCTCTGTAAATCATCATGAGACAAGTCGGCGCTCAAACTATAACCGTAAAATCCATTTGTAATATCAATATTTCTTGTCTGAGTATAAAATGCTGTAACATTATAGGCAGACGAAGAATCTCCAATTACTTCAAAATGTGACTTATATATATCTATTCCGTCAAACAAGAGTAAAGCTCCTCGAGAAGTAACAGCAGTTTTCTGTTCTACATCACGCACCTCGTTAAATAATTTATTATCCTCCTGAGAAAGATTATAATTATCGCTAAGGAGAGCGCAGAGAACTTTTTTTCCATTATTATTATAAACTATTTGTAAATCAGAAATTTCTCCATAACAATATGCAAGAGAACCAGCTCCAAAAACACCCTGTGGCATAATTGTTTTCGAACCTTTCATTACAGGCACTCGATTACCTTCATTTTCATTACTGAATGTAAATTGATACAAAACAGGAGATTTATTATCGTCTGTAATATCTCCGTCCGCGTAATATGTAGTTTGAGTTCCATCTTCTTCGTTATAAGTTGCAGCATAGACAGTAAAATTTAAATCGTATGGAGAGCCATAACCATAAATTAAATTATATTCATTGTTTTCTTTTTCAATCTCATATCCAGAAGGCCACAGCTCTGCAGTATTAGAATCTTCATTATCAATGAAATAGATGTTATAAATCGTATACTTATACTTTGAAATGTAATTATCATCAGAAAATTCTTTATAGGTTATAAAAGGATTTGTACCACTTCTAATCATAATATTCTCAAAACTAACAGTTGTTCCTGAAGAAGAAATTCCATCTAAACTTAAAGAATAATTTTTATTTCCCTTAAATATATAAGGCTTATTGTCTTCTCCATTTACATAAAAAATGTATATCTCTCCATCACTGTCCATAGCATAAGACCAGTACGTAGCATATTTCATACGTGAATCCCTAGAATAGTATTCCTCATTAGCGTATTTTAGTCCTATTCGAGTTGCAGGTTTAGAAGGATCATCACGATTTAAAGCATCCCAGGAAATTGTTTGTTCAGGAAGATAAGTTCCATCTAAGTTTAAGACATAGCCGTCGTGAGAAACCATTTTAATCTTTTCTTCATCAACTGGAGCTCTATTTCCAAAGTCATCAGAAACAATAATAAAATCCTTTACTTTGTCATATAAACCTTCACTGAAATTTTTGTAATCAAAAGTTATTGAATAATCTGGAGTCTTCTTTAATTCAGCACTACAAGTATTTACAACACCATTAATTAAACAATCTGAATCTTTTAAAAGGCTAAAACTATTTGCGCTTATAACCTCAGAATCAGATGTATTTGATTTTTCATTTATTTTAGTTTCACCACAAAGCTCTATATTAGCTACATCAAAACAAGGCCACTCTGTTACAGGAGCTTTAATTATTACATCTTCAAGCGTTAAATGAGCAAATTCACCACTTGAAACAATCGGCATATTAAGTTCAGTACAATTAATGTAACCATTTTTAATAACAAAATTTTTTTGTTCTCCAAGATAAATCAAATTAAAATTATTCTCTTCCGGAATTGTTATTGTATGCCCATGTAAATTAAATGTGCATTCAATAATTGATTGATTTGAATAAGTAAATACAGGAGATTGAGCTCCAGTTGCATCAGCGCTAATTAAACCAGGATTAGTTCCTGTTGTTAAATCCAAATCAGTAAGGAAATTAATTACATATGAAGAATAATTTATATTATCACCAGAAGTTGTATTTTCTACAGAAAGAATTTCCTGCAATTTAGAAAAACTTATAGGATTTGCAATAGTATTTCCAGATGCATCAGAAGAAACCATTTCAGAATCAGAAACATATAAATTAATTACATCCTCTCCCTCATTTCTTCCTGTAACATTAATTGTATAGCTTGTTGTTATTCCTAAATAAACATTAATAACAGTGTCGCCCTTTAATTGTGTAGGATTTTCATCCTTCTCTTGTGAATAATATTTTACCTCGTAAGTTCCAGGAGTTACAGAATACTCAAAAGTATAACAAGCACATTCATACCAAATTTCCGTTGGATTATCAGATTCAGCTCCATCTTCACGGCATAAGAAAGTTAATGAAGTATAATCGTTATCACTATATTCAGTATCTGAAATGCGAAGAAATTTTACAAACGAATTAGTTTCTCCAATAAATTGCGAAAGTGTTTCATCTGGCTCTGTGACCGTTGCTGTACCTGTGTTAGTAGTATTTGCAGGGGTAAATGTATATTTATAAATAGTACCAAAAGCTTCAATGTCTTCATCAGTATACTCTATTTCTTCACTAATCTCGTCACCTGGCATAAGGCTCTTTTCAAATTCTATTTTAAGCTCTCTATCATTAACTTCTTCATAGACCAGTTGTCCAAAAGTGTCTGGTTCATTTAAATTGTTATATGCTTTAATCAAATTACTCAAATAATCTGATAGCTTATAATTATTTGTTAACGAAACAGAAACTGTCCCTGCTTTTAAGTCTGAAGCTGTTGAAGGAAATAAATACATAGCAATATTGCGAACTTTGGAAAGCTTAATAGAATTCTTTTTGCTGGTAACAACTTCATTTCCGTTTTCATTACAACCTTTCAATGACAATGAATAAGCAACATTATCTTTGTATTTAATAGTATTAAATTCTAAAGAATAAACTTCGTTTTGTTCTTCACTTGGAGTATATTCAAAATTCTGCTTTTCTCCATCATCAGAGCTTGTTACATCTAACTTCCATGTTTTAACAGCCTTCATTATTTCAGATAATTCTGGTCCTACTGAACGCTGTCCATTTTCATTTTGACTTCTAAATGTAATTTTTATAGTACGAGTTTTTTCATAACTCACTTTATCATTTAAGATATTTGAACAGCTGAAAGTAAAAAATAAAACTGTAAATAATAGTATAAAATTATAAATTCTTTTCTTCATAAAATCCTCTATATAATTAATAATACGTCGATTAAACACTAGGTCTGTCTTCCGGTATAAAATTAAATGAAGCAACCGCAGTTCCAATAAGTTTTTCACCTTCATAGATGTAAACTTTTAATTCATTAGAACCTAAAACTAAAACAGGATCATTTTTTAAGGCTGTAACATTTAAGTTAAAATGTGCACCAGTTCCATAGTATTCATCAGGACCTTCATAGTATTTAGGTCCATCAAAGTCTTCAGATTCATCAAAGCCTTCAGATTCATCAAGGGCTTTAAGTGCTAATTGAGTAAAATAGTTTAATTCAGTAATGTCAGAGCCATTCAAGAACCAGTTAAAGCTTAAATTACTGTCATCGTTATCGTAACCCTGTAACTGAACATAAGCAGTTTTATCGTTTAAATACAAATTCTCAATATTAAGAACAGACTCTGTAACAACAGAAATTTCTGTTGGCTTGTATGTCTGATCATTTAATGGAGGGAGTTCTAATTCCATTGTATAAGTTTCATTTGCCTTTAAAGCTTCAAATTTAAAATAATCAGTAAATTCTGGTTCAAATGAATTCTGTTCATTATCAGGGGTTTCATCTTCAGAAATAGTTCCACCTTCTTCAGATACTACGCCGTTACCAGAAGTTTCATCATCTTCAAAAACAACTTCATCATCTTCATATTCTGAAATATCCTGTTCATCTAATATAGATGCCGGATATGCCGCAGCAATTACCTGATCTCCGTTTGAAAGCTCTAATACAGCATAATAATAGCCAGGGATACAATCATCAACTGTAATTACAGGATTTTTAGTATCTTCTGTTATTTCTACATTATAAAATGTTCTTTCATAGTAATTATCTTCCTGACTTAAATTTAAATAAGAATCAATTCCGTCAGATGAATTAAAACCTATAGAAGACAAATAATCATTTATATAATCAGTAACCTCTTTGTCGGTTAAATCTTCAACATTAATATTTTCAGGAGCATCATTACCGTTTTGTTTTTTTTCAAGTTCATAAACCTTATTTGCTAAATTATAAAAGTTTTGAGAAATTCCAAACAAAGTCAAGGTACCAGAAAAGCCTGCATAATCAGCAAGAGTTAGTTTTTCAGGAGTAGAAAGATTAATTTTTATTGTAACATGCTCTTTTTCAGCAGTTCCATTTTCAAGTTTAATTTGAATGGTTACATCAGAAACTTTTCCAGGAACAACTGTAACCATTTCATGTCCGTGTCCAATCATAACAGAAGCGGAACCAGAAACCTTTTTATGTGCTTCAACAAAAATCATATAATCATCAGGAATCAGTTCATAGTTTGTATAAGTTTCGCCGGGAGAAAGAGTTACACCATCTACAACAGGAGCTTCTACATTCATTCGATTAACATACAGTTTAAAAAAGCTTACATCACCTCTGGCATAACGTGCACCTTGTGAACCTGAAACCTGCGGCATTGTAATAGAAAATCCCGTGTGAATTCCTGCATGCTCCATTTGAGAACACGAAGCCAAAGCAGAAAGCATAAAACAAATTAAAAAAATATTTCTTATCCTAAAATACACTTTTTTCATGTATACCTCACCATTATTTACTAATACATATTATAAGACGCGAAAAATAAAACTTCAACTTTACAGCAATGTTAAGGATTAAAACTTTTTTGGGGAAAAGCCTTTCCCTACGCTCGCACTCCGTTGCTCGCTACCCTTTCTCCTAGGGGTGAACTGCCCCCATTTTTTTAGACAGTTATTACGCATATTTTAGGCTGAAAGTCTTTGGAGATTTCCAGCCTAATTTTTTCTGTATGCGGTCCTTGTTATAGAACTGAATAAAATCTGTTATCAGTTCTTCCATCATTTGATATGAAAGCAGGCCATGTCTACTAACATTATAATATC
>JAEEGL013679926.1_pt1 | contig 10093 bp, 5 predicted proteins | sample 9134231 | NCBI WGS metagenome assembly JAEEGL01 (sample SAMN16246548, study PRJNA631951) | gut metagenome | biome: gut microbiome; feature: rumen; material: fiber-attached | host: Bos | place: Iran: Karaj | collected 2018-10 | reverse complement strand
TATGGATGGTATGTGATGAATTTAATAATTTAGTACAAAGTTTCGTAGACGTAAATGAATATCCAGTAAGAGATAATCCCTTAATATTTAATTATGCAATTAGATTACAAGTAAATGAAATATATACTGATAAACATTTAAATATGTACTTACCTGAATTCTTAGAAGCATTATGTCGTGCTGTTGATAAAGCTAGTCCATATCCACCAGGAGATTCACCTGATGATTGGCCAAAGGAAAAAAGAGCAGCACAACCTCTTGTTAATAAATTAGAAAATATAATTGGAAAGTTAATTAAATTAATAACACATCCTGATTATAAAACTTTAAAAGAAAAATTCCCAACACCTGAAAAAGAAGCTGAGACTGGTTTATATAAATTGAATTATGATAATCCATTTTATCAAGGGTATATTATTAAAATTAATATGAGAGATGCTAAAAGAAAACAAACTAGAAAAGCTACTCAAACGAAAATGAAAGAAGAAATAAAACAAGCTATTAATAATTTAGGAGATGTTGAACCACCAAAAGAAGAAAATTTGGAAAATGTTAATAATGAGAATTTAAATGAAAATGAAGAAAAAAAAGAAGAAGAGGTTAATGTTGTTGTTGGAGAAGAAGAAAAAAAAATTGAAGAAGAGGATGTATTGAAAAGTGGGAATAATAATGTTGAGAATGAAGATATTGTTAATCAGGAAGGGAATAATGAAGAAAAAAAAGATGATGAAGGAAATCAATTTGTTGCTGAGGAATTTGCTTATATGGAAGATGAGGAAGTTGATGTTAAGAATGTTGGATAATTAAGTGTTTTAAAATTAAAAATTTTAAATATTATTTTAATTTATTTTTTATTGAATATTATTGTTATTTTTTTTATATTAATTGTTTATATTAAAAATTTATAGACTAGGAATTAGAGTTATGAAATAAAAATTAGGATTTTTACTTTTTTGAAGTGTTTTATTGGGTTATTAGTGTTAATTTATTAATATACTGAGTAGCGATATAAAGTAAATTTAAAACTATTTTTTTTTGAAATGTTTTATCCGTTATTAGTGTTAATATAAAATTGTATTCAGTTTAACAAAAGTAAATTTGAAGTTAAATATTAGGATTAAAATTTTAGTAATGTAAAACACAATTAAATAAAACTTTAAATATATTATTAAATTAATTTTAATAGTTTTTATTTTAATAACAATTTTTATTCAATTATAAATATATTCATATAAATTTTATAAATGTGGAATGAAATAAAACAATATTATCTTGAAAGACACCCCTTAAATTCTCCATTCAAAAAATCAAATTTAAATAATAAATTATCAAAAAACAAATCATTAAATGATTTATTTCTCGACAAAGAAAAAAATGAAAAATTAATATTAAGAAAAAATTCAAAAAGTATAATGAAAGTATTTTCATCAAATAAATCATCATATAACATTATAAAAAAATACACAAGACCCCCACAAAATAAAATAAAAATAAAAAGATTACCAATAATAATAAATTCAAATTCTGCATCAAATATAAGAAATACAAATATTAAAGTAAGAAGAAAAATTTTATTTAGTGATTCAAATTATCCATTATCAATAAATGATTCTAATAATAATTTAATTAGATTTTCAATGACAAAATCAGCTGCTTTTATTTTAAATAATAATAATATTATTGAAGAATTAGATGATGAAAAAAAAATGATGAAATTTTTACCAAATGATGCATTTTATATTTTATATGATGAATTTAAATTTAGTAATAAAAATTATTATATTATTATAATAAATTCATTAATTGATTTTTTAAAAAATAAATATAATAAATATGATAAAATTATGTTATCAAAAAATTTTTTATTAGGAAATAATAATAATAAAGAACAAGTTATATTAAAGTTATATTCTTTTTGTATTAAATTATTAGATTTAGAAAATAATGAAATTCAAAATATTTTTCTCCCATTAAACGTAATTGCATTATTTTATTCATTATCATATGAAAATTTTCTTTTTTTTATATCTAAAATAATTGAAAGTGAACAAGATGAAAATATAATTAAAATTAATCCAGATGTAATAAAAGAAATAATTAATAATATATTAAATTCTGATATTGATTTATTTGATTATGATTCAAATTTTTTTTTGAATAAAACGGAGATTATTAAAACATTTCCATTTATTAAAAAAGATAAAATGTTAAAGATTCAAATAATTCCTCCTAAAATTGAATTAATTAAAAATGAAATTTCTATATATAAATTTGGAGGAAAAGGACTTTTAATTTATATAATTAAAAATAAGTTTATAAATTGGGAAATCCCTTGTTTATGTTATTTAACTTCTTTTAAAATATTTAGACATTCAATTTCAAAATTATTTTATAAAGAAAAGATTTTAAATACAATTATTTTAGATATTGATAAAGAAATTTACATAAAAAATATTTTTAATAAACCTACAAATAATAAAGTTTTTTTTTATCAATATTTCAAAGATAAAATAAAATATATAAGTTTAACATCATATATAATAAATATAATTGTAGATGAAGAAGAAAATATTTTTGAAACCTCTTTTTTTGATTTAAAAATACTTTATAAATTATCAAGAAAATATAATATAAAAGATATAATTTATAAATGTTCATTAATTAATACAGAAAAAAAAACTGTACTTTTTTCATTAAATGTTTTAAATGGAATTAAAATTAATAAATTAGATAACTTTTTTTATAAATTTGATGAAGATAATATTAATAATATCCAAATTATAATTAAACAACCTTCTTTTCATTGGATTGAAATTTGTAAATTTAAAAGTATAAATAAAATTCTTAAACATAATTTAATATTAGATGATGAAATTTTGGATAGTTTAGTCAAGTTAAATTTAGTTGAATGGAATAATTTTTTTTCTAAGAAAAATATTATTTTAAATAAAAAGATTTATCAAAGTGAATTAAATCAAAAATATAAAAATGATAATTCATTTATAAAAAAGTCTAAAACACAAATAAAAAGCTTAAAAAAAAAAGTAAATCTATGAAAATAAGTGATATTCAAAAATGGATAAATATAAGTTTCCTATTGGAAAATACTTATATAAATATTTTTTTTGTATTTCTTAACATTATAAAATAATTTTTTTCAAAACTATATATTTATAAATAATCTTTTTCTCTTGTTTTGATAATAATTTTTAAGATTAAATTAAATAAAAAAAATATTTATTCAAAACTTAAGATTAAAGATGATAATATTTCTTTATATTTGACAAAAAAATATAAGAATCCATAAAAAAATTAATTATTTTTATTTTTAAACATTTATTGTTAAAATACAACTTTATATTATAACTTATATAAAAATAAAAATAATATTCTAATTTAAAAAAAAGAAATTAATACTAATTTAAGATATATAATAAAAACATAAAATTTAAAACAAATAAAAAAAATTAAACAATCAATTAAATTTAAATAAAATAAAAATAAATTACTAATCTTTAAAAGAATGGGTCACGTATGTTGTCATAATAATACAAGAATTAATCAAACTCGATTAATTACAATTGAAGAACATTCTCTTAATATAAATGATAAACAAATAATTGATAATGAAATAAAAAATGAATTTGAAGAACCAAATTTAAAAATATCTTTGTACGATATAGAAAATAATAATACAACAAAACAAGATAAAAAATATAGTGAAAAAAAAGTAACTAGAGGAGAAACAGTAAATCATCTTATTAAAAATAGTATTGAATTAAAACCTTCATTAAAAATTCAAAATGATATTAAAAAAAAAAGACAATCTTTTGCAATTCCAATGGATAATTCTTTTAAAAATAAATTCCTTTATCAAAAAAAAATATCATTAAATATGAATTCACATAACTTAATAAAAAATAATAAAACACATAAATTTGATGATTTACATCATAAATTTAAATTATATCAAATTCCACCTAGAAAAAGTTTATTTAAAAAAGAATCAAGTAATTTTAGAGCAAATCATATAAATAATAATAATAATAATATTAATACTAATAATATGAATGATACTATGAATAATAATACAATTAAACATAATAGTGTTATTAGTATAAGCGGTATTAGTAATAATATTAGTACAAATAATGCTACTCATCATAATAGTGTAAATTTACAAATTACTGAAATTAAAAATTTAAATCTTAAAGAAAGTAATTTATCCGAATCAATAAGTAAATCAAATATGTCTAAATTAAAATTAGATGATTCAAAATTAAAATCAACAATTTCACTTTCTCCAAGTTCATCATCTCTAATAATAGAAAAAAAAAAACATGATCCAATAGAACAAATAAATAAAGAATTATCAGTTAAACAAAAACAAATTTTAATAGATATATTAAAAGATAATGAATTAATAAATGATACTATGACAGAAAGTTTTATAAATATGATATTAAATACTTTAACATATAAAAGAATAAAAGCTAATATAACAATATTTGATGAAAATTCAAAATATGAAGATATATATTATATAATTGAAAAAGGTAAAATTGAATATGCGATTGATGATGATATATATAAATTAACAAAATTAAATGGAATAAGTACACAAGCTTTATTAAAATATTCAAAAAAAAAATGTTATATTAAAACAGTTGGAAGATGTTATCTATTTGAATTATCATTAGAAAAATATAGAAAATTTATAAATGATTATGAAAAAAGAGAAAATGAAGAAAAATTTTGGAATTTAAAAAGACATTTTTTTTTTGCCTTTACAGAAGATGAAAAATTAAAACAATTAGTAAAAGAATGTCCAATAATAAAATATGATAAAAATTCAATTATTTTAGAAGCTGATTGTATAATTGAGAATGTTTATTATATTTTAACAGGAGAAGTTGAAGCAAAAAGAAATGATATTAATGTTAAAATGTTAAATGAAGGTGAAATATTTGGAGAAATTGGTTTATTTAATCAAATAGAATCTTTATATCGATATATCGCTGATAGTGAATGTACTATTATAGAAATTAATTATGAATATATTTTTATGTATTTAGGGGATAATTGTATTCAAAATTTTGTATTTGAATTATTTAATGATGCAATTAAAAATGATGAATTTTTATCTTTTAGTTTTACTAATAAAATAATTAAAGATATTTATAGTTCTTTTCAATTAAAATTTTTTTATAATGATACTATACTTTCAAAAAATCAAAAAAAAATAGTTTTACCTATTTGTGGTACTATTATTAAAAGTAAAAAACAAGCAAAAGATATAACTAATATTTTAGAAGTTATTAAAAATAATTATTCAAATAGATTAATTACAGGAATTTTTTTTACTGATGCAGTTACTAGAGATATAAATATAATGTTTAATTTAATTGGGGATGAGTCAATTGTTTTTGAATGTGAATGGTATGAAATAATAAATAAATTAATAACAAATGAATTATTTCATGTTTATCAAATTACTCCTATAGATTTAATACAATCATTTATCAAAATTTCATTATTTAAATATATAAGTCCATATAAAATGTATCAAATTATGAATTCAATTAAAGAACAAAAATATAAAAATGGTCAAATAATATTAAAAGATGGTCCAAAGTCAGAACAATTTTTTTATATTTTTAATGGTGAAGTTAATTTAAATATAAATGGTGTAGTATTAAAAGTATTAACAAAAGGACAATCATTTGGTGATATAACATCAGATATTATAAATTATACACAAAAAACTACATTTATAAGTAAAAAACAAACAATATTATTTTCATTAGATAAAGATAATTATAATGATATAGTTAAAAAAAGTGATTTTTTTTTAAGATTATTTAAAATAACAGATAAAAATGATATATCAATATCAATAAAAAATTTATATTATATAACTGATTTAGGAAGCGGTTCATTTGGTAAAGTATATTTAGTACATAATAAAAATAAATTATTTGCATTAAAATCAACAGAAATAAATAAAATATCAAAAAATAAACAATACGCTCAATTAGTATTAAATGAAAAGACAATAATGGCACAAGTAGAACATCCATTTATAGTTAGATTAACAAATACATTTAAAACAAAAGATTATCTTTTTTTTTTAATGGAATATATAAATGGTATAAATATGAGAGAATATTTAGTATTAAAAGAAAATACAAAATTAAGAAATTTACAAGAAATAAAATTTATAAGTGGAATATTATTTTCAGTATTACATTATTTATCTCAAAGGAAAATAATACATAGAGATTTAAAACCAGATAATTTAATGATGGATAAAAATGGTTATATTAAAGTAATTGATTTCGGTGTTGCAAAACATTTAAAAGATAAAAATTATACAAATACAGTAACTGGGACACCTCATTATATGTCGCCTGAAGTTATCTTATGTAAACCTTATTCTTTTGAAGTTGATTATTGGTCTGTTGGTATTATTTTATATGAAATTTTTTATGGAAGAGTTCCTTTTGGTTATGGTAAAGATTCTATTAATGATATTTATCAAGATATTATTGAAAGTAATATTCATTTACCTTCTGTTAAAGAAAATGAAAATTTTAATAATTTAATTAAAGTTCTTTTACATAAAATTCCTTCTAATAGAATTTCTAGTTTTAAAATGATTAAAAATCATATTTTTTTTAAAGATTTTGATTTTGAAGGATTGTTAAACTATACTTATGAACCTCCTTTTAAACCTGAAAAAAATTTAATTTCTGCTAATGAAAAAGAATTAATTCAAAATCTTAATATGCCTTTTGTCATTTTTATGAAAAATAATATTTATCAAAGTGTGAGTGATATTGATGAAAATTTTATGCATTATTCAAAAGAAGATGTATTTAATAATTTTTAATTTCTTTTTTTTATACTTTTTTTTCTTGTCATTTTGACTTAATTGATTTTTTTTTTCAAATGTAGAATTTTACTTTATTTTTAGTATTTTTGTATTAAATTTTTGTGAGATTAATTACATTTTTAAATATAATATAATTATAAAATATTATAAATGTTGTTCTTTGATTTATTATAAAATAAACTTATTTTAGAATATCTTTTAAGTTAATTATAAATTTCTTTTATTTTAATTAATTAATTATTACAATTAAAAAAGTTATTATTTTTTATTTTTTTATACTTATATAAATTTAATCATAATATAGTTAAAATTATTTAAAAAGTTTATAAGGAAAATCATAAAGTATGATATTATTATTATTAAAATTGATATTAAAAAAATTATTAAAAGACAATTTAATTATCTTTTTGTTCCATTTCTTCATTATTTCCATAAATTTGATTTCCAAAAAATCTTTGATTAAGATAATCAAAATTCTCATTATTCAAATTTCCAAAATTATTATTCGCCAAATTAACATTTCCATTATTTAATAAATCTTCATTATTAATTTGATATCCATTAAAAAAAGGATTAAAAAAAAATTACCAGTTCCAAAATTATTAAAATTATTATTTATCAAATTATTATCAAAATTTAAATTTCCAAAACCAAAATTATTAAAATTACCAAATTGTTCATTTTGAGTAATAACAATATTATCGTTTTTACTTCTTAATTCAGAATTTCCATGAGCAAAAGTACATAAAGTTCCATAACGACATGTATTATCTTTTTCCCAATATTTACATTTTACTATTTTATAATTTAAAGGATTTGGATTTTTTTTTTTTTCGTTATTTATTATATTTGGATTTTCTATATCGGAACGTAGTTCGTTTATTCCATGTGCGAATTGACATTTATCTCCAAAGGAACATCCTTTTGGATTTAAGAAATGTTTGCATAACATTGTTTTATATTTTGATGGATTTAACTGAGGTGTTTGCATTTTTTTATGTATTTTTTTTTAAATATTTTTCTTATTTTTTATTTTTTTATTTTTTTTTTTTTTTGATTTTTGATTTTTAGTTTTTATTATTTTAATTTTTTTTCAATTATTTTAAAATATTTTTATTTGTTATTTATTATTTTTTAATTAAACTGAAATGAATTATAATTTTATTATTTTATTACATATTTATTTATGTTATGTTAAAGGAATAAAAAATTTTAATAATTAATTTTGATAGTATAAAATTAACTTCTATGAGAAATCCAAGGTAAAAAATATAAATATAACTAAATTAGTTTAATATTAAGTTGTGTAACAAATACATTTAAAAACAATGAACTACATGATTTTGAATCAAGTAGAATTCATTCAGAAAAATTTTATATAAATAAAGAATGTTTTATTGTAGATGATTCAATAATAAAATTATATCATTCTTATAACGAAATACCAAAAGATTTAAAATCGAATTTAATAGGATATATTTCAAATAAAAATAACACATATGAATTTATAACAAATTATAAAAATAAAAATTTTATAAAAGAAAAAGTTTGGTTGGTTCTACATAATTTATTAAAAGAAGAAAACGAAAAAAATTCTTTTGAAACAAATAAATATTATTTAAATCAAGGAGATACAATTAAATTAGGAAGAATTCAATTAAATATAAGAAATATCTTCATTAATGGAAAAAATAATAAAAGTTTAGAAACAGAAATAAAAGAACAAATAAATATTAATAATATAAACAATAATCAAAATAAAAATAATAATAATCAATCGAAAAAAATATGTAAAATATGTTTTTTAGAAGAAAATGATTTAAGTGAAAAATCTCCTTTAATTAATCCTTGTAAATGTTCAGGTGGAGTTAAATATATCCATTTATCTTGTTTACATAAATGGTTAAAAACAAAATGTATTATTAAAATAGAAGAAACTCAATTTTGTAAAAAAATAATTTATAAAAAAATTCCTTGTGAATTATGCAAAAGTGAATATCCAGATTTTATTCAATTGAATAATGAAATTTTTTCTATTTGGAATTTTTATGATTCTCCTTTTAAAAATTATATTATTTTTGAATCAAAAAATGAAAAAAATTTTTATGATGAAAATTATAATGAAGATAATATTATTTCTTTATATATTTGTAATATTTCTAATAAAAATAGATTTATTATAGGAAGAAGTCATGATTGTCAAATTAGAATTAAAGATAATTCAATAAGTAGATTTCATGCACAAATTGAATTAAAAAATAATCAAATTATTTTAAGTGATTGTGATAGTAAATTTGGAACTTTAGTTTTAATACAAGGTAATTCTATTCAAATTAATAATGATTTTTTAAATTTACAAATAGGGAAAAATTTATTAAATTTTTCTTTAAAATATAAAAAAATGATTCAATGTTTTAAATGTTCTAATGTTAATAGAAAGCGAAATAAAAGTTTTAATTATGTTAATAATAATAATTTTAATTTTAGAACTTTTTATACTATTAAAGAACAAAATAATGATAATGATTTTAGTTTTAATGAAAATAATAATAAAATTATTTTTGATGAAATTACTAATGAAAATGATTTAAATAGTTTTTTAGAGCCTTTAAATAAAAATTTCGAAGAAAAAGATTACAGTATTCCTAATGAAGATAGAATAGAAAATATAAAAGTAAATGAACATTTTTTATCTAATTTTAAAATTTCACAAGGAATGATATAAATAATTAATTTATTGTTATTGAGTTTGTATATATATATATTGTATTGTATAAAAAAAAATTACATAATTTGTTCTTTAAAATGTAAATTTATTGGGTTTTTAAAATTATTAATATATTATAATACATAATTTCTTTTTAAAAAATATTTAAAAATAATATTTTTTTTCTTTTTTAAAATTGCAAAAAAACATATTATTATTAATCAACAAAATGAATTAATATTAATATGATCTTTAAATCATCTTTAAATCATTTAATTATTTATTAAATTTTATTATTTTCATCTTTTATGACTTGTTATAAAAATTTATATATTGAATTTATTAAAATAATATTATAAGATATAAAAAAATTAAAGACTAAAAAAAAATTCTCAATAACCTTTTTTACCAAATCCTAAATTTGGTAAAGTAACTTTATTATTTTTTTTTCCATAATTTCCTAAATTCCCATAAGTAGAATAACTATTAAT
>JAEEGL012720610.1_pt1 | contig 10093 bp, 4 predicted proteins | sample 9134231 | NCBI WGS metagenome assembly JAEEGL01 (sample SAMN16246548, study PRJNA631951) | gut metagenome | biome: gut microbiome; feature: rumen; material: fiber-attached | host: Bos | place: Iran: Karaj | collected 2018-10 | reverse complement strand
CCCAATCCCCAATCCCCAATCCCCAATCCCCAATCCCCAATTATTATTTTTTTAAATTCATCATCTTTATAAAATTAAAATTTTATTATAAAAAATATATAAATTTAATAATAATATATCCATATATAACCTCAATCATATAATTGGAAAAATAAATTAAAATTATTTTCTAAATAAAAAAATGTCCCGCCTTCAAAAACTTTCAATTCGTGGAATACGTTCTTTTTCACCTTATAGTTCTTATACATTAGAATTTCAACGTCCTTTAACATTAATTCAAGGACATAACGGAAGTGGAAAAACAACAATAATTGAATGTTTAAAAACATTAACTTCAGGTTCACTTCCACCTTTATCAAACAATGGAAAAGCATTTATAAATGACCCAAAACTTTCAAATTCAAACGAAACAAAAGCATCTATTAAATTAAAATTTCTAACTCCTAAAGAAAAAGAAATAATAATTATAAGAAATTTTCAATTAAGTTTAAAAAATAGAAAATATGAATTTAAGAGATTAGAACAAATATTAAAAAGTTATAATTCAAATAATGAATTAGTTACAATTAATAGTACATGCATGGATATAGATAAGCAAATTCCTTTTTTAATGCATTGTAGTAAAAGTATATTAGACAATGTTATATTTTGTCATCAAGAAGAAATTAATTGGCCTTTTTCAGAAGCTGGAAATTTAAAAAAAGTTTTTGATGAAATATTTAATACTGCAAAATATAGTAAAGCTTTAGAAGAATTAAAAGATATTAATAAAAATTTTAAAGAAAAAATAAAGAGCAATAGAAATAATATTGAATTATTAAAAAAAGATTTTGAACAATTTATAAAAGTTAAAAATAATATAAATAATAGTGAGAAAAAAATTGAAGAAATTAGTAATACTATAAAAGAACTTGAAGAGCAATATAATAATAATAATAAAGATTTACAACAAATTTTGGAAATAGAAAAAAATTATAAAGAATATGAAAATGGAATTAATTTAGCTAAAGCAAAAAAAAATGAAAAATTAGAACAAATTGAAGCTATTGTAAGTGATCCTTTATTTGAAGATTTCACAAATGATGAAGAAGGTTTTAAAGAATATGTAAAAAATTTTGAAAAAAATTTTAATAATAATTTAAATGAAAATAATAATATGAATGATAATAATAATGATCATAGTTCAACTATAGAAAATATTAAAAAAGAATTAGAAAATTATAATAATATTAATAATAAAATAAATGCAGATATTATTTCATATAATAATCTTTTTAATAATTATAATAAAAATAAAAATGATATTATAAATGAAGTAAATGAAAATAATACAAATATTAATAGTAATTTAAATAATTTATCTTCAATGAATTCTATTATTAAAATTATTAATGAAAAAGAAGAAGAAATAAAAAATAAAGAAAAAATAATTGAAGAAAAAATGTTAACTTTTAATAATAAAATAAATGAAGAAGAAAATGACATTAATGTTATTAATCATTTAATAGAAAATAAAAAGAAAGAAATAAATGATAATGAAATTAAAGAAAAAGAATTAATTAAAATGATAAATAATGTTAATAATAATACAATGAAAATTATAGAAAATGAAAATAAAATTAAAGAATATAATAATAATATTAATAAAATTCAATTTGATGTTCAAGAAATTGAAAATAACATTTTAAAAATTGAAAATGAAAATAGTAATTTAATGCTCCAAAAAAATAATATTAATTTTATTTATATTGATAATAATAATAATAACAACAATAATAATAATAATTATATTCAATTTAATTTTAAAAATATTAATAATAATATTGATAAAAATATATTAAAATTTCATATTGATAAAATAATCTCTTCATTACAAGAATTTAATAATATTTATAACACTGTTGAAACAATTATTAATAATTTTAATATTAATTTTAATGATTTTAATATTAATTCAATTAGCAATAATAATAACAACAATAATAATAATTTAATAATAAATAAATTATCGTATATTTTAAATTTTATAGAAAATAAAAAGAATTTAATATTATCTGAAAAACAAAAAATTCGTGAAAAAAAACTTACATTAGACCTTCAAATTGAAAATTTAAATAATAATATTAATTTAAAAAATTCAGAAATTAATACAATTAATAATAAACTTTTATCAATTAAAGAAAAATTAAAAAATATTTTTAATGAATATAATATGGAATTTGAAAATAAAAATGATATTAATAATATAAATAATTTAAAAAAAACTATTGAAAATGAATTAGAACCTAAAAAAAATGTTTTCAATCAAAATAAATATAAAAAAATTTTCTTAGAAGAATACATAGATTTTATTAAATCACAATTATATTGTTTATATTGTAATAAAAAATTTAACAAAAATGAATTAAAAACAATTATTAATAATATTAATGATAATATAAATGAATTAAATAATAGCAATAATAATTTATTTAAAGAAATTAATGATAATAATAATATAATTAAACTTATTATAGATTGTGAACCTTTAATAAAAGAATATTATTCATTGTATAATTTATTAGAAGATAAAATAAAAGAAAATGAAAATAATAATAATAATTTAAATAATTTAGAAGAAGAATTAAATAAATTTAATAATAGTAGTAAAGAAAAAAATCTTATTATTCAAAAATTAGAAATAAATAGTAATAATAATAATATTGAAAATATAATAACAATAAAAAATAAAATTATTGAAATTCAAAATAATGTAAATTCAATTTTTAATTTAATTTTAACAAAAAATTATGAAAATAATAATAATAATCATAATAATAATGAATTTAACTTCTTTAGTTATAATAATATTAATAATGATTATATTGAATATAATATTAAATTTTTTGAATTTTATTCAAATTCTCTTTTTTCTTATATTAATTTAAATAATGAAATTTCAAAAAATGAAAATAAAATAAATTTAAATAATCAATCTATTTCTTTAAAATTACAAAAATTATCAAAATTAAATGATGAATTAAAATTATTAGAAGAAGAAAAAAATAATTTATTATTATTATCAGATGAAAATGAAATTAAAAATAAAATTAAAGAAATTAATAATAATAATATTAATAAAAATAATGAAAAAAAAAATTTAGAAATTGAATATTGTAAAATAAAAGATATGATGAATATTTTATTAGATAAAAAAAAACAATTTGATGTTTTATATAATGAAAAAAAAAATAAATATAAATTCTTATTAGAAAAATATAATCAATTAAAAGTAAAATTAGCACTTATTTCACAAGATATTTTAAATGCTATCAAAAATTATGATATTAATTTTATATATAATAATTTTATAAATAATAATGATGAAATTTCTTTTGTTAAAAATTTATTTAATAATACAAATAATAATAATAATAATAATAATAATGATAAAGATAATAACAAAATGGATATTGAAATAGTTGAAAATAATAATAATAACAACAACAACAATAATTTAAATAAAAATAAATATGAAAATTTAAACGATATTCTCGAAACATATAATAATTTTATTAACAATTTAAACACATATAAATCTCATATAATTTCAAAAATTCACATACTTCAAAATTCTTTAAACACTTATTCTCTCGAAATAAAAAAAAATGAAGAAAAATTTCATTCACATCAACTTGCTTTAAATATATATAAAAATAATAATATTATATATAAAAACAAAAAAGAAATTAAAGAATTAACACAATATATTGAAGAACATAAAAATAAATTAGAAAGTGGAAAAAAATTATTTTATGCAAAAGAATTACTTACAAATAAAGTAAATCATAATAATAATGAATTAAATCAAAATTTAGGTAAATTAAGTGAGTTAAAAAATTTTTTAAATAAATTAAAAATCGAAAAAAATTTAGATATTTATAAAAACATTGAAAAAAATTTTATTAAAAAAAAATTTGAATATATAATGGCAATTCAAACACAAAAAGAAATTGAAAATTATTATGAAGCTTTAGATCAAAGTTTGTTAAAATATCATGGAAAAAGAATGGAAGAAATAAATAAATTAATAAATTATTATTGGAGTATGACATATAAAGGAAATGATATAAAATATATTGAAATTAGAAGTGATTATGAAAAAATAGGAAAAAGTAGAAATTATAATTATAAAATTGTTTTTGGAATAAATAGAAATAGTAATTATAATATTAATTCAAGAAAAAATAATAATAATAATAATAATGAAGAAATAGAAGAATTAGATATGAGAGGAAGATGTTCAGCAGGTCAAAAAATATTAGCAAGTATTATTATACGATTAGCTCTTGCTGAAACTTTTTGTAATAATTGTGGTATTCTTTGTCTTGATGAACCAACTACTAATTTAGATGAAGAAAATAGTAAATCATTAGCTAAAAGTTTAAGAGATATTATTCAAAGTAGAAGTGATGATCAAAATTTTCAATTAGTTGTTATTACTCATGATCCTGTTTTTGTTGATTTATTAGGAAATGATTATTGTGATAGTTATTATTATGTTGATAAAGATGAAGAAGGACATAGTAGAATACAATTAAAAAGTATTAATACTATATTTAATAATTAAATTATAAAAGAAATATAATTAATTTTATATATTTATTTATAAGATTTATACTATATATAATTTAATAAATATATAATAGATATTTTAATAAAATTATATGAAATAAAAATTTTTATAACTTTTAATTTTTAAATAAATAAATAAAAATTGCTTAATTTATATACAAAATTAAAAATAATAATGTATATATACATAATATTGCATTTTTATTAATTAATTATTGAAAAATAATTATCTAATCAAATTTTTTAAATAAATTTAAAATTATTTTTTTTATTTAATTCATTTTCAAATAATTATAATTAATTATTATATTTCTTTTATAAAAATTTAATTTTAATTTTATGGAAAAAATATATTTTATTAGTGCTCCAGGGAAAAAACGTTTAAAACCAATAAATTTCATTTATAATAATAACAATAATACAGCATTTATTGATTTAAATTCAAAAATTATAAAAATTAATAAATTAAAATTAAGTAAAATAAAATATAAATTTAATAATAATTTTGATAAAAATAGAGAATTAAAAAAAAGTTTCTCAAATAAAAATTTTAAAAACAATAAAAAAATTGAATTAATAAAAAATTTTATAGTTAATAATAATACACAAATAATAAATAATGATTCAATAAATAATAAATCAATAAATATTATAAATTTAAATAATATTAAAAATAATGATATAAATAATAAAAATAAAAACGATAGAATTTTATTGATAAATAAACTAAATAATATATTTTTAAAAAAATATTATTATAAATTTTTAAAAAATTTCTTATATATTAATAATCTAAATATTTTTTCAACAATTTTATTGAAAAAATTATTAAAATTTTATAAACATACTTTTATTAAAAAATTAAATAATAATCAAAACAAAATAAAAAATGAATATGTAACAATAATTCAATCATTTATAAGAAGATTTATAATATATAAAAAAATAAAATTATTAAAAAATAAAATAATAATAATTCAAAAAAATTCTCGTTTATTTTTAATTAAAAAAAAATATTTTAAAGAATTATCAAAAATAAAAGAAAATATTGAATTTAATATAAGAAAAAAAAATTTTAATAAAAACATGAAATTAATGAAAATTAAAAAAGAAGCAATTTCAGTAATTGAAAAATATTGGACTAAAGTTTTATTAAAAAGAGAAAATAATTTTATAAATAAAAAAAATAATGATAACGATGATATTAATAATTGTAAAGATTTATATCAAAAATTTATTATATTAAGAAAACAAACAAATAATTTAAAAAGAGATTTAATTGATTTTACAAAAAAAGAAAAAGAAAAAGATAAACAAAGAGAAATTGAATTAGAAAAAGAAAGAGAAAAATTTAAATTAAATTATAAAATTAAAATTAATTAAAAAATATATAAATAATAGTATAAATAATAAAAAATAACTATTATTATTTTAATATTTATTCATAATAAAATTATTTAAAAATAAATTTAAAATATCATTTTAATAATATTTAAAAAAAATGAAAAAAGAAAATTTTAATACTTTTCATTTTAATTATAATTCTCCAAAAAATAATATTAATAAAAATAACTTAAATCGCAATAATTCTCGTCCTTACAGTAGTTTTAATAAACCTTTAATTCATACTTTATCAAACAGTCATAGTCAAAGTGAATTATTTTTACCTTTATTTACTCCAAATAATAACAGTAATTTTAATAATATTAATTATAATAATTTAAATGGTAATCACACAACTTCTCATAAAAAACTTATTAGAAATTATAGTAATTCAAGTATTTTTATGGAAATTGAAAAATTACATCTTGAAAAAAATAATTTAATCGGAGTCATTAAAAATTTAAAAAAAGAATTAATTGATATTCAAAATGATTGTGATAATAAAAATAAAGAATTAAATGATATTGATAATGAAATTAAAGAAATTCTTTCAAATAGTAATAATAATAATAAAGAAAATAACGAAAATGAATTAAATATTTCAGAAATTAATTTTCCTAGTAATAATAATAATATAAGTAATATTAATAATAATATCATTAATTTTAATACAATCAGCAATAATAAAAAATATTTATTTTCTAGAATAAAAAAACAAATAAAAAATTTAAAATCAAGCATTGAAAATGTTTCAAAAGAAATTATTTTAAATAATAGAAATATTTTATTAACAAAACAAAAAGAAATTTCTAAAGAAAATGAAATTTATTATTCACAAATTTCTAAAATTAAAAATTTAATAAAAATTAATAATGAAACTAATGAAATTCAGAAAAAAAAATTTGAAGAAATTTCACAATTAAAAAAAAACATTTTAATTCAAAATAATATTATTAATGAATTAAATAAAGAAATTTTATTAAAAACTGAAGAAGAACAAAATTTTAATAATGATTTAAATAATATTAAAAATATTATTAAAAAAGATAATAATAAAATAGAAAAATTAAAAACTAAATTAAAATTATTAGAAAATAAAAATAATTTATATAAAAATGAAAATAAACATTTAAATAATATTAATTTATATGAAAAAAATGAAAATGGAGAAAATTTAAATAAAGAAATTATTTATGAAAATAAAATAAAACAATTAAATAAAGATATTAATGATTATAAATCAAAAATAAAAATAAATAATAGCACACTTATTAATTATAAAAATGAAAATGAAAAATTAATTGAAATTAATAATAATATTAATTTAAATTCTAATAATATAAATATGAATTTAAATAATACAAATACAATCATTACAAATACTAATAATGCAAATAATAAAGACTTTAATGAAAAAATAAAAAAATTAAAAGATAATTTAAATGATAGCAAAGAAATTGAAGTTCAATTAGAAAAACAATTAAAATTATATAAAGATAAATTAAATGAATTAAATAATAACAATAATTATGATGAAAATAATAACAATGAAGATAATAATAATAATAATAATGATAATGATAGTGAAAATCAAATAGAATTTGGAATAGATAATAATAATCCATTTTATACAGAAGATATTAATAACAATCCAATAATATCAAATAAATTTACAAGTAATCAATTTAATAGATTTACATATATTTTATTTAAAAATTTTGAAAGTAAAAACATAACTCAAGAAAAAAATAAAGAAAATATAATATCAAATATTCTTAATAAAATTAATAATGCTTTAAATATAAATAATGATAATAATAATTTTGATGATATCGATTATAGTTATCCTTCACAAGAATTCACAACTATAGTGAATATATTTCAAGAACAAATTTCTAATTCTTTAAATAATAAAAATAATGATAATAATATTAATTTAAAAATTTTTATAAGTGCTTTGTTGTTTAATAGTAATGGTAATATTAATAAATTATTAGAATATTTTAATGTTTTATTTTCATTTACTAAAGAATATAATGAAGAAGTTAATAATAAATTTAAAAAAAAATTGAATTTTAAATATAAAAGACATTTAAAAAAATTAATTGAATTAATTAAAAATTTTAATGGAGATAAAAAATATATTGAATTATTAGATGTAAAAGATATTATTGATAAAAATAATATTAATTTAAAAGATAAGTATATTGAATTTATTTTTTATGTTATGAAAAAATTTGATGATAATGAAAGTAGTTTTAGTCAATTAAATGTAAATAATTTATATAATTTGTATGAAGGTGACAATATTAATGAAAATAAAAAAGAGAAAGTAAATAATAATAATATTGAGTTTGATAATAATAATACTGAAAATTATAGTAGTAATAATGATAATATTAATATGGATAAATTATATATAGATAATAATAATAATGATAATGATAATAATAATAATAATAATAATAAAAATAGTAACAATAATAATAATAATAACGATAATAATAATACTAATAAAATATATGATGATATTAAAATAGAAGATAAAATTGATAATGATAATGATAATAATAATAAAAATATTAACAATAATAATAACATTAATAATAATAATAATAACAAAGCAAATGAAGAAGATGAATCAATGACAGAAATTACAAATGAAGAATATATGAAAAATTTACATGAAAGTAAACTTTTAATAAAAAATAGATTAAAGTTTTTAAATATAACATTTGATACTCTTACAAATAATTTAACAAAAAAAATAATAAATCCTTCAACATCTCAAGAAATAAAAATACTAACAATAGAAGATCTTAATGAACAATTAAAAAATATAAATATAAATTTATCAGATCTTCAATTAAGTTGTTTATGTAGTAAGTTTTCAATAGAATCAGATTTAAGAAAATTAAATTATGAAATGATTAAAGAAGAAATTATTAATGAAGAAGAAGATGAACAATAAATAATTTTTTTATTATATTATAAATTATTTTAATATACTATTATAAATAGGATATTATATTTATAATTATAAATATTTTTTTATTATTCTTTTTTAACATTAATTAAATAATAAAGAACACTTTCTAAAAGATTTTTTCCTTCTTCATAATTACCACATTCAATATCAAATGAGCTATTTTCTATTGTGCTAATAATAATATCTTCAAATTTTTTAAAATTTAAATTTTTATTTGAAATAGGAAAATTAAATTCACTCATACTATTTTTAAGATTTTCATTAATATCATTATAATTGAATTTTTTTTCTTCTTTTTTAATTGTTAGTGTACTTATATGATTATTTAAATATTGTAATCTTTTTACTGTTAAATCATCTAAAGGCCCAAATTTTAATAATAGTTCTAACATATCTCTTGATAAATATAAATTATCTAAATTTTTAAAATCCATTTTTGAAAAAAAAGATTCTAAATATTTTTGAAATTCTTCTTTTTTTACTTCATTTAATTTATTTTTAGATTGATATGAATCTTTTTCGAGTTTATATGTTGTATAAAGAGTTTGAATTTTTTTTTTCTCTTCATTTGGGAATATTTCTAAAGAAATAAACGAATAAATTGAACGAAATGCAATCGATTTTATAAAAAAATAAATATCAATATTTTCATTTTTTATTTTATCAGCTTCTTGTATGTAATTATAAAATTTTACAATGATTCTTTTTTCCATGTTTTATATTCAAAATAAATAAAAAATATAATTAATAATATTATAACTATATTCTATAAATTATTCGAAATTATTATTTAAATAAAAAATAATAATTACAATTTAATTAAATAAATAATGTGTTATTATAATAATAATTTATTAATATTTCATTCCACTTATAGTAGCTAATATTGTTCTTTTTTTTAAACTTGTTCTAAACTCACATAAAATAATTCCTTGCCACGTTCCCATATTAATTTTCCCTTCAGTAATTGGAATAGTAATACTTGGCCCTATCATTGCACATTTAATGTGACTAGGTGCATCGTCAGGTCCTTCATCAGTATGTAAATAAAAATTTCCTTCTGGAACTATTTTATCTAAACAATTATTTAAATCTTTCATTACACTT
>JAEEGL012254105.1_pt1 | contig 10093 bp, 7 predicted proteins | sample 9134231 | NCBI WGS metagenome assembly JAEEGL01 (sample SAMN16246548, study PRJNA631951) | gut metagenome | biome: gut microbiome; feature: rumen; material: fiber-attached | host: Bos | place: Iran: Karaj | collected 2018-10 | reverse complement strand
CTTGTACCTCTCGTAAAGGCCCGCCATCGCATACACAACACTCGGAATCGTGATACTGCCACGATAGTTTGCTTCTTCGTCACCATAATAACCATAATAGCTGTAATCACGTGAAACGACCTCGGCTCGTTCGTTGCCGATTGTACGATAACAAAGCCCGTTGTACATGAAGTACTCGTCAGCTTGGGCATTTGAAAAGGCAACCACAAGCAGCAATAATAAGTAAAAAATCCTTCTCATAATACTTCAGTTTTTTAAAGTTATTGTTTTTATGTTAATATGACCTCGCTTACAAATTTATGGATGATTACAGATGCCACCAAGCCATAATCTGAAAAAAGAGCAGGTGTCTAAAATATTTGCCGCAATGTGTAAAAATTTTAGACACCTGTTCATCAAAATCGGTAATATGTTTATTCAGCCGACCCCAGTAGCATCGAGAGGATGGCAATCACATCATCGATGTCGGGCGTCCCGTCGCCATTCACGTCGGCATAGGCGGGAACTTCCTCACTATTGAGCAGCATCGTGATGAGCACTGTCACGTCATCGACGTCAACCTTGCCGTCACCGCTGATCTCACCGGGGATGGCAAAAATGCGGTTGAAACGGCCCCAGTTGGAATGGGCCTTATAGGCTTCGACAGCAGGACCGGGGACATAAACCGTACCGGTATAGGCGCTGAATACCGACGAGCTGCCGGAACTGGCCCAAGCAGGTGGCGTCAGGGTGCGCACATACAGTTTTGACGGATAAGTGAAGACAAAGGCCGACCATCCAATGTATGTCACCTGGGTACCCAGGTCAACAGTTTTCAGTCCGGTATGATAGAAAACACGATCGCTGATCTCGGTCACAGCATCAGGAATGACGATTTGATTCAGCGACATATTATCGGTAAAAGCATCCTCGCCGATTGATGAAACCGTCTCGGGAATGGTGATAGCAGTTAGGTTGACATTATTGAACGCGCCCTTGCCGATGGCTGTGACACCATTGGGAATCACCGTGTTCTTGCAACCCTGGACCAGCAGGCCGGTAGCGCTCTCGATGATGGCGTTGCAGCCATTGCGCGAGTCATAATAGGGATTCTCGGGATCCACTTCAATGCTTTCCAGATTCTTATTGCGGGAGAAGGCCTCAACATCGATAAAGGATACATTCTTGGGAATCCTCAGGTGGTTCACTGACGTGAAATAGAGGAACGCATAGGAACCCACTCGGGTCAGAGACTCGGGAAGTTCAAGCGTTGAGACCAGATTGTCGCCCCAGAAGGCACGGTTCCCGATTTCCTGCAACGTGCTCGGGAAATTCAACTCGGTCAGTTTTATCGTCATATAAAACGCGTAATCCCCGATGCTGATGAGATGATCAGGCAGGTGCAGGCTGGTAACAGCAGCGCAGTCATTAAACGTGCTATGGCCGATACGGGTCAATGAGTTGGGAAGATTCAATTCAGTAATTTTACTGCAATGCATGAAGGTCGAGTCATTTATATCTTGCAGGTTATTGTTAAAGGTAACCGTAGTGAGACCGGAACAATCGAAAAAGGCCCTGTCGCCGATGATTTCCAGAGATTCAGGACATGTCAACGTAGTCAATTTACTACACCCCCTGAATGCACCACTCCCGATGGACTTCAGCGTGGGAGGCAGATCAACACTGGTCAGGTTGGTGCTACCGTAAAACGCAACGGGACCGATGATCTCGATATCACGGGGAATGACCGTGTTATTACTTCCCAGCACCAGGGTGTTGGTGGCGGTGTGGATGACCGCCTGGCAGTCGCCGCGCGAGTCATAGACTGGGTTGGCGTCATCAACACTGATGTAATCCAACTTGTGGTGATACTCAAACGCATCAGGGGCAATATACTCGACAGATGCAGGAATATTCAAAGTGGAAATCATGTTGTCAAAGAATGCCATGCTCTCTATCCGCTTCACCGAAGAAGGAATGCTCACATTGGCCAGTTTTGAACACATATAGAATGCGTAACGACCAATAGTTTCTACCGAGTTGGGAATCTCCACCGTCGTCAGACTGCTGCACGAGGCGAAACACGAATAACCGATAGTAGTGATCGAGTTGCCAATGGTCAGATCCACAAGATTGCTGCACATGTGGAAGGCCCTGTCTCCTAACGACTCCACCGAATTGGGAATCACAGCCTTCTTCATGCCGCAACTCTGGAAAGCCTCATAACCGATCTTCTTGATCGTGTTGGGAAGTATCAGAGTGTCCATCTGTGAGCTGTTCTCAAAGGCATAGTCTATGACTTCGGTAACCGTATATTCACGTTCTCCGTCACTGATGGTTCCCCTGATTACCACATTGCGGTTACCCTCATAATAGCGGTTATTACTAACACATGCCGTTGAATCGCTCATGATGAAGTAGTACACACCGTCCACCTGAATGGTGGTGCCGCGCACTTGGCCGTTTGCCGTAAACAAACATCCCAAGGTCATCAGTATGGCTATTAGCCTAAGTAAATTCATCTTTTTCATACACTGATTTTTTAAGTTGGTTATCTATTCTTATTCTATTTAAGCCCTAAATCATCTTCCCATCAAGGCCTCCCGTGCTTCAATTGCCAAGCAACTTGCTGATGAGCAGAGTCACATCGTCGATATCGACAGTTTCATCGCCGTTCAAGTCGGCATACGACGGTAATTGCTCGCCATTGAGCAGCATCGAGATCATGATTGTCACATCATCGATATCAAGAATGTCGTCACCATTCATGTCACCCGGTTTGGTATCCACTTCAATGCCCACAATGTTGGTGAATTGCTCCCACATATACGCGGTACGGTAGGTTTCCACCACCGAATTGGGAACGTACAGTGTCGCCACGTCATATCGCCTGTCAAATATATCGGCATATCCCAGGGGTGGAGTCAAGTTAAGGCTGGTAACACTGGTCAGGGCGGTTTCACGGAATGCTGTATTGCCGATCGTTTCCAACGAATTACCCAATACGACACTGGTCAAGTTGCGGCAGCGGTAGAACGCATAGGCGCCAAGTTCCTTGCACGAATTGGGGATGGTGACCGACTCCAGACTATCACAATCATAACAAACGCCATAGCCGATGGTATCAACTCTATTGCCGAACTTGACCGACTTCAGGCGGTCACACTCATTGAATAACATTCCTCCGATGTATGTCACCGAATTAGGAATTTCTATATGAGTCAAGGGATTATACTCAAATGCACGGCCTTCAATTCTCTTGAGTGATTCATTGAGAGTGATTTCCAGCAGCAAGCCGAACCTGAATGCTCCTGCCTCGATAGTGGTTACCGAGTTAGGAAGGGTGATTGTGTTAAAAGAGCAATACTCAAATGCAGAATTTCCTATCTTTGTGATCGTATTGGGTAATGTCACGCTTGTCAAATAGCCGCAATCCCTGAACATCGACGGGGCAATCTCGGTGAGTGATTCCGGAATCATCACGCTTCGAAGGCCACTTGAAAAAAAGGCGCCCTCTTCAACCGTGGTCAGCGAATTGGGAAGATTTACTTCGTGCAGCGAATGACACCAGCCAAAAGCAAAATAGCCTATCCTCTCTAGCGTGTTGGATAAGGTGATACTGGCCATGTTTTTGCACTGATAGAATGACCTTAAGCCGATGGACTTAACCGAATTGGGCAAATCAATCGATGTCAACCCAGTACAATAAAAGAATGCATAATCGCCAATCCGCTCCAAGGACTTGGGCAAAACAATGCTGGTCAGATTTGAACAGCGGAAGAATGCACTATCGGCAAGGGCTTTCACTTCAAACTCCTCGACATGGGTAATACCCTGCGGGTCCACAGTTTCATACATCGCATACCGCGGAATAATGATCCGGCCACTATAGATGCTGTCATTGGCAGAAATCACCTCGACTGAATAATAATCAATTGTCCTGTAATGGATGCCTTCATACCAGAACTCCTGCTGAGCATTCATCAAGAAGGTGATACATAACATCAATGCAAATGTAAAAGTAATTCTTTTCATATTATTTAGAGTATTAAACAATTATCCACTGAAATATTCTTGAAGGTTCCAACAAGAGATTCTCTTGCAATTCACCTACAAAAATAAACAAAAACTGACAAACAACAATGATAAATCCAAAAAATCAAATAATTTTTCACAGAACCACGTTTCCGCAAATACAAGTTATTGTTGCGAAATATGAGCACACGAATGCCATTATTGTAAATTCCCAGGATTGACATTTAAAAACAAAAACCAACTTGCACTCATCGATTCATGTCATATCAAGGTCTATACAAAGTGATGATTTGAGGTATTCTCATGCGATATATTAACCAATTTACAGACTGAAATAATTTTTTTTTGAAAATTTTTCCGTTTTGTTTTGTAAATTCAAAAAATGTGTTTACCTTTGTGCACTCAAGCAAATTCAAAAACTATGGAGTGTAAGATTGTTTATCGCAAGCTGTGAAGCCGCGAATGACTTTAAGTGCTTAGTAATGGTTTGTTTTACAGAACGATAACCCGGACACAACGTTCCGGGTTTGTCGTTTATATATACCTATGAATTGGGGGGAATGTTAGGCTCAGTGGCCCGAAATATTGTCGGTCATGGCCTTGAGCGTGAATATGCCTTCACGCCCGGTGTTCATCATCAGGTCCAAGATGCTCAAGTCGGGGAAAAATCCGTTTGCCGGAGTCCACATCTGGTAATATGGCACATTGCTGATAGGCAAAGTGTCGCCCTTTTTCATGGCAATGCGCCCGCGCAGGTCCATCACTTCGTCCTGCTCTGGCACCCCAGTCGCCCCGTTCACATAACGGGTGACAATCGGCAGGTCCATAAACTCGACAATTACATCATGCAACTGCGCATTCAGCTCATGCAGATAGCGTTGCGAGCCATGGATAACGCGCGACAGGTCATCGGCCACATAATCGAAATAGGGAGAGCGCCCGTAGGCCGAAAAGAGCGCGCCCCAATGCAGGCGTCGCCAGTCGCCGTGCTCCGAGATGCGAACGTCGCGCAACGGGGTCATCATGTTGTTGGTATCGCCCACGAGGGGCACGGTGAGCGTCTGAACGCCGTTGGGGCCGTCGATGCGATAGCGATGATGGCTGTGACGCAGGGGCAAGCGCTTCTCGTCCAGGTCAACGAGCAGATGACCTGACAGGAGGGCTGCAGCATAGCACCGCACACTGGCGGCACACATACTGCCCATCAACACCGCTGTTGCCGATGACTCAAGCATTTTTTCTAGTCCCTAGTCCTTAGTCCCTAGTCGTTAGTCCTTAGTTGTTAGTTGTTAGTTGTTAGTCGTTAGTCGTTAATTCCCTAGTTTATTGGCGGATGCCAACTCCTAACTCCTAACTCCTAATTTCTAACTTCTCACTCCTAACTCCTAACTCCTAATTTCTAACTTCTCACTCCTAACTCCTCACTCCTAATTCCTAACTTCTAATTTCTTATCGGGGTTGGGCATCCTGAAGATGCGGTTCCAACGGATGCCACCGTCAAAGAGCTTGTGATCCTTGTCAAATGAGATGAGGATAATCGAGGGGGTACCCACGATATGATCCTCAGGTACGAAGCCCCAATAGCGGGAGTCGAGAGAGTTGTCGCGGTTGTCACCCTGCATCCAGTAGTAGTCCATCTTGAAGGTATAGCTTGTGGCGGGCTGGCCGTTGATGAGAATCTGATTTCCCTTCACTTCCAGGGTGTTACCCTCATAGTTCTTGATGCAGCGCTCATACAGCGGCAGGTTCTCAAGGGTCAAATCGACCTTGGCTCCCTTCTTGGGAATCCAGATGGGGCCATAGTTGGCATGTGTCCAGCCGTAATCATAGCCCACGGGATAGGTTCTTATCATATCTGAGGGATCAGGCTGAACAAGTTGGACATCCTGCACCCAAGGCTTTGCCTCCACAGTCTTCTTCATCTCGGCAGTGAGCGGTAACACATACTCCATGTTACTGATGAATCCGCGCGACTGGTCTTCATTGCTGATGCGCAGTTCCTCGAACAATCCGTTGAAGGAAGTGCCGTCTGACCTGACATAGTAGAGGTACTGCACATTCTTGGGCTGAGGCACGGCTTTGCCGTTGACATAGACGATGCCATCCTTGATTTGCAGCGTCTCGCCAGGCAAACCCAGGCAACGCTTCACATAATTGTCGCGGCGGTCAACAGGACGATAAACCACTTCGCCGAACACGTCCTTGTTATTGAGCACCACGTCGCGGCCACGCTCCATGCAGAGGGTGTAATAGTCAGGATTCGGCATCTTCAGCGCAACGGTGTCACCGGCGGGGAAGTTAAACACAACGATGTCCATGCGCTCCACGTTGCGCAGACCCTTCAGGCGATGGTATTCCAGCTGGGGATGCTCAAAATAGGACTTGCAGTTAAAGAACGGCAAGGTGTTCTGGGCCAGCGGGAAGTGTAACGGGGTCTGCGGCACACGAGGGCCGTAGGTCACCTTGTTCACCCACAGGAAGTCACCCGTCATCAACGACCTCTCGAGCGATGAAGACGGAATCTGATAATTCTGTCCGACAAACAGGAAAAGGAAATAAACCAGTACCAGCGCATAAACGATGGCGTCCACCCAACTCATGATGGTGCGCAGGGTCTTGTTCTCCAAGCCCTTCCAGGCACCCCAGGGCAGATACTGGGTCAGGTAGATGTCGCCCAGCAGGATCAGGCCCAGCAGCAACAGCGGATTGCCCATCCAGATGGTCCACAGCACATAGATGAGCGCCACGGCGCCAAAACGCCACCAGCGGGTCTTTTTCACTCGCCCCAAACGCTCCTTGAGCGATCCGGTTTGACGTACATACTCCTCTTCCTTCTTACTATTCTTATTCTTGTCGTTTGCCATTTTCTTGCTCATATTTTAAAAAAATCGGTGCGAAATTACTAAATAATGCGGAAATATGCAGTAACTTTGCCCAATAAGAAACAATTTTTAGGATAAGTTATGAAAATCAGCAAGATTATAGCCCCTGGCGAGACCATCCTCTACAAGCCCAAACTCAGCAAGTGGGCCTATCTTAACTTGGGACGCCTCATCCGCAACCTGACGACGACAATCTTTATCAGTGATAAGCGATTTTTCCACAGTTATGGATGGGTTCACCGCCATGCCCACGAGATCATCATCAACAAGGTCGAGAGCATCCTTGTCGAGCAGAACCTGTGGGGACGCCTCTGCAACTATGGTTCAATCAAGGTGTCGGGTACCGGTGCCGGCACCATCGTGCTGAGATACATTAAGCGCCCCATCGAGTTCCAGCGACAGGTACGCGCTATCCAGGGTGCCAGAACCAATTCAGAAAACGACAAATAAAGCCCTTGACAAAGCATGCCGATCATTGAGGTCACATCACTGCAGCAGCCTGGAGTTGAGGTCTATGGGACCTTGACCGAGGCACAATTGCGCAACCGCCTGGAGCCGGACAAGGGCATCTTCATTGCCGAGAGCCCCAAGGTCATCCACGTCGCCCTCGACGCGGGCTATGAGCCGCTGTCGCTGCTGTGCGAGCGTCGCCACATCACGGGCGATGCCGCCAGCCTGATTGAGCGCTGCGGCGACATCCCGGTCTATACAGGCGAGCGCGAACTGCTGGCCTCCCTGACGGGTTACACGCTGACCCGCGGCGTGCTTTGCGCCATGCGCCGCCCCACCCCGCTCCCTGTCGCCGACGTCTGCCGTGACGCCTCTCGTGTCGTGGTCATCGACGGTGTGACCGACACGACCAACATCGGCGCGATCTTCCGCTCGGCAGCCGCCTTGGGCATCGATGCCGTCCTGCTCACGCCCACTGCCTGTGACCCGCTCAACCGCCGTGCCGTGCGTGTGTCGATGGGCTCGGTTTTCCTCGTGCCCTGGACTTGGGTCGAGGAACCTGTCACGCCCCATCTGCATGAATTGGGCTTCAAGACTGCCGCCATGGCATTGAGCGATGATTCCATCGCGCTCGATGATCCCATATTGAAACGTGAGCCACGCCTGGCCATCATCATGGGCACCGAGGGCGATGGACTGGCCCACAACGTCATCACCACCGCCGACCACGTCGTGCGCATCCCCATGAAACACAATGTGGACTCGCTCAACGTTGCCGCTGCCGCCGCGGTAGCTTTCTGGGAACTGCGGAGAAAATCTTAGCAACATCAAAACAAAAAACGATGAAAAAGCCAGTAAATAAAGCAAACAGGCCCGCAAAGCGACCCCCAAAAAAGAATGAGCCTGCTGCGCAGACAAACGAAAAGGCCCCAATAACCACTGGTGATGGCCACAGTGACGCCAGCGATGGCACTGTGCAGACTAACGAAGATGCTCAAACAACGACTGGGAAATTCAGAATTCCAAGGCGATTACGCGAATGGATCAGGGAATCACAGTTCCTGGCCACCACCTTGTCAATCATATTGACCTTTGGTACGACAGGCTTGGTTGAATACTGCCAACGCGTCAAGGACCGCAAGATGTCGGCCATCATGGTCCTCAGTACCATTGAGAACTTTTCCACTACCGTTGACTTGATGGCTCAAGACATAGCACGATGCGACTCCATCGGCACATGGTTGTTGAGCCTGCCCCAGGACTCACTCGACAAAATTCATCCTGAAGAAGTGCACGGCATCCTCAACGAGATGCTCTCACTCGTTGACTACATGTCCCATGACAAGACCGCTGAAAACATCTTCGGCAACAGTTTCGAGACCTGGAAAAACATGGGCAACCGCAACTATCGGTTCATTGAGAGTGTGGGCGAAAGCTTCGCCAGAATAAATGCCGACGAGAGCAACTGGAACGAATGGGTCAAAGAATATGAGAAAACCATCAACAACGTGCTTTCCCAAATGCAGCCCGGTGAACATACCCTGACAAAATTGCTCAACGACAATGGTGTACGACAAAAACTTGAAAGTTTCCATGTCAGGAAATACTGGCTGGATTACATATCGGCACACAACCATTATCTCAACAAGAGAAACTTGAGCATCATCGGCCTCAAGGAAGAAGATATCAAGGCCTATACCGAAAGGCGCAAACGCGAAAAGCTGCCAGATGAGCCACAGCCCTCAGAATTCCGAAGTGAGCAGCTCAAACCCGATAGTCTGGTTACACTGAAAGCGATCAAGTTGCACATTGACAGCATCCTGCAAGACAAGTTGCCGCCAAAATCCGACGAAAAAAATCTATGAAGAAGAATCACAGCGCAATAAGGAGTAATCTATCTCGGATCTTAGTTTGTCTGTTACTGATAACCTTTTTGGGGACTATTGCAAGAGCCGGTGGCAGGTTGGTGCCCACATCACCGCTTTATGAACGCGCATCGGAATACGACCAATTCCTGCTCAAGCGCTTGGTGGTCGGCGGAGATAACAGGTGGGGGACACAGTTTTACTATCTTGTGCAGCCCTCCTTTGAGGATGAGTTTGCCCTGTCAGCCGACACCGCAGGCATGCTGCACTACGCGAAGTTCGACCACAACAAAAACATGTCATCGCAGCAGCACACGGTCTCGGTGACCACCTGCGACCTGCATGTCCCTGACAGCATCATGAATGCTCTTTACCGACTGGTCGAGTCCTCGATACAAGCCTCATCGTTCCTGTCCGAGCGACGCGGCTTCGACGGCACAACCTACACCTTTGGCACCTCGTCAATAGCGGCCTACTGCTGGAGCCCTGAGGATGGCAAATGCCTTGAACTGGTGAGATTCTGGGACAAATGCTGCGATGCGGTCCAGGCCCAATGCCTCGACAGCCTTCGGGCACTCATGCCACAGTGTCGCAACCTCACAATCAGTTTCCGTAAGGATTTCCCAGTCGATATCTTTGACATCGAGAGACGTGATGACTTTGTCTTATCCAAGGGGCACAATACGACACTCTGCTCCAAATACACCATAATAAAGTGGCCTGACACCACGGAAGAAGACAGTCTCTCCTTGTCACACGCCCTTAGTGATGCCTTTAAGGAGAAGCAGGGCGACGAATTCATCGAGTTCTCAAGATTCCTGTATTGTGAGCATCTGGTCGACACCTATATCGTCTTAGAAATAGACGGCAATAACCATATCG
>JAEEGL011716927.1_pt1 | contig 10093 bp, 7 predicted proteins | sample 9134231 | NCBI WGS metagenome assembly JAEEGL01 (sample SAMN16246548, study PRJNA631951) | gut metagenome | biome: gut microbiome; feature: rumen; material: fiber-attached | host: Bos | place: Iran: Karaj | collected 2018-10 | reverse complement strand
TTCTTTCAATTCCTAATTCTTTTTTATTTTCTTTCATATAATTAAAAAAATTAACATTAATCTTTTTAGTTAAACAATCAACTTGATACATCCTTTTTCTAATTCTTAAAATATTAAAAATAATATTTACTTTGCATGAGAAACTGTAAAATAAGTTTTTTTTTTTATTTCCTTTTTATAATTATTTTCATTTTTTATTATATTAGAATCATTAAATGATTCATTTCTATCATTACAGCATAATATAACATTGCTAAGCCTTTCTAAATTTGATAAAATGTTTTGAGTTTCATTTGAAATAATTTGATTACTTGTTTTTAGAATTGAGATTATTACAGGAATTTGAAAATTTAAAAAAAGTATGGAAAATGAAATTTCCTCATTCATCTTTATAAGAAATAAAAATTAAATAAATTATCTTCCTTTATTATTTATTATTTTAGTAGTTAGATAAGTATGTTAAAAAAATATTTTTTATTTATAGAATTTCATTAAGAATTTAATGAAATTAGTTATCTTTTATATTTTTTAAAATTTTGAAATTATGCTTTTCAAAGATTTTATAGAAATTAAATTATACTTTATCAAATCGTGAAATTTATTTAAAAAAAAAATTTTATAATAATTTGAGATTAATAAAAAAATATAAAAAAATGAAAATCCAATAATTTATTAAAAAACATTTTTTTAATTTATATTGAAAATATAATTATTATATAGCAATAATATATGAAAAATATAATGAATCTTTAAAAATTAAAATTTATTATAATATTCTTAGAAATAATTTATAAGTTTTAATACTCTTTAAAAAACATATTTAGTTAAAATTCAAAAAGTTTTGTTATATTATAAATTATAAAAATTATTCTGTTTTCAAATATAGAAATTCATGAAATTATTTAATATTATAATGAAAAATATAAAGTTAAATAAAATTTGAAAATTTTAAATAGTTATTTGATTACTTATATAATCAAGAAAATTATTATTAAATTAATAAATATTTTTAATATTTACAATTGAAAAAGAATTTCCTTTAATTTAATTTTTTTCTTTTTAACTATTTTTATCTTTTATCAATAATTTATTTGAAATAATTAAGTTATTTATCATCTTTATTTTTTTTTATAAATAATAAATGAGAATTATTAAATAAATTTGTCCCATATTTTTTATAATTTTGATTTTTTTCAATAATTATAATTTAATTTATTATTCTAAATGTTCTTTATTATTTGAATTTATTATACATATTGATAAATATTCACTACAAAATAATTAATTTATATTATATAAAATTAGATTGTTTATTTAAATAAATGAATCTTAATGAGGTTTTGAAAAAATATTTTATAGGAATAAATTATAAAAATGCAAATAATAATGTTCCCTTAATTGAATTAAAATCATTTATTTCTTTCAATATTTATTCAATTAAAATCACTGAATTCTTTGATAATTCTTTTTCAAAATTAAACAATAATAAAAATAAATGCGAAATTTATAATCATTTAAAACCATATTCAAATTATTGCAGTAATTGTAGGGAAATTATTTGTAATTTATGCACAAAAAATTATCATACGAATCATAGTATTTATTCAATTGAATTGAATGAAAAAATAAAAAAGTCTTTTGATAATAATTATAAGAAAATGAACAATTTATATAAAGAAGTAAAGGAACAATTAATAAAATTTTATAAAAATAAATCAGAATATTATATTCAAAAATGGGTAAAAATAAATGAAATTATGATTTTATTATGTAAAAAATTACTTGATTTATTTTTGATGAAAGAAAATAAAACAAATTTTATTCTAATCTATAATTGCTTTAATATTATTGATATTAGGGATTATTATTATAAAGAAATTATTGACAATATTAATAAATTTGGAGAATTTATTCAAGAAATAAATTCTGGTAAAGCTTATTTATTAAAAGACTCAAATTTGAGTTTTAAAAGTGATATTTTACTTGGAAATACTATTACAGATTATTCAATCAAAAATAATTCAAATTATAATTTAATAGCATTTATAAATAAAATAAATGAAGAAAGTAATATAGAAATAGAACAAATTTTAATTAAAGATTTAATAAAGTCTAATAAAAATAAAACTATAATTCAAATTTTTATTATTTTAGAGAAAACTGGATTAAAATTTTATGATGCAATTAATTTTAAATTATTTGATAAAAAATATTTTAAACTAATAAATTCAATAAAGGAAATAGAATTATTTGATATTCCAAATACTAATAATTTAATCCTTAAGACTATTAATCTTCAATTAATCAAAAATGATATTACTTTAGAATTTCTTAATTTTATTTATCATTCAAATAATTTAATTTCAATTAAATCAATTAAAATAGACATAAATAATATCTTGAAAGAAAAAATAGAAAATATAAAATTTTATTTTTTATATAATAAAAAAATAATATTTAAAATAATTAATAATGGAAAAGTTATTATATACAATATAATTACTAATCAAATTGAATTAATATTGAAATTTAATTTCCCAATAACCTCAATTATAGACAATATTTCTTATTATAACGAATTAATTTTTATTTCATCTGAATTGATATATTATTTAGATTCATTTACTTTTCAAATAAAGGAAATAAAGGAAATCAACTTTGATTTTTTAAAAATAATTGAAAATAATTATGTAGATGAAATTGATTTTAAAAAATATAATTTTATGTTAGTCAATGAGAATATTTTATTTATAACATTTACTAATAAATTATTTTATCCTTATCCAAATGATGAATTGAAATATAATGAAATTGATTCACAATATTATTTTATTTTTTTAAATATAAAAAGTTTAAGAATTATTACTCAAATAAATAATATAATGGAAAATATTTGTATAACTAAAATTGAAAAAATAAGTAATTTATTTTTAATTAGAGAAAAATTATATTTCTTCATTACATTTAAAGAAAAAATAAATACTAAAATTGCAATAATCAAAAAAACTGATTTTAATATTTATACTTTTATGAATGATTTCAATAATATTAATTTATATTATCTTCCAAAAAATATTATAGGATTTGATAAATTATTAATTTTAAATAATAATAATATATTAATTTATAAGAAAAATTATATTTCCTTAATCAATATTAATTAATTCCAAATATAAATACATAATATATATATTTATTTATACTCCATTTTAAAATTTATTATATTTAATAAAATTATTACTCAATTTTAATTTTTCAACCAAAATTTTTAATAATTCCTCATCTTTTTTTTCATATTCAAAAAAATAATTATTCATTAATTCTTTTCTTTTATCTATTTCATTTTTATATTGTTCAATTTCAATTTTATATCTATCAATATTATTAATTTTTTTATATAATAAAGTACAATATTTATCATATTCATTAACTAAGGGAATATATTTTTCAACAATTTTAGACATTTCTTTTTCAATTATTTCTTTTTTATTTTTTTTTTCTTTTTGTTCTTCAATAATTGTTTTGAATTCTTTAAAATTACTTTGAACTGAGATATTTTTAGCCTCTGTTTCATAAATAGTAAAAATTGTTTCATAACTGAGTTTTTGAGTTGCTAAAATATCAATAGTTTTTTTTAACTTATTTATTCCATCTATTTGACGTGTATAATTTTTAAAAGAAGCTAAATATTTTTTATTTAATTTTTCCATATTCATTTTATAATTCTCACTATCTTTCTTATTTTTTAAATTTATTTTTTCTTTTTCTTTTAAATAATTATTCAAACATTCTTTTTGATCAATATCCCATAAATCAACTTTATTTTTTATATTTTCTATTTTTTCCCTTGCTAAAGAAATATAATATTCATCTCTCAATTGTCTTAATTCTGAGTTTTTAACTTTAAATTTCCTAGAATATAATTCATAACTTCTTTTCAAATTATTATGATATTTATCATTATCTTTTATTAAATTACTTATTCCAAGTAAATCACATTTAATTAATTCATTCGATAAATCATAAATCATAATTAAACAAATTTTTAAAAATCCTTTCCATTTATTTATAAAAAAACAAGTCCAAGCAAAATCTAAATTTTCCATATTTAAATAATTTGATAAAATTGTCATTATCCATTTTGAATATAATAAATCAAAAGAAATATCATTATTTTTAAAATAATAATAAATATGAGGAAAATATTTTTTAACATAATAATTTAATTGATAAACTCTAATATTATAATCAGGAGTATTATAAACAAAAAGTGTTTTTAATTCATATGAATTCAATAAACAATTAAAAGCATAAAAACTTTTAATTTCATTTCTAAAAAGATAAATAAAACTTCCTACTATAAAACTCATTCCTTGACAATAACCTACATTTTCTTTTATTATTGTCATACTTTCTAATATATTTTTTAATTCAATTTTTCCATTTCCATTTTTAAAATAATCTAATTTAAATGTTCTATCAATATCTTTATTAATTATATCAAATGAATTATATATTATTTTTAATTTATCATCAGTATATTCTTTTAGAGTTAATTCATCTTTTTGTTTGATTAATTTTACTTTTTTTAATAATTCTTTATAATATTCTTCATCTTTATTATTTTCATCTTTAAAATTTATTTCTTTAAATTTTTCATTTTTATATTTTTCAATTCCTAAATAATTTGACCAAATATTATATCTGATTTCATTTGAAGGAAAATTTTTAGTAGAATATGAAATAATACATTGATCAATTGCCTTTTTATTAATTAAAGAATTTACCAATTTACTACATAATTTAAAATTAATTAAATCATTAGGACATAAATATGGAATAATATAATGAATTAAAATAAATTGAAAATCATTAGAAATTTGAATATTCATATTATTAGATTGTTGAGTAATTAAATAAGTAGAAATTGATTTTGTACTTTCAATATTATTTTGCTCATAAACACATAAATAATATTTATCAAAAATATTTATTTTATTTTTACCAATTGAATCAATAGAATGATTTAAAGACATTTAAATAAAATAACTAAATAAAAAGATAATATCTATAAATAGAAATAAAAAAACCATATAAAATAAATGTCAGTTGAAAATAAAGAACGATTAATCGAACCTGAAATAGAACAAATGCAAACTGAAGAATCACCAAAAGAAAGAGAATTTAGAGAAGGGAAAAAAAAATATATTTTAAAAGGAATAAGTTCAGTAATATCATGTATAATTCACATATGTGGTTTTTTTTCAATATGGACAATTGGAAATTCAGTTGTATACTTAATATCATTTAGGCGTCATTATAATAATTATTTATCATTTAGTTTTGGTTATTTTTTATTTCCAATAATGAATTTTACAATTTCTTTAACATCACCAATTGGAGGTTTTATAGAAGATAAAATAGGAGGAAAAAAAACAATTCTTTTATCATCATTAATAATAACAATTGCTTTTTCAATGATATATTTTTCAAGAAATATATTTTTAGATTATATTTTAATGAGTTTAAATGGTTTTGGAATGGCAATTGGAATTAATATAACAAGAAAAAATGCTTGTTCTTATTTTATGAATAAAAAAGCTTTAATTTGTGGAATTGCTGGTTTAATTCCTGGATTTTATAGTGCTGGTTTAGCTATTTTTTATGAAAAATATGTATTAAATCCTAATAGTGAAAATCCAACTATTGATAATATTTATTATGATCAAAGAATTTTTTTAAATTTTCAAAAATTAATTATTTATGAAATTGGAATTAATATTTTAGTTTGTTTTTTTACTATTCTTTTCTATTTTCAAAATGATCCAAAAGAAACTATTAAATATGGTTTTGAAGAAAAAGAAATTTTAATTGAAGTTGAACATAAAAATAAAGATGATGAAATAATAGAAATAACAGATAAAAGTGAAAGAAAAGAAATAATAAAAGAAATAAAAAAAATACCAAAACAAATAAAAATACAAAGAGCATTAAAAAATAAAAGAGCAGTAAAATTATTTTTAATGATATTTTTATTTTTTCCAACAATAAATTTTGTAATTAATACTTGGAGACCTATTGGAATTTATTACAAATTAAAAACTTCATATTTACAAATAATAGGAGCTTTATTTAGTATAGTTGGATGTATAACTTCAATTATTTTTGCTTTAATTGGAGATAGAATTTCATTTAGAATTTTATTTTGTTTATTTGCATTTTTTTTAGCATTTTCTTCATTTACTTTTCAATTATCTTTTCATAATGAAATTTTTTTTATTTGTCAAATTATGATTAGTTCATTTGTTTTAAATGGTTTTAATGTTATTATTGATCCTCATATGATGACTGTTTATGGTATGGAAAATTATATTGAAATTGGAGGTGTTATTAAATCAAGTTCAGGATTTGCTGAAATGTTTAGTGTTATTTTTGCTTTTTATTTAGAAAACAATTTTACTGGGAATAAAGATAGTGTTTATAAGTTAATGTATATTATTTCAGGAGTTTTTGCTTCTATTTCTTTTGTTTTGGGATTATTTGAAGAAGATGATAAGTTTTTATATGAAGAATAAATTATTTTTTTGTTTATTTTTTTTGGTTAAGAGTTATTTATATAATTTTTTTAATAATAAGAGTTTTATTTAATTTTATGGGTATATATTTGGAAAATTAGATTTTGAATCTTAAATGATTTATAATTTATAGTTTTAATTTATTATATATTTTTCTTATTATTTCTTTTCCTGGTAAAAGTTTTATTTCTTTATATATTTCAATTTCACTTTTAGGATTATAATTTGTTAATTCTTCTAATATTCTTTTATTTTTTTCATTTAAACTTTCTTTTTCTTTTTTATTGTTTTCTTTTTCTTCTTCCTTTTTTTTTTCTTCTTCCTTTTTTTTTTCTTCTTCATCATCATAATGTTCAAAAATTTCAAAGGTTTTATCATCCAATTTATTAACTTTAGAACTATTTTTCATTTCTTCTTTTACCTTTCTTTTAACAATTTCTATTGCTTTACTAAAATTTGTTTCAACATAAAATTCTTCTCCTAAATGAACTTTACATTTTTCATTATTTAATATTTCACAATCAATATATGCTAATTCATCACAAATTGGAACTAAAATTTTTTTCTCACCATTTTTAATCTTTTCAATTAATTTAATAGTTTCTTTTCCTTTCAATTCAAAATTTTCCATAAATAAAAATAAATTTAAAAAAAATATTTAATTTCAAATTAATTATTTATTTAATAAACTATACAAAAAAAAGTTTAAATGAAACTAAGAGAATCAGATGATATTCTCCAATATGGAGAAAAAATAAAAATAATAGAATATGATGAAAATGGGAATGAGAAATTACTAATAAATCAAAAAGAAGAATTTGAAAAAAATCAAATATATACTTGGGAAAAAGAAGGGTTAGAATTAATTCAGAATTTAGAAAATAAAATATCATTCTCAAGTAAAGAAAATTATATTTTAATGCAATTATTTAGAAATGATACAATACCAAGAAAATATCATCCTAAAATTTGGTTAATTTCATCAGGAGCAAAAAGACAAATTTTAAATAATAAAAATTATTATAATAACTTATTAAATGGATATTTTTCAGAAATTCCTTCTGCTTTTGAAAAACAAATTGATTTAGATATTCCTAGAACATTTAGTGATTTGGAAAAATATAAAAATAAAACTTTAATTAAAAAATTAAAAAATGTTTTAATTGCTTTTTCTAGAAGAAATATTACAATTGGTTATTGTCAAGGATTTAATTTTATAATAGGAAAATTTCTTGAAATTTATAATGAAAATGAAGAAGAAGTTTTTTGGTTATTTTGTCAATTAATTGAAGTCATTTTTCCAAGTGATTATTATTTAACTTTATCAGGTATTTTAACAGATACTACAATATTGAATGAAATTATTCAAATGAAATATCCTAATTTAGAACCTTCTCTTCAAATTAATTATTATAATTCTATTATCATTTTTTTAACTGGATTATTTATTAATAATGTAAATGAAGAAACTTTATATACAATTTATGATTCACTTTTTTTAATTGGATCTATTACTATTTTTAAATCTATATTATTTATTTTGGATTTATGTAAAAATAAATATGATACTCTTAATGATACACTTGACTTAAGTGAATTGAAAAATTTTAATCAAAAAATAATGAATGAAATTCCTTATTATGTTGTTAATAAATTAAGAAATTTATTATTTGATTATCGTAAAAAATATGAATTTACAATGAAATATTTGAATAAAAAAAGAAATGAAATTAGGAAAATAACAGAAAAAGAAATACAATTAAATTATAAAAATAAAAAATATAAAGAAGAACAAGAAAATAATGTTTTAAGGATGAATAGTTATATTTCTTTAGAAAAAAGTGAATGTGATTTAGATTGGCCATTATGTATTTATGATAGACAATATAGATTTGAAAATGTTGATTATTTTGTTTTTAAAGTTTTAGATGAACCAAATGTAATTGATAATTATTATTTTGAAGATTGTAATAATAAAACAATTAATGATAAAAATATTGATATTAATTATAATGATGATAAAGAAAAAGCAATAATATATAAAAATTTATTAATTGAAAGAAGAAATCATTTATGCATTAAAATAGGGAATAATAATCATATGTTAAAAAAAATATTTAATGATAAAATGAATTTCAATCGTTTATTAATGAATAAAACCATAATAGAAAATGAAATTAATGAAGAAATGAATGAATATGAAGTAATAGATGAAACTTTTGCTTCAAAAATTTTCGGTCAAATAATTAAAAAGCAACTTAAATTGGATTTAATTGATATTGATGATATAATTCAAGAAATTGATCCTGCATATGAATTAACAGAATCAATTTATCTTGATAAAAAATAAATTTATTATATTTATTTTTCTTATAATTAAAAAAATCATTAAATTATAATACGTAATTTAAATATAATATAAAGAAAAATTAATCAAAATATGAATATAATTTAATTAAATTTGGTGAAGATAAAATAACCAAAATATCAGAATCTAAAGCAATTAAATTATCATTATTTATTAATTCAAGATTTTGAGTTGGTATTAACGAAATATAATTTTCACTAATATAAATTTGAATCATATTATTTGTCACATAATTATTTTCACTAATTTTTACCAAAAATTTTAATTGTAATTGTTGATATAAATTTGCATTTCTAATAAAACAATTATTATAATTTGGTTCAAAAGTATAAAATATTGATAATGATATTCCACTTATTAAATATAATTTATTATTTGAACATACAGCTAAAATATTTTCTTCTATTTTACTTATATAATCAACATAATTTAAGTTGATATTATGAATTTTATTACTTAAATTATTTAAATCAAAAATGGATAGATATTTTTGAGAAATATAAGCAATGTAATTTTTATTAAATTGAACTAATTTATTTGAATTATCTAAATTTATTGATTGCATAATTACTGTTTCTAATTGGTATTTATTTCTAAATTCATATAAATCTGAATCATTTTTTAAATGAAAAATAAACATTTTCTCTTTTGCTAGTAAAAGTAATTTTTGATTTTCTAATTCATAAATCAAATAGCATTTAATATTTAAATTAAAGTTCCAATCAATTAGGGAATACATTATTCTCTCATTTATTTTTGGTTCCATTATTATTAAATTATTATTATTATTATTATTAAATAATACTTTATCATTGTTTATATTTAATATAATTATTTCATTTTGAAGAATAAAAATATTTTCTATATTTCTATTATTAAAATGATTTGAATATATTGGTGTTTTAAAACTCCTTTTGAAATCATAAATTTTAATATACTCTCCTTTTAATATTCGAATAAGTTTTTGCTACTTAATTTTGAAATTTTGATATTAGAATTTTCTTGAATAGTTGAAAAAAATTTTAATATTTGATAAAAATTTAATTTGCTTATTATTTTTTAAAAAATTATTTCTTCAATTTTTTGACAAGTAATCAATGTTGAATATAATAATATTTAAAAGTAATTAATTATTAGATGAATTCAAATA
>JAEEGL010076368.1_pt1 | contig 10093 bp, 7 predicted proteins | sample 9134231 | NCBI WGS metagenome assembly JAEEGL01 (sample SAMN16246548, study PRJNA631951) | gut metagenome | biome: gut microbiome; feature: rumen; material: fiber-attached | host: Bos | place: Iran: Karaj | collected 2018-10 | reverse complement strand
TCAAGGTGCCCGTCATCCCCATCTATATCCACGGCCACAACAGTTGGATATCGCTTGTGCTGGGCGCCATCAGTTGGAAACTGAGGACGCTGAGGCTTCCTTCCGAGATGTTCCGTCGCAAGAGCTACGACTTCCGCGTGAGCGTGCATGACCCCATCATGCCTGAGGAATATGCACAATACAAGACGCCCGAGGAACTGGGCGTGTTCCTGAAGAACGAAACCTATAAGATGAAAAAATGGCAACAATAAACGAAAACACAATCCGCGCTACCATGCAGCGCTACGGCATCGTCGGCAGCTCACCTGCGTTGCTTGCCGCCATTCGCCGTGCGTTGCTTGTTGCTCCCATCGACCTGAGCGTGCTCATCATCGGTGAGAGCGGATCGGGTAAGGAATCCTTTCCCAAGATCATCCATGACAGCAGCCCCCGTAAGCACAAGAAGTATATTGCCGTGAACTGCGGCGCCATCCCCGAGGGCACCATCGACAGCGAACTCTTTGGCCACGTCAAGGGCTCCTTTACCGGCGCCATTGCCGACCACAAGGGTTACTTTGAGGAAGCTGACGGCGGTGTCATCTTCCTGGACGAGGTCGCCGAGATGCCCATGAGCACCCAGGCGCGCTTGCTGCGTGTGCTCGAGAATGGAGAATACCTGCGCGTGGGCGACAGCACCGTGCGCAAGACCAACATCCGCGTCGTGGCAGCCACCAACAAGGACATGCTCCAAGCTGTCAAGGACGGTAAGTTCCGCGAGGACCTCTATTATCGTCTCTCGACGGTGCAGATCAATGTGCCGCCCCTGCGCGACCGCGGCGATGATGTCATCGCCCTTGCCAGGCTGTTCCTGCACAACTTTGTTGAACAGAACCGTACAGCCGAGGTCGTCTTCACCGACGATGCCAAGAGCCTGCTCAAGTCATTCCACTGGCCCGGCAACGTGCGCCAGTTGAAGAGCGTCATCGAGCAGGTTGCCCTATTCGAGTCGGGCAACACGGTGGATTCTGCCACGCTGAGCCAGTATATGCCCAGCAGCCGCGAGACCGCACTGACCGTGCAGTCCCAGCCCAATTATGACTATAACGCCGAGCGTGACCATCTGTTCACCTTGATCTTGACGATGCGTGCCGAGATTGAGTCGATCAAGCAGCACCTGGACTCGGCTTCGGGCACTTCCTCGCATGTGTCGTCGAGCGTGCATGAGCTCAAGCGTGATTCCAATCCGCTGCTTGACATGAGCGGTAGCAACTCCGAGATGAGCATGACCTCGCCCTACCATAACCTGCAGCACCAGCCCCAGGACTTGGGTCATGTGGACGAGGTGGCACCGATGGACGTTGAGGGCGAGACGGTTAAAACGCTTGACGAGACCGAGCGTGAGACGATTGAGAGTGCCCTGCGCCGCAACAATGGCCGCCGCAAGGTGACCGCCCAAGAGTTGAATATCTCGGAGCGCACGCTCTATCGCAAGATCAAGCAATATAATCTGGAACGATAGTGAAACGTCTGTTCGTCATATTGCTTCTTGCCCTTGTTGTGGGCGGCTGGCAGTCCTGCATCCCGCGTTATACGCTCAATGGTGCGTCTATTGACTATAACGTGTACAAGACGATTTCGTTCGGTGAGTTCCCCATCCGTGCTGCGCTGGTTTATCCGCCGTTGCAGTCATTGTTTGAGAACCGTATGACCGACATGATTGCCCAGCAGACACGCCTGCGCGTCGTTGACGGCCGCAATGCCGACCTGCACATGGAGGGTGAGATTACCAACTACCAGCTGTCGCCTCAGGCCGTCGGCGAGGATGCCTATGCCAGCCAGACGCGGTTGACGATTACCGTCAAGGTGAAGTATGTCAACAACAAGAACCAGGCGTTGAGCAAGGACCTGTCCTTCAGCGCCTATCGTGATTTCTCGAGCACCGAACTGCTGGTGGATGTGCAGGATGAGTTGTGTAACCAGATCTGCAAAGACCTGAGTGACCTCATCTTCAATGCCACATTGGGAGATTGGTAATTTTGATTAGAGATTAGAGATTAGTGATAGAGAGGGATGGCTTGGATTGATGATATCAAGCGGACGGCTGGTGACGGAGGCGTCGAGGTGACCAGGCAGTGGCTGGAGGAGGCTGAACAAGCCGCCCCCTACAGTGTGCTGCCCGCATTGCTGTTCCTTGAGCATAACGGCGTGGCGGGAAATGAAGACGTGCTGTCGCAGCTCGCCATCCGCTTCCCTGACCGACGCTCGCTGTCGCTCCTGCTGGGCGAGGATGCAGAAAACCTCTCACACTTCTATCCGCCAGAGGCTCAGAGCGAAACGCCCGACACTGTCACCACCATTGACCGCTTTCTGGACCAGTATGGCAAGAACGCTCCAGGCGAGGTCGAGGCCATCAGCCGTGCCATCTTCAACCCTCAGCCCGATTATGCCGATGTGCTGGCAGCCCAGGAGATGGAAGAGGGTGGTACCCAGTCGGCCGACGGTGACATTCAGGACGAGCTGATCAACAAGTTCATCGCCGAGCAGATGCAGCTGGGCGAACAGGCAGCCCAGACCCCGATTACAAAGCCCGTGGGCGAACAGGAAAAGGCCGAAATCGCCGATGCTGACATCAATGATCCTACCCATATTGATGACTCGATGTTGAGTGAAAGTCTGGCCAAGATGTATATCGCCCAACACAAATATTCACAGGCTCTTGAAATTATTAAGCGATTAAGTTTGAATTATCCAGAAAAAAGTATTTACTTTGCAGACCAAATTCGGTTTTTGACCAAATTGGTCTTAAATGAGACACTAAACTTCAAAAAATAAGAAAAAATGTACATTATTTTTGCAATTCTGATCATGATTGCATCGATCCTGTTGATCGGTGTCATCCTCATTCAAAAATCCAAAGGTGGCGGTCTCGCTGCCAACGTGAACAATTACAACCAGTTCATGGGTGTTCGTAAGACCACCGACTTCGTTGAGAAGGCTACTTGGGGTCTTGCCGCATTTATCTGCGTGCTGAGCATTGCTTCAGCATTTGTTACCGACGCTCCCAGCATCGTTGATGGCGCTCCCCAAATCAAGAAGTTGCCCACCAGCGAGACTCAGGCTCCCAACTTCGGCACTCAGACCGAGCAGGCTCCTGCCGCTGCTGCTCCCGCTAAGGAAGCTGCTGCTCCTGCCGCTCAGAAGACGACTACTGTTCCTGCCAAGAAGGAGGAGGGTAAGTAATTTAGTAACGCATCTGTACAACTGATTAAGGGATGCGGTGTGTCGTGTCCGCATTGCAGCGGAACAAGACATACCGCATCCTTTTTTAGGTGCCAGGTATCAAGAATTGACAACTGAATCATGAAAATGACATTATTATATATCATGTTGGCTACGCTGATTACCGCGTGTGGTAATACGGGTAATAGTAGCACGTCGGGTGAGAACGTTGTTGACACTGCAACGACGAGTACGGTGAACCGTGCCCCGTTTGACGGTGAAGCGGCCTATGCCTTGACGAGCCAGCAGTGTGAGTTCGGGCCACGCGTTCCTGCCACTGCTGCCCACGCCAAGTGTGCCGATTGGCTTGTGAGCACGTTGAAGGCTTCATGTGATACCGTCATGGTGCAGACCGGCAACGTTACTACTGCCAAGTCCGGTACATTGGGTATCAAGAACATTATCGGTGTCATCAATCCTGATGCTGACCAGCGCCTGCTGCTGCTTGCCCATTGGGACACTCGCCCATGGGCAGATAATGACCCTGATCCCGCCAACCATAACAAGCCCGTGATGGGTGCCAACGACGGTGCCAGCGGCGTGGGCGTGCTGTTGCAGCTCGCGCGCCAGCTCCATGAGACGGGTACCACGCTGGGCGTGGATATTGTGCTCGTCGATGCCGAGGATATGGGCGAGACCGACAACGAGGAATCGTGGGGACTGGGCACGCAGTACTGGGCACAACATCCTCATGTGGCAGGCTATAAACCCTTGTTCGGTATCCTGCTCGACATGGTGGGCGCCAGTGATGCGACCTTCTCGCGTGAATACTACTCGGTGCAGTATGCATCCGGCTTTGTGGACCTCGTGTGGAAATGTGCCGCTGGTGGTCACTTCAGGAACGTGCAAGGCGGTGCTGTGACCGATGACCATGTCTTTGTCAACCAGGCCGGTATCCCCTGCGTCGATATCATCGACATGCGTACCGACGGCGATTCAGGATTCTGTCCCGTGTGGCACACCGTGAACGACACCATGGATGGCATTAACGCTGCCACGCTAGCCGAGGTGGGCCAGACCCTGCTTAACGTCATCGCCGAACTGGAGAAATAACTCCGCACCATACTTCTGAATATTAAGCCGATAAGGCTGTGTCATCATTACGACACGGTAATATAACCGTGCTATCGCACGGGAAATTAAACAAATTTTTAAATTAAAATTTTATTATTAATTTGCTTAATTTCCCGCCCACAGGGCAATCTTTTTTTTAGGCCTTGTGTTTGCCTTTCCTTTATTGGCTTAGGAGGTAGACGATGATGGTGGCAACGTCGCCAATGTCCAACTTGCCGTTGTAGTTCAAGTCAGCATCGGCATTGTATTCGCCACTGCCTGACAACATGATGCTAATCAAGTCGGAGACGTCCGTGATGCTGATTCTTCCATCGGCATTCACGTCGCCAGGTCCGGCTGAGCCGTAGCCCTCGATATACTCAAACTTATACCAATAGTCGGCGGTGGTGTAGGCTTCCACAAACATTCGTGGAACCTTGAGTGTCGCATTCCTGTAGGCCGTTGTAGAGAAACAGTTGGTACTTGCCATTATGGGTGGCACTGTGCCCTTGCAAGTCACCGTTTGCATTGCATTGCAGTAGTTAAAGGCCTTTGCACCGATTTCTGTCACTGCACTGCCTATGGTCACACTCGTCAACCCCGTGCAGCCTTGGAACGCCTGCTCACCGATGCTGGTCACTGCGTCACCAATCACCACACTGGTCAACTCAGCACAATCATCAAAGGCTCTAGCATCAATAGTTGTTACCAAGAATTGCATATCCTGATGGGAAACGCATTCAGGGATAACAATATATCCTTGATAGTACTCTTCCTCTCCGGGGTTCTGAATCACCATCACAGTATTCTCGTTCAAAGCGTGATAATAAATCCCGTCAACCTCAAAATCATCAGTCAATACTTCCATCTTGTAATTTCGCGTAATAATACCGCTAATAACATCGTTAATTAGCAGACCCACCTTGAGCGTGGTCGTCTTGCTGATGTTGATCGAGGAGCCATCGGCAACCTTTGTGCCGTTGGAGGGAGTAGGCTCACTGCCGTCGGTGGTATAAATCAGTTGGGCGCCTTCGGTCTGGCTCACTGCCGTGAGCTTGACACTGAAGGCACTGTCATATTCGCCACTGGGCTTGCTTGCCCAAGCCGTCTCGGTATCCTTGCTCAATGCCAGACGATAATTAGTGCCACTCAAGACAAGAACATAGGTCTCGGGAATCGTCCAGGTATCACTGCCCATGGCTGCCATCAATGTGCCATGGGTGCCGACGGTGCGCTGGGCATAGTAGTTCTGGACCGTACTGTTTGCCTGATTATAAGAAGCGCTGGTGTTGGTGATTCCGGCAAGCTGACGGGCATAAATCATCTGCTTGATGCTCTCCTTGTAGTCAATCCAGTGCTTGAGGAAGATGCAGGGTGTGCCGGGCATCGCCAGCATGAAGGCGTTGGCAGCCTCTATGTTGTTGCGGATGGGGTCATTCGGGTTGAAGTCATCACGATACTGCGTGTCGTGGTTCTCAACAAAGGTGACCGCATAACGCTTATAAGCCTGAGCCATATTCAATCCCTTACTGCTAGATGACGAGAGACTGGTCCAGCGGTTGTTGTTCACCGCATCACGGATCACGTAACGGAAAGGGAAGTCAAAAGCACCACTCTGCACTACACCGTCAATCTTGGTGCCGTCCACCCAGTTCTTGACAGCCTGCAGGTTGCCGTCCCAATACTCGCCCACTGAGTAGGTTGGAACAGCATCGGCGTTATACATACCGGTATAGGACGGTGCATAACCCTTGGACATGTCGTAGCGGAAACCCACATAACCCATGTCGTTTAGCAACATCTTGAGGTAGCCCTTAACGACAAACTGAACATTGCTGCTGGAATGGTCCAGGTCACGCATGCCCTCCCAGTCCTCACCAGTATCAGGATTGCCAAGTTGCACACCGAGGCGATTGGCCTCAGCTTCGGCCTTGCCACCGTCATCGGTCGAGCAGACATCGATCGAGGACATCGAGTAGGTAACGCCCTTGTAGACCTCGCTCGGGAAGCCGAACCAGCCATTGTTGCTCTTGCGGTGATTGACAACAACATCGGCAATGGTTCCGATACCCTTCTCCTTGAACGTGTTGATCATCGAGCGCAGCTGTGACTCAGTACCGAAGGAGCTATTGTAGTTAGTGAACCAGTACAGGTCATCGTACCCCATTGAGGTACCACCGCAGTCGGCACTCTGGGGAATCCAGACGAGCTTAAAGAACTCCGACAGTTCATCGGCCTGTGACTGAAGACGCGTCCAGCGTGTCTCATTGAAGGAGTCCCAATAGAAACCCTGCAACATCACACCGTCGTAGTTGGCAGGCCAACCCTGAGCCAACATCAACAGCGGCAACGTCATCATCAGTGCTGAAATGATTCTTTTTTTCATAGTTATTTTTATGTTTTGGTTATTGATCAGCTTTATTCGTCACAAATTTAGCAAATTATCTGCAAAGCAAAAAGTGTCGCTAATAATTCAATAAAAAATATTTCGTGCATATAGGGTTATTAATTATTTCGTGAAATTCGCATTAGACCTAGCAGGGAAGATTGCTACAAGTGGTGGTGCTCGCCGTTGAGGAGCAAGTTGATCAGCTCGGTGATGTCGCTGATGTTGATCATGCCGTCATTGTCTACGTCGGCGCAGGTGGGGCAGATCAAACTGCCAGGGGTGAGCAGGTGGTAGATGAGCGCGGTAATATCGTCAATACTCAACCTGCCGTCGTGGTTCACATCGCCATTGAGGGCGTTGTGGTAATTCTCCAGGATGTATTCGATGCCCGCAAGCGCATCAATCTTGCCGTTGCCGAAGTGGCTGGCATTGGCGCCGTCGGTGACCCACGTGTCGCGGATGGCGGTCTGCTTCATGATGTCCTTGACCTCGCTCAGCGTGAACGTCTTGCCGCACTCGGCAGCAGCCTGCATCCATAGGGCGACGATGCCGGCAACGGCAGGGGTGCACATCGAGGTGCCCGACATCCTGCCATAGGGGAAGGTCGGGTGGTTGATGACCATCTCGTCGTAGTCGTCACCGTGGTTCACGTTGTGGTTGAAGGCGCTGATGATGTCCTCGCCGGGAGCAGTGATCCAGGGGTGCATGGTGCCCAGGGGACCCATGCCCTCGAGAGCGTAGCATGAGAAGTCCGAGATATCGCCCACCTCGTTGCTGTCCTCGCGTGTGCGGGTGACGTAGGAGCCCACCGAGATGACCTGGGGATAGCAGGCGTTGGCCATGACGCTCATGTCGTCGGTTCCCAACGTCCAGTTGTGGCCTTCGGTAGTGAGGTGGTTGTCAAAGTAGGTGAACGTGCCGCATGACCACATGTCGATGATGTCAGAGCTGCCACCGATAGGATAGACCTCGACAGCCAGTGTGTAGTCTGGGCTCACCAAGCCGTAAGGGGCATAGATGAGCGCCTGCTTGCGGCTGTTGGCAGTCATGTGGTCAAAATAGACGCGCACCTGGGCACGATTGGCACCGCCATAGCCCGTGAAATAGTCGTCAAGCTGGAACCTCTTGTCGCCTTCGGCCGAGGTAATGGAGTCGATGTTCACGACCTCACCAGTCACCTTGTCGAGCACCAGGATGTTCACGCCGATGCCTGTTGCGTCGTCGGCACGGGTGAAGGCATCGGCGAGGTATTCGCCACGGTAGTATACCCAGCCCGCGTCATAGACGATGGGGCTGGAGCACACGATGGTTCCCAGGGGAGCTTCTTGGCTTGCACTGCCCGAGACATAGACACCTCCCGGTTCGCCGCAGCTGTGGCCCGCGTTGTTACCCGTTGCAAAGACGCAGATGCGGTTGGGGTGATCCTCGCCGAAGAGCTGTGCGATGACCTCGGCCTGGGTGCCGCCACCATCGCGGTTGTAAACGTAGTCGCCATAACTGTTGCTCACCACCAGGGGCTTGCCAACGCTGTCGGCATAGCTGCACATGCGGTCGAAGGCATTGGCAATCTGGGCTGCTCCCATGCCATTGATGCCGCACAGGAAGAGTTCGGCGCCGGGTGCCATGCCACCATAGGTCGCATTCTCGTGGACATCGGTCACTGTGATATCCATGCCGTCAATAATCACGCTCGAGCCGCCGGCAATGGCACTGGTGTGGGAGCCGTGGTCGGTGTTGGTAACACCATCGTTGGGAAGGGGACCGGTACCGTAGTAGTTGGTCACGCCGCCGTTATAGACGTAGGCGCGCTGGAAGCGGGGCTTGCCGTTCTTGTCCTTGAAGGCGATATGTTCAAAGTCGATGCCGCGGTCGATGATACCCAGGATGACGCCGTGGCCGTCATAGCCCTTGGGGAGTCCGGCAGCCATGGCCTGACTCGTGAAGTTGAGCACGTCATTGACATTGGTCGCCTTGCGTGCCTCGTCGGTCGCCAGTCGCATGACAGGTGACACTTCAATTCTTTTCACCCCCTCGATGGCAGCCACCTCATGGATTTTGTCCACGGGCAATAGTGCCGTTAGCAGGCCATTCTGGAAGCGAGTCTCGATGATGGCACCCAGTTGCTGCATCATGCTGACGTCCTCGTCGGTTGTCACACGGACAAAGGTCGAAATATAGACCATGCCGCCGATCGTGTCGGGAGTGACAAAGGTGCGCTCGACATCCCCGAGCATCTTGGGGCTGCCAGGAGCCGTGAACCGTGGCTCAGCGATCGGCTCGTAGCTGATGTTGCCGTTCCATTCGTCAAGGAATATCTGGGTTGAAATGGACAGTTTGTCGTTGAATTGCATCATCATGTCCTGGGCCGAGGCAATGCTTGCCCATGTAGCGGACAATAATAGGAGAAAGGCTGGTAAATACTTGGTAATCAGTCTCATAGAATTTTGGTAAAATAACGTTAATTGTTTGCTTTACAGACTACAAAGATACTACACCTTTTTCAATACCCCAACATAGTTTATCACCTTTTATTATAAAGATGAGGTTTTTGTCGCTCAAAAACACTAACTTTGCAGCTATTCAAGATAGAACACTGATGGCCGCGCTAAGGCGGGGGCCTGCAACTTAGAATTATCATTTATAAACTATATCAATATCAATAATGAGAAAAGAAAGGATTTTACTCATGAGCGCATTGATTGCAGCGTCGGCAGTGTCGGCGCAGGCTCGCATCAACTATCCTGACACGCGTCGCGTGGATACAGTGGACACTTACTTCGGCACCGAGGTGCCTGATCCTTATCGCTGGCTCGAGGATGACCGTAGCGCCGAAACCGAGGCGTGGGTCGCTGCCCAGAACAAGGTGACCCAGAATTACCTGGCCAAGATTCCCTTCCGCAAGGATGTGAAAAAGCGCATCACCGAACTCGCCAACTACGAGAAAATGGGCGCTCCCTTCAAGGTAAAGGACAAATTCTATTTCTTCAAGAACGACGGTCTGCAGAACCAGAGTGTCCTCTATGAGTATGACAAGGCTGGTAACCACAAGATGGTACTCGATCCCAACACCCTGAGTGAAGACGGTACTGTGGCGTTGCAGCAGCTGGATTTCTCCAATGACGGCCGCTATCTGGCCTATGTCATCACCCGCAGCGGCAGTGACTGGAACGAAATCTTTGTGAAGGATCTCAAGGAGGACAAGGTGCTTGACGACCACATCGTCTGGGCCAAGTTTACCGACGCCCAGTGGCTGGGTGACGGCTTCTTCTACAGCGGCTATGACGCTCCCGAGGATGCCAAGTCGTCCAAGAACGAGTTCCAGAAGGTGTATTACCACAAATTGGGTACACCCCAGAGCGAGGACTACGTGGAGTATCAGGACAAGGGCGAGCC
>JAEEGL016822728.1_pt1 | contig 10094 bp, 9 predicted proteins | sample 9134231 | NCBI WGS metagenome assembly JAEEGL01 (sample SAMN16246548, study PRJNA631951) | gut metagenome | biome: gut microbiome; feature: rumen; material: fiber-attached | host: Bos | place: Iran: Karaj | collected 2018-10 | reverse complement strand
TGCAGCGCTTTTTTAAGTTTCCTGTTAACTGCAAATCTGGATATATTCATGATTTTCCCAATCTCCGATGGCAGGTAGTCGTTGGCATATCTTAGAATAACTGCCTCTTTCAAATCATCCGGCAGCATCTTCATGACTTCCTTCAAAGCCAGGGAATCTATATTAATTTCATCCTGCTCTTCATCAGCTATATCTTCCAATGGAACATAAGACATTTCCGGATGGGGCCTTCTATAATAATCTGCGCAGAGATTTCTGGCAATTGCATACAGGTAAGGCAGCTCCTTACCTACATCTTTGTAGGTATTGGATTCCCAGAATTTAAGAAAGGTTTCCTGGGTAATGTCTTCCGCGGTTTCCATGTTTCCGGTTTTCATATAGCAAAATCTGAGGAGCTTTGTATAATGTGCATTTAAATCCATTTTAATCTCCTTCAACATATAAAACGGAATTTCATGTATAAGTGTGCGCGTATTTAAGAAAAAAATCAAATTTATTAAGACACTGTAGTGTGATATAATTATATTGTGTGTATGATCACCGACGGGAGGGTGTATATGAAAAGAAAAATAACTATGATAATGGCAGCACTGTTGACTGCTTTTGTGTTTGCAGGCTGTATCGCTGATGAGGTGCCTGAAGGATATAACATTATGGATGACACTGTTGTAAATGTGCCGACAGAGACGAGTTCAGACGTAACTGACAGTGAGGAAGTGGAAACAACTGATGCATCTGAAGAAAAAGGATATGATGTTATTCCTGAAGAATATGCTTGTATAGTTAAAGTATCAATCAATCCGGAAGTGTCTTTATTCTTAGATAAAGACTACAAGGTTGTAGGAATCAGATATGATAATGAAGATGCAATTGATGCATATGCTGATAAGACTGACGAGTTTATCGGAAAGTCAGCGGAAGACGCAGCAGGTGAACTGGTAAGTATGGCTGCGGATAAAGAGTATCTTAAAGACGATGGTGATGTAGAGATTACTCTTGATGAGGTTAAGGATGATTCCATATCGGATGCAAGTGTTCTTACACTTATGAAAGAGGCAGCCAATGATGTTATAGAAGAGAAAGAATTAAACTGCAGCATTAACCTTGATGTTGATGAAAGTCTTGCAGAAACATATGAAGCTCCAAAGGTAAAAGTTACTTGCCCTGATTGTGGTGGCGTTGGAGTAATATGTCCCGGTGATCCGAATTCAGGTGATAAAATAACTCCGGGTGGTTACCAAGGATGCGGCGGAGACGGTGTAGTGGAATGTTTAAGTAAGATACCTCTTTGCGAAAACGGAACAATACATTGTGACCACTGCGGCGCAACAGGAAGAGCAACATGTTTTGGATGTAACGGCACCGGAGTAAATCCCGTAGACGGTACAACATGCAATCATTGCGGCGGATCAGGAACCGAGGCATGTGAATACTGTCACGGTCAGGGAGTTTATACCTGCCCAAGATGCGGCGGTACAGGAATGATGACCTGCCCGACAATTGATAAGCATTATAACTGTGAAACCTGTGGTGGAACAGGATATATAGAACAGTAATTTTAGGAGGCGAACTGTGGAAGAAATAGAATTAGTTAAAGGAAGACCTGAAAGTAATGAGGGACGTCTTCCAAGAGAAATACATACATATGATTATCTGGATAATCTCGGAATAGAATATTTCAGAACCGATCATGGCAGGGCAGACAACATGGAAGCATGTAATGAAATTGATGCGGTTTTGGGTGTATTGATTTGTAAGAATCTGTTTCTTTGCAACAGGCAGAAAACCAACTTTTATCTATTGATGATGCCGGGAGACAAGAAGTTTAAAACCAAGGAATTATCATCACAGATTAATTCAGCAAGACTCTCATTTGCAGACCCTGAAGATATGCTTAAATACCTCGACATCGAACCTGGTGCAGTAAGCATAATGGGACTTATGAATGATACTGAGCATAAGGTTCAGCTGCTTATTGATGAGGATGTACTTAAAGGCGAAGAAATAGGCTGCCATCCTTGTGTATGTACATCGAGTTTGAAGATTAAGACGAAGGATATAATTGAGAAATATTTGCCGGCTACGGGACATGATTATGTGACCGTGCATTTGGTGGGGGAAGATTAAAGATGAAAATTGAAATGAGCCTAAAAGATTATTTCAAAGAATTTGACTTAGTTGATATGCAGTATGGTCAGGAAGAAGATTATTATCCTTTGATTAATATGATTCTTCGTGAGAATTGTAATTTAAAAGAATTATCGCTTAGAGATGTACACAATTCGGCCGGAGCTGGAAAAAGAAAGAAACTTCTTGATGGTTATGGACATCGACCGGATTTGGTAATATTGGATAAAAAATATAAACCTGATAAAGATAAAAATTATAATATGAAAGGCCTGATGTATGGCGCAGTTGAAGTGAAGACCAATAATGGAAGTGATAAATACAGTGCTTTTGAAGAAGGAAATCAGGAGGCGTTTATTGGTAATTCGCAGATACTTGGGCAACTGGCATGGTATGGCAAAGTAATATATACAAATGGTCTTTGCTGGCAGTACTTAAATACCAAAAGGACGGATGCCGTAGTTGATGATGGCGAACTAATTGATGATTCCAAAGATAAAAAAATAACATTTAATGTTAAAACTATATGTAATTTAGACAGATCAAAAGATAACTCGTATAATGAAAAACAGTGGAAAAAACTTCAAACAAAATTAGCAAAAATTAAGTGGAAAGAAAATGACTCAACCAACAATAATCACAATCAAAGCAACTAAATTATTAGACATATACAATGATAAAGGGGCAAATAATAAGCCTCTTTATTTGGATGCAAGAAATAAGTATAAGTTTGGCCAGGTTATTAAACAGACTGATACCATGGATGAATGTCCGCTTCTTTATCAGCTTGTGAATTCAGATACATTTAAAGAAAGTAAAACTGACACAGAAAACACCAGAGACTGGCTTCATGATAAATTATTTATTATGGATTTTGACGGAGTTTTTGTGCGTAATTTAAGCGCCAATGACTCCGTTAATGCAAAGCGTTGTTATAATTTAGAAAGAGCGAAAGATATAGTTGAAAATGGCATAGACGTTCAGTTTTCAAAGGAAAAGAAAGTTCATTTTGTGCCCTTTGATAAAAGTGGTAACATGAGCAGACAAAGCCGTATTACTTTTATTAATGAGGATTATTCTGAAGAACTTAATAAAAGACTTAATCTGGATATAGACTTTGGTAAAATCAGCGTAATTCTGAGTAAGTTCTATGCTTACAGAGGATTATATCTTTCTTCATCTTCCAGGGTTAATCATAAAGAAATAAAAATAACACCTGAGACATTGGTTATCGTTAAAGATGTACGCCCAAAGAAAAATGGTAAAGGTATTGTTTTGGGGCCGTCTTTTGAAAGAGATGTTCCTGTAGTAACAGCTGAAAAAGGTCCTTCCAATTCAATGAGCAAAACACAGGCGTGGAATTTTACAGATCCGAAAGAAGAGGAACTTGAATATTCTGAAACTCCTTTTGACGGTGTAGGAATTGTATCTTTGGAGTATTCAAAATATATAAATGAGTCTCTGAATATTGAGGGCGCTTCATCTTATCAGGTCAGAATGCCTTTTGTAAAAGGTATGCTTCATGCTGTTGATTTCAGAGAATTTTTAAATGAGTTTGATGAAAAAGGTATGAATAATAACAAATACGAATATGAGGATGCTTTCGGCATAATAAGGGACTTAAAAAAGGCTCAGATTCTCGTTACTGAAAGTATGTTTAAAGGAGAAAAGTGGATTAAAGAATATTGCAAAGATAAGAACAATGATCCAATGAAATACTACTGCGACATGTTTAATAAGTATGAGCATGCACTTTATATTTCCGGATCCAATCTTCCATATGGGCATTCAGAATATACACATCTGACCTATCAATATTTAAATACTCTTGATTTAAATGACGAGCAGTTCAATAACATAATTCAAAGACACATAGGCTTTATCAGTGAGCCGAAAAACTATATTTGTAAATGGGATCCTTCAGAGAGTGCGGATTATGATTTCAAACATTTATCATATAATAATCCTTCTTGGAAGGAGGCGCTTGCCAAAGATCCAGTATTTAAAAATGATAAGTTTATTAGGAAACAAATTGATAATACAAAGAAGGGTCTTATTACCAAAATCGCTAAAGGTAAAATCGTTGTTCCGGGGCAAACCCGCTTCTTATGCAGGGATTTAATGCCAGTACTTGCTCTCCTGATTAATAGCGAAAAAGAGGCGCAAAGTTTTTACAAACGTGTTTTGTATCATAGATTTTATATGCCTTCTGCTAATATTAAATACAGCAAGTATTATGCTTTTTTTAGAAGCCCGCATTTATCCAGAAATGAAGAATGTGTTCTTCAGCCATTCACGGCCTTAAGTAAAGGCGAGACTTTAGATTCACGTGATACGAAAGTAGATTACAACAGATATTTGAATATGTATAATAAATATTTCGGTCATCTTACAGGAGTTGTAATGGTGCCGAGAGGTTCTATTGTTCCTCTGTGCCTGGGTGGGGCTGATTTTGATGGTGATCTTGTATCTGTTGTATTTGATGAAGATGTTGTTGCTGCGGTTCGAAATGGTTGTTATAACCAAGGAATAAACAGAAAGATTCCTGTTGTTAAAATTCCGGATACAAAGGAAGATCAGACGGCTGAGCCGGTTCCTGAAAATGTTCCGTTTGAACACCTTGATTATACTTTTTCAAATTCAATAGGACTATTGTCTAATCTGGCGATTAAGACTGGTCAGAATGAATATGGACGACATATAAATCATAAAGTGGAATCAGGCAGCTGCTGGAAGTGTACTGTTTTGACAGGTCTTGAAATTGATGCTGCCAAGAATGGTATTCACCCGGATTTACAATCCATGGGCGATAGCATCTATGCTTATGAAAAGGAAGAGTACCTGAAGTTTCTTGACAAGTTTGACAGAATCAGAACTCGTTACAATTATGATTTTGATAAGTTGCAGGTAAGTATTACTGATGATAAACGATTTGAATTTAAGGTCGGAGATTACACTACTGATTGTGCTATTTGTGAGCAAACTTACGGAACAAGAATCAATGAACTTCCATATTACTTTGAGAAGGAGTTTAATAATTACAAAAATGAATCTGATGAAAGTGAAAACGAAAATATCAGATTTGTTTATGATGCCAAAATCACAAAGGAAGAAAAAGAAAAGTATATTAAAGACATAAATGATGTTTGCGCATTGTATTTTAAATACAGGTCTTTGATTCGTTCTATTGATTATGAGAAGAATAAATCGTCATTTGGAGAAATACACTTAAGCAAACTTGTTTCAAAAAAATATGATGAAGAAAAGACCGTAAGAATAAACGAAGATGTAATTAAAGGCCTTGTTGATAAAATAGAACAGGCACTTCCGGATGATATTGAAAGAGTAAAAAATAACGTCAATGATTTGAAGTGGCAATTCCAGCCAAAAGAGAAAAGAGCAGATGCCTTTGAGAAAATTATTGGTAAAGATTTCGATTTAAATATACTCAGTGATGATGAAAAGACATTTCTGTTTTCATTTGATCAGTATGGTTATAAATCTCTTTGGTATATCCTGGATATTTGCGATAAGAGAAGAATAAAATCATATAATGAAATTAGAGATGATAAGAAAATTGAAGAGATAAATAATCCGATGCTTACTGAATTGATTGAGAAATTGGAAGAAGCTGCGACTTCACTTTATTATTTCCAAATCATTGATGCAGAGCATGAAATATATTCTTTATGTAAGGATAAATTAAAGAATATAGTGAAAATGGCAAATTTTAAAACCGAAGCCAAGATTGCCATTATGTATGAAGCAATCGGAAGTGATGTGACACTTGCCAGATTTTTCTGGGATGTATTTAACTTTGATGAAATCCAAAAATGTAAGATGGAAGGGGGAGAGTGATTATGCTTAATGAAATAATCGAATTAGAGGCATATATGAGCAATCCCAGAATGGATAAACCAAGACTTCAACCTAATCTTCTTACAGATAGTTTTGGAAAGAAAAACAAAGAATATAAATTGAATGGTTTGGATCAGATTCTTACCTGTATTGCCAGAGGATTTATTTTTGCTGAGTTAGACGATGAATTAAAGACAGGAAAAAGAGTAATCACCGATGAAGAAATTTCTACAGTTAAAGATGCATTAAACAGATGGTGTGGATTTAAGGCAGAAATGGCAGGTGATACTAAAAAAGTTGATGAATGGTTTAATAAATACCCGAAAGCCAATGACTATCTTAAAAACTTTTGGGAATATCATCATAAAGAGACAAGTGATAAAAATCTGACATGGGAAGAATGCGAGAAAAAGTGGAGTGATAAATATAATTCCGGGAACAGTTACCAGGCAGAGTCTGTTACGTTTGATAATATAATTGCTTCTGCTTTGGATGCAGGCCCATTAAAAGAAAGATTATGCATTATCAAGAAACCGGATGATGATACAATACTTAAAAAAATAAATAAAAAACCGGATGCTTTGTATGATTACCTGTTTACTGAATATGATGGAAATCCTCAAAAGAAAACAAAAATCAGAATGCTCCGTAATATTATAACTTTTCTTATGCTTAGGAGTGAGGAGGGTGAGAATAAAAAAGAAGTTCTTCTTCCAAAACTCAGACTGTTTGGATGGTATGGAACTGATGATACAGATGGCAAGAGTTATAAATGGTATTTAGAGGCTTTTAAATATAATGATGAGAAAATAATGTATGCACTTAGTGGCGCGGATTATACGAAGTTTGGAATAAGGGAAGATTACCTTAAAAAGTTCGGATTTGCAGTCATCGATGCCAAAGATAAAAATAAATATATTAAGGACTATTTGATACTAAAGGATCCTGGATTTGGAGATGAACCTTTTGAAGTATTGTAAGTCGATAAGAATTTTACCCGAATGTGGGTAAAACATATTGACAACGATTAACCCTCTTTTTATGATGTAATAAAAGGAGGGTTTTTCTATGGATATTAGTGAATTAAAAAATAGAAAGAATAAATTAAAACTCACAACCCATCAGCTTGCGGAACTTGCAGGTGCTCCTTACAGTACAGTTAGTAAAATTATGACCGGAGAGACGAAGAATCCTTCATATGTCATTATTGATAAAATAGATAAAGCACTTTCGAATGAGGAGATGAAAATCAGGTTAAAAACATATATGGAAAAGACGAAGGACAAAAGGGTGACGGCGGAGATTTTGTCCATGTTTGATGAAAAACAGAGGATTGAACTCTTAGATGGCAGGCTAATCTTTAATAATTCGCCTACACTTGAACACCAGAATCTGGTTATGAACATTGGTAAGAAGATTGACAGGTTCATTGATGATAATCACGGAAAAGGCCGGATGATTAACGTGGATGTTGATGTCAGGCTGGATGAAGATGATTATACTGTTTTGATTCCGGATATAATGGTTATTTGTAATCTTGAGATTATCCGGAATGATGGTGTTTGGGGAGTGCCTGATTGGGTGATAGAAGTTACATCTCCAAGCACAAAGAAAATGGATTATGGCAGGAAGATGCACAAATATCTTTTATCCGGGGTGAGAGAATACTGGATTGTAGATCCGCAGGAAGAAAAGGTGGTGGTTTATACTGAAGGGGAGCTGGTTGTGGCTCATTTATATTCTTTTGATGACGAGATTCCTGTATATATTTATGATGGGAATTTGAAGATTAAAATCAGATAGTTAACAATTAAATATAAAGTCCGGCGAAACTGACTATAAACAATTAAATGTATAGTCCGGCATAAAACGGACTTTAATGTTGAAAGTCGGGTGAATCGTAATGATTCCCCGGCTTTTTTGTGCGAGTAGGGCACCCTACTCGATTGTGCAGAAAGGAGGTATTGATAATGAAAAACAAAAGAAAGGAGGACGAAATCATGGAAGAATATAATCCAATCTATGAACTTGAAGAATTAGAAAAGTGTTACGGCTTTGAGTCTGAAGATGATGAAGAATTATCAGAAGGTGAAATCTGGGACGAAGTTATGTTTGACTTCTTCCCAAATGCAACAGAAGAAGAACTGGAAGATGAATTAGACAGTTGGTTTAACGATTAATTAATGGAGGTAATTTATTATGAGCACATTCGATTATATTGAAACTTGGCATACTAACAATGCCACATTGGTAGCAAGAACAATTTCGGATCCTAAAGGGATTCTTACAACTGAATATGGTCACAAGAAGGGGGCTTATCTGGTATCTGTTTTGCTGACTGAAAAGAATATCCTGATTCCTATGTACGCCGGTGAGGCAGGTGAAGATGGTGGTGAAGATGGTGATAACATAAGAACCATTCAGGACAGGCTCAAAGAGCACCTGTATCACTGGCTTGGTGCCTATACACAGTATCACACCGGTGTAGCAAAGTGGGATTTGCTTAATGGAAAGATGAAATTTCATTTAGAGATAGTAGGTGAGGCAGAGAGCAAAGAAGCTCGTAAGCAGATGGAAACAGATACTATTCTTACTAAGAAACCTTATCTTCAGTATGGACCTTATAAGAAGTATCCTAGCAAATACACAGGCCTTGATTTGTGTATTGTGCCATGGGACAAGACAAGGCGTAAGGCATTTCTTGGGGCTCTTAAGGAAAGAGGCATTGAGGTAGAAGATAACAGCAGATTAATCGATTTAATTCTTAATAAGTCAATAACTCCTGACTGGGTGGAATGCTCAAAGAACAGACGCTCATATGACAAAGAACAGATGGCGATACTTAAACAGGAAATGAGTGAAGAGTGGACGGAAGATGAGTATACTTCAATTGTTGATATTGTCAATGAAGCTCTTGGCTACGGTACGACCGGCAGGGGAGTATCCAGAATCTGTCTGTTACAGATTCTTACTGTAGCTTTGTCATAATAAGTTTAAGCCGGGTGGGAAACTGCCCGGCTATTTTTTTGTGGAGATATTATGAGAGATATTGAAATTAATTTAACTGGCAAACCCGGTGACATGGCTTACAAAATGCTATGGTCACTGGATGCTACATGTTACAACTTCATAAAACCAAAAACAGCATATAAAGCTGATAAAGAATTTAAGTTATGTAAACTTGGAGAAGCAAAGGATATAAGGTCACTGGTAATCAGGGCATGTTTAAAAAAATTTGATTATATAGCGCAAATGACCGAACTTGAGCAACTGTATATTTATGATGCCAGATTCTTAAGCAAACTTGATTTCCTTGAGAATCTGACCAAACTAAAACATCTTTGTATTTGTAAATCCTATGTTTCGTCGTTGGATGGTCTTGAGAAAATGCTGAAGAATAAAAGAGACTGTTATGAGGCAGAAAAAGAGGACTTGGATGCAGGAAGAGTGTACGGGGTTGAAGGAATATATATTCATTCAATGAGAACTCTTGATGCTTTTAGACTTGATGACAGCGGCGTACCAATAGGGGAACTTAGTTTGTATTGCAAAAGAAGAAATCTTCACTGGGACTAATAAGGAGATAATAAATGGATAATAGAATAGATGACTGCGTAAATGAGATAATTGTATTTTTAAAGAACTGGGGAATGTGGAGAGATACTGCCATTATGGCTAACGGTAACAGGTATGTGTATTCAGAAGACTCCAGAAAAATGTATAACGGTTTATCGAATGTTGAAGTGATATATAATGTGGACCCGGAGGAGTATACAAAAGGGCTTGTGCAAATTAATAACGAAGATGGCAAAGGTGTCTGGAAGAGTTTTTCAAACCCTGAGCATATTCTTGATATGGTATATGTTGGACCGTTATATATGCTTTTAAGGCATGGAGAATATGAAGTTAATCCTAAGGATATATCAGATAAAGCATGGGAGTATATTTTTGAGAATACTGATGTGCTTGATGAGTATCTGTTTGACCAATACGGCTGCGCGAGTGTTGAAGAACTTTATTTTCAAACGGTAGAAGATAAAATTGAAAACGATGATTATACAAAGTGGGATCCGCTGGTATTTGATACCTGGGAAGATTATCAGGTGTTT